>ENA-OQNM01000409-OQNM01000409.1-human-gut-metagenome-genome-assembly--contig:-NODE-409-length-16122-cov-4.689590_pt1 | contig 16122 bp, 18 predicted proteins | sample MGYA00242632_ERZ504886 | MGnify/ENA primary metagenome ERZ504886 (study PRJEB26092, sample SAMD00036424) | human gut metagenome | host: Homo sapiens | study: EMG produced TPA metagenomics assembly of... | reverse complement strand
CCTGGTCGCCCTTCCAGCCGGTGTGGCCGGCGGTCTCGCCGGTCGCGTCCGGCGAGTTCTTGTCATACACGAGGTCGGCCTTGCAGGCGGGGTCGCGCTTCCACTGCGCGTACAGGGTGATGTCGCCCTTCAGGGTGACCGCCTGCTTGTCGGTGTACTTGGTGCCCTTGCCGTCCTTCCGGGTGTTCCAGGAATCGAACAGCCAGCATTCCTTCGAGAAGCCGTTGGGCGTCAGGGTGGTGGTGTCGCCCTGGCCGCCCTTGGTGTCGTCGGTGGTGCCGGTGCCGCCGTTCGGGTCGTAGTGGATGGATGCGGGGATCCGCTTCCATTGCGCGTACAGGACGGTGGTGCCGGCCGGAAGGGTCAGCTTGTCGCCCTTGCTGTAGGTCTTGCCCTGGCCGTCCGCCTGCGTGTTCCAGCCGGTGAAGATGTAGTTGGTGTTGGTGAAGCCGTTCGCGACGATGGTCTGTTCGCTGCCAGCGGGCGCGGTCACCGTGCTCTTGCTCATGTCGCCGGTGGCCTTAGTGGCGTTCTTGTCATACAAGAGCTTGGCGACCTGGACGGGGATGACCGGCTTGGGCAGCGTGCTCGTTCCCGTCGATCCGGTGTTCGGGCTGACGTGCGTGACGGTGTTCGTTCCGGTATTGGAGTACCAGCCGTGCTTGCCGGCGGACAGGTCACCCGTGTTCGGATCGCCCACATCGGGACCGGTCTGGCCCTGCACTGCCTGCTGGAGGACCTTGTCCGTGGGCTTGACCGGAATCATCACAGTGACAGTCTGGGAGCCCTTCAACTGGTTCAGCAGCTTCACGCTCATACGGTTGTTCGAGTACGCGTACTCGTAGTCCTTGCCCTCCGCCAGGGCGACCGGGGTCTTGCCGTCGGTGCTCATCCTCACGCTCAGGCCGGGACGGCCCTTCGTATCGGTGGAGACCGGTTTGACGTTGCCGCTCAACTGGTCGGTCAGGGTCACGTCCTTGGCGAAGCCTCCATCCATCAGCTCGGATTCCACGTTCGCCTCCAGATCGGAGCCGACCTTGCCGCCATCGGAGGCGAATTCGATCTTCGCCTTCGCGCCGAACACGTCCTTGCTCAGATGCTCCAGCTTCGACAGGTCCTGGTTGTCGCGCTGCAGACCGATCGATGTGAAGTTCTGGATGTGGTCGCCGTACGAGGCGGCGAACTCCTTCGCGCGGGACAGCGCGCGGGAATAGGCCTCTTCTTCTTTGACGGCATCGGAATCGCCAGCCCATGTGTTGGGGTGTCCGTCGCTGAAGAAGAACACGTCCGTGGGCAGCTGCTCATGCGCCATCACGTTCGACGCACCGTCGAAAGCGGCCTCCCAGTTCGTGCCATACTCGGAGCCATAGAAGACGCCGTTATGAGTAGTAGTAGTAGTAGAGACGGGCACCATGATCCTGTCCAGGTCCGCCGGGTTGGTGCTGTGGGTCACCACGTTCTCGTATCCGTCGTACCAGACCGATTCCTTCTCCTGCGCGCCGCCGGCGAACAGGACCACGCTCACCTGCACCTGGCCCGTCGCCATCAATCGTCTGCCCAGGCCGCGGACCATGTTCGCGATCTCGTCGTACTCGCTCTGGCCGACCGACCCGGTACGATCCAGGACGAACAGGGCGTGCTCCTTGTTCTTCGCGTAGTCACGGCCCGTGGCCGACAGGTTCACGTCGAACACGTTCGGCTTGTCAGTCGCGGTCACCGTCTTCGATGCCGTCAGGCCGGGCTCGTCGGTGTCGGCGGCCAACGCGGTGCCGGCGACGACGCCGCCGGTCAACAGGGTCGCCATGGCGGCCGCCGTCGCGGCCATCCGGCTCAACCATTTCCTCTGCTTCATAGGAATTCCTTTCAAGCGCCCGGATCCCTTCCGGGCATACAACTCCCATGAAACACGCTTCCGACACACCCCGGTTTGGACATCGGCGGAAACCCGAGGACAGGACCCTCCAATCGGTGTCCCAGTCCGCAAGCATCAGTTTGGACATAGAAAAATCCCCGTACCGGAGAAGCCATTACGGGGATCAGAAAGAAAACGAAAGAATCAGCCGATTGGATAGAAATACTTCCCGTCACAATTCGGATCGACGGTTAATGCGTCGACGGTATTCGCGCTCCTCAATCTCGAGGATCACGCCCGTGCGCGAGAGACAGGACCTCTCCCCCGGCTCCGGCGCAGCGTTCTTTTCGTTCATCTCATTCCTCGTTTCCGTCTTTCCATATCGTGCGGTCGCGCTCCCATTCCCAGTCGTGCCGCTCATCCTGATACCGCTTCCATTTCTCATGCTCGGCGTTCTGCCTTCTCTCGATGGCCTCTCGTTCCATGGCGCGGCGTTCGAGCATGCTCGGACGCACAATCAGCCACTCGCACAGTGCGCCGACCAGGGCGCAGCCGACCATGACTGCCACGGCGTCCCACTTCACGCCCTTGTTGTTGATGAGATCGGCGATCTGGAACATCGCGAGTATCACGAACAGTATGCCCGCGATCTTCAGCACGATCTTTGCCAGGAAACGTATCGGATGCGACAGGAACTCCAGAACCACGCTCAGGACCATCAACACGATGAACGCCATCAACACGATTCCGACTACAGTCAGCGGATTGCTCATGTCCATAGCCAACCCCCTTTAATATCTCTTCTCTGGATCGATTTTACGCGGTCGCGCCGTGTGCATAGCATTTGCATTCAACGATGGACATGACGCCGTCCCGGCCCCGCAGCAGGATGTCGTATCCACCGTCCCTGGAGGCAGGGGTCACCTCGGTCGTGTATCCGAGCGAACGGAACATGTCCGCGCAGAAACCCTCGAAACCAGCCGGATGGTCGGCGAAAGCGGCGATGATGCCATCGATATTCGCGGCACGCCGCCGCTGTCTGACCCGGAAACGTGAATCCCCGTGGCGGGGATCGTCACGGGGATCGATGGGTCAGGACAGATACGAGTCCAGAGCGTCCTCCAATACCTCCTGGATGCGCATGTCGTGCGCGGCGGCCCAGGTCTTGAGCCGGCGTCGGGTCGAGGCGCGAAGGCTCACGCTGGTCTTCACCCAGCCCTCCCCGGATTCCGGTTTTTCGTCCTTCCGGTTTTTCGTTTTTTCGGTATTCGGTATCGCGGTATCCGTCCGGTCGCTGTTGAGCAGCGCGGTCAGGTCGCGCGGCCGGGGCGTCAGGTTCATGTTCCTCACAGGTCCTCCTCCTTGTCCTTGAGCTGTCGCATGGTCTGCTTGAGTTCGCCGGCCAGGTCCCGGTATTCGTGCAGGCGGGACCCGCGGGGCCGGGTGGATTTCGCGTTGAGGATGTCCTGGCGCTTCGGGATCAGCGTCTCGAAGCACGCGATGCCCGCGGCGTCGATCCATTCCAGCGCGTCGCGCAGGGCCGTCGTGTTGGCCTCGGTGCGGCACAGGAGGATCGCGGCGGGGACGCCGCGCCGGTCGCACAGGTTCTTCACCCCGACCGCCTGGTCGAGATCGATGCGGCTGGGGCTCGACGGGATGACCACGAGGTCCGCGTTGTTCACCGATTCGTCCAATGCGCGCCCGTATGGGGCGGAGTCGATCAGCACCCAGTCGACGGGGTCGTCGAGCCTGTCGTTGATCCCGCGCAGGTGCGTGATGTCGGCCGGCGCGGCGGACATCACGTCGAACGGCAACGGATCACCCAGCTCGTCGGCCCTGTACCACCAGTCCTTCGCGTCGCCCTGCACGTCCGCGTCGACGACGAGCACGTGCTGCTCGCCCCGGGACTGGTCCACGAGGGCGCAGGCCAGAAACACGGCGCTTGTGGTCTTCATGCTGCCGCCCTTGCCTGTCGCCAATGCGATGACCATCGGCTCGCGGTTCTTCTTGTCGTTCATCGGTTTCTCCTTATTTTGGTTTTACGGTTTTTCGGTATTTACCGGTTCCGGTATCGCGGTATCCAGTCGGTTGAAGGCATTACCTTGCGCTTCGACCTGAATACCTCACATAAGCGTTGTGGTTATATGCGCCGCAACGCTTAAATGGGATTGCCTGTGGCATGGTTCGTTGGTTCCGGTATTCCGGCCTGTACTGTTTTCGGTAAATCGGTTAATTGGTTTTTCGGTATCGTGGCCTGTGCCGCAGTCCACTCGGACTGCGGTGGCGGCGGTCAGAAGAGGCTGCCCTGGACCAGGCCCTTCGGCACGGGTTCGGTCGGAAGGAACAGCGGATCGTTGGTCGCGTATTCGCGGCGCGAGCGTTGGCGGCGTTTGGCCCGTCGCCAGTAGTCGCGGCCATCACGGCGCATGCGTTCGGCCCAGTCCGGATGTTCGGCCAGCCAGTCACGGACCCGACTCCGTGGGATCCGGTGCAGGCCGCCGTCGGCGATGTGGAGGTCACGGGCGATCAGTCGGGCGAGGGTCCAGCGGCTCGGATAGTCGAGCCCGCCGTACACGGCCTTGTCCTTCCAGCCGTTGACGAGAGCGCGGCTGATGCAGTCGAGGCGCATGGGGCACGCGGCACACAGCATGCGGCCCTTGCCCCGCATCCGTTCGTCGACCAGGTCCCGGCCATCGTCGTCGGTCGTCGTGTTCCACATGCGATCCGCCATGGCCGGGTCGACCGCGGCGATCCTCGCGCAGGCCGGCATCATGTCCCGCCCGTTCATGGCCGCCGTCCTTGCGTCATCGGCGTCTTGCGGGCATGGAGGCGTCCTATGGCGGTTTCGCCGGGATTGCGGGCGGCCCATGCCCGGGCGTATTGGATCAGCAGACCGACGGCCTTGGGATGGCCGAGGCGCTTGTTGCGCCAGTAGACGGCATGCAGCTGCCAGATCAGGTCCGCGTGCCCGTCGAGCTGCGGGTTGGCGAGGAGGAATTCGTTGAAACCCGCCTCGGAACAGTCGATGCGCGTGATCATGCCGTCGCCTCCCCTCCGGCCGTCGCGTCCTGGCCGTCCAATTCGGCCAGCGTCTTCACGGCCCAGTCGGGCAGCCATGGCGCAGCATCCGGCTCCGTGGACTCGGCCGGCGGAACCGTCTGCGCGTGTGCGTCGCCGTCTGTGCGGCCGGCTGCGAGGATCATGTCGTCGTTGAGTTCGTCCCAGTGTCTGGCGAGGGCCCGGCCGGTGCGGATGCGTTTGGGCCACCAATCGCCGTTCATGGCGAAGCCGATCGCGTCGACCATCACGAGGGTGGGCCATTGCGCTCCCTGGTCGACGAGCCTGCGGTACAGGCCGATGATGGCCTTGCGGTCGGCTTTGGTCGGTGAGGGCGTGGCCAGGCCGAGCATCGAGCGCTGCTCGCCGAGCGAGGCGAGGACCCGTCCGGCCGCTTCGGCGATCTCGGTGTCGTCCTCGTCGAGTTGTTCGTTTTTATTCTTTTCGGCGGCGGCCGCCCCGCTTGCGGGGAGATGCCCCGTAGGGGCAGAGGGGAAGGAGGGTTTACTAGGAGGGTTTACCTGGAGGGTTTTATCCTTATATATACAGCTCTGCGAGATTTGCAGTGCTGGGGGTGCGGCATTTGCAGTGCTGGGGGTGCAGCTCTCGCAGTGCTGGCCCTGCGGGATTTGCAGTGCCGGTTCCGGCCTTTTTTCCAGCCCTGCGAGATTTGCAGTGCTGGGAATCGGCTTCGTTCCAGCGTTTTCCGGCAGCACGTCCTTGGATTCGCCGTTTTCCATGATGGTGGAGGCGGCGGGGTCCACGGTATTGCCCATGGTCTTCGGGTCGTGTTCCGCCGTGTGCGTCTCCTTGATCCATTCGAGGGTCGACGGGTCGGATTCGACCGCGAGGTCCCACACGATCTGGCAGTACTGGGGCAGACGGTTCCTGCCGCCCTTGCCGAGGCGCGCGTACCGTTGGTCGCCACGGCGGATGAAGCCGCGTTCCTGGAGAGTCTTCAACGCGGTGCGCACGGTCCGTTCCGAGAGTTCGGTGACGTTGACGATGGTCGCGATCTTCGGATAGGCTGCGGTGCCATCGTCGTCCGCGCGGTCCGCGAGGTAGACGAGCACGGCCTTCGCGCTGGCGTTGCCCACATGGCATTTGAAGGCCCATGACAGTGCGATGTTGCTCACGGACGCTCCTCCTCACGCTGCTGGGCGGCACGGCGTTCGTCGGCCAATCTGGCGGCCATCTCGTCGCCGAGACGTGCCGCCCGGCACAGGGCCAACGTCATCAGCCACGAGAACGCGACGAACACGATCAATACGATTGCAAGCCAGTTCACGCGAGTCTCCCTTCCATGGACGGGTGCGCCATCATCGACGCCAGGCGACGGGAATCGACGGAGCCCGGACCGTTGTGGCGGGCGAATGCCACCACGACCGGGAACGTCCAAACCGGCGCCTGGAAATCCCGGTTACACTCGGGAAACACAGAGCAAGACATGCGGAATGCTTTAGTAAAGTCGTTCATGTGTGATCACTACTCCAAGACAATGCATTGGGCGGCCACGGACCGGGATCCGGCAAGATACGGGATCCGCGGCCGCTCGGAATATTGGTTGCACCGCCCGTCCCCGACGTTCCAGCATCGGGAACGGGCGTTTTTTCTTTTTAGTTGCAGAGAAAGAGAGAAAATCGAATGGGATCAGACCATCGCACCACCTCCCTCGCCGTCGACGGGCCACGCGCCGCCGCAACGGATGGCGAGGCAAAGGCAATCAAGAGCCTGCTCATCAGGGACATCAAAGACTTCGATCAAAGCGTCCCAGCAGTCGTCAGACACGACGATGGAACGATCAGGCCTACGTACATAGGCGTATGGGGACAGGACCGTCTGATAGGCGCGGCCCTCATCCAGCCAGCCCTTTGCGTAGCCGAGACGCTCATATACCGCACCGGGACGAGCGGGGTCCATGCCGCACAGATACGAGAGGCTTTCGCCGAGCATGCAGCCATCATCGAAGGGATCGCGGTCGTCAGAAAGCATCGGCGCGAAGGCTTCGGATCGCAGATCAAGGCGTTCTGCGACTCCTGGGCGGCAGACCACGGCGCTGAGCTGATACTCAGCATCCCCACCAATGAGGGCGCGCGCCTGCTCAACGAGAAAGCCGGATACACGGTCGTACCGCCCGACGGATATCTCACCATCAAGGTATTTGACGCTCAGGGACAGCCTCTTCACATTCCCTACGCCGACCAGCGGACCCAGGACAGAGGCACTAGCATGTGGGCGTACAAGCTCGTAGGGCAACGCACACAGCACTTCGAGATTGGCGTTCTCACCGCCTCCTGAAGTTCCGAAGACCATACCGTCGATGAATGTTCCCGACGGGTCGCGGGAGAAGACGAGTCTTCCGGCTTCGTCGCTCATGCCGTCCTCCCCTCGGTCAGCAGCAGGTTCGCCACCACCCGTTCGCGGACGGAGAGCTGTGCATCGACCTCCCGGAAGGCATGCGTGTAGGCATGCGTGGGGCGGAGCCAGGTGTCGGCCAGACCGCGGGTCTCGCCGCGGCGCAGGGCGCGCACGGCGCAGGCCGGGCAGAGCTCCAAAATCTCCGTGTCGCCCGGGACGCAGTAGTTGCGCCAGCCGTTACGGGCGAAATAAGCGTCGCGGGCGGCCGAATCGTAGTCGTCCCAGAACGTGCCCCAGACCACTGTGTGGCATCCATCGCACACCGTGACGCAATCCCACCGGCTGTCCGGCCATTCGGACTGTTCGTAGATTCCACCAGCCATCACGCAACCTCCTCACGATCGGCATCAGACGAAATGCCAAGAACAAAATCAGACGACAAGCCGAACTTGTCATGGAAGAACAGCAAATCCCGCTGCTGCCAGGGAGTTTCACCATTCAACTTTTTACAAACAGTCGCAGCCGATGACCCCATGGAGGAGGCAAGTTTGCGATAGGAAATCCCCTGTGCTTTTAGCCATTCCTTCATGTCGGATGTTCCTTTCGCGTCCTGTTGTTTCTTCATAACTAACAATATAGCGTTTCCTTTGACGAAACGCAAATCGATGGATACACTTGTTGTTATCTATTAAGAAACACGCATAACAGAGGACTAACAATGACCACATCAGCCCCAGCAACAGCCAAGAAAAACGTCGACACTGAAGTGCAATATGCAGAGTCTGTAATTGCCTGGAACGTCAAAATGCTTTTGACTGCACAAAACAAATCACAGAGTGCTCTTGCCGCTTTTCTAGGCATACAGCGGCCGACCATGACTAACAAAATGAAGGGGCGAATTGCATGGTCAGTGGCGGATTTGGTCAAATCTGCCGATTTTCTCGGAACCACCGCCGAGGCACTCATGGATGATTCATTGATGTCGCAATTAAAAACTGGATATACCGAATCGACCAAGCCTAAGTATGGAGTGTTTGCCGAGAAACCAGGTGCTCTGGTAGGTGCCGGCTCCCCCAGGTTCCTTGTCAGTCCCTTCAACCCCGACGCCCCGATCGAGGGCAGAATCTCGGGTGCTGCTAAAGGCGCCTTGGCTGGTTTCGTGCCATCCGGGGTCCCGTCCGGCTCGGGTTCCCCGTCCAGCCCCTCGAAGCATGACGGGATTGGGGTTCCCGGCCGGTCTCAAGCCCATGAGACACTTAAGACCATGACTACCGTAATCATGCATACCTCTGAAGGCGACATCAAGATCAACCTGTTCGACGACAAGACCCCGGAAACCGTGGCCAACTTCCTCGGCCTCGCCACTGGCGAGAAGGAATGGGCCGACCCATTCACCGGCCAGCCGAGCCACAAGCCGTTCTACGATGGTCTGACCTTCCACCGCATCATCAAGGATTTCATGATCCAGGGCGGCTGCCCGCTGGGCACCGGCACTGGCGGCCCGGGCTACAACTTCGATGATGAAATCGTTCCAGGACTGACCTTCGATCGCCCATACCTGCTGGCCATGGCAAACGCCGGCCTGCGCCGCGGCATGGACGGCAAGATCCACGGCACCAACGGCTCCCAGTTCTTCATCACCACCGTGCCAACCGAATGGCTCAACGGCCATCACACCATTTTCGGCGAAGTCGCGGATGACGAGTCCAAGGCCGTCGTCGACAAGCTCGACTCCGTGGCAACTGACCGTTCCGATGCTCCGCTCGAGCCGGTCGGCATCACTTCCATCGAAGTGCTGAAGTAAGTTTCGCATCAACAAGACTTACGGCAAAACAATGAAAAGCCCCTCGCGTGAGGGGCTTTTCATTATCTCCGAGAGAATCTACAGCAGTTCAGATGAGTCTCACGACCGCACTGATCGTGTCATATTTTGCGTAAACGAGGTTCGGCGGAGTCCTTGGCACCGGTGATACGATACACATCGAACACGCCTTCAATCTTGCGCACTGCGGCAAGCAAAGTATTCAAATGCTGGGGGTCGGCCATTTCGAAGCTGAATTGGCTAGTGGCCACACGATCGGTTCCCGTGGAAATGGAGCCGGAAATAATGTTCACTCCATGGTCGGAAAGCACGCGCGTCACGTCGCTCAGCAGATGCGGGCGATCGAGCGCCTCCACCTGAATCTTGACCATGAACACGCCCTTGGTACTCGTCCACTGCACGTCAACCACACGTTCCGGCTGACGCTTCTGCAAGTCCAGCATGTTCTGGCAGTCCACACGATGCACGGACACGCCCTGATTGCGGGTGATGAAGCCGATGATGTTGTCTCCCGGCACCGGCATGCAACATCGGGCGAGCTTGACCCAAATGTCTCCCACGCCCTTGACGGAAATGCCCAGCGAGCTGGTGGTCTTCTTGGTGCGTTCCACCTGCTTGAGCGGCAGAGCCTCCTGCTCCACCTCCTCATTCACCTCGTCGCTGCCCGCATCACGGACCAGATGCGAGATGACATTCTGCGTGGAAATCTGCCCTTCGCCAATCGCCACGAACACGGCTTCGGCATTGGCGAGATTCAGCTCATCAGCAACACCGACCAACGCCTCGGGAGTCAGCAGAGTCGCAATCGGAAGATTGCGCTTGCGCATGGCTCGTGTCAGCTCGTCACGACCTTCTTCGATGGCCTCGGTACGACGCTCCTTGCTGAACCATTGGCGAATTTTGTTGCGTGCCTTCGGGCTCTTGGTAAAGCTCAACCAGTCACGAGACGGACCAGCCGATTCGGACTTCGACGTAAGCACCTCGACGGTGTCGCCGTTTTCAAGCTTGGTGTCGAGCGGTACCAGACGTCCGTTCACGCGGGCGCCCATGGTACGGTGGCCGACTTCGGTATGCACCGCGTAAGCGAAATCGATCGGTGTCGCCTCGGCAGGCAACGATACGATCTTACCTTTTGGAGTGAACACGTAGACTTCGGCAGCACCCAGATCTTCCTTCAGGGAGCCAAGGAATTCATTGGAATCCGGGGTCTCACTCGTCCAGTCGGCGAGCTGCTGAATCCACTTGAAATTGTCAGCCTCGCTCAGCTCCTGGTTCTCGCCACGTTTACGATCGGACTTATCGGGCGAGCTCAGCGCACGGCCAGCTTGACCGTTCTCCTTGTACTTCCAATGCGCGGCGATACCGAATTCCGCACGGCGATGCATGTCCCACGTACGAATTTGAATCTCGACAGGCTTGCCGCCAGGACCCACCACCGTGGTATGCAGGCTCTGGTACATGTTGAGCTTTGGCATGGCGATGTAATCCTTGAAACGGCCCGGAACGGGGTTCCAACGCGCATGCACCGCACCCAACGCGGCATAGCAATCCTGAATCGTGTCGACGATGATGCGCACACCCACCAAATCGTAGATATTCGCAAAATCATGACCACGTACGATCATCTTCTGATAAATCGAGAAATAGTCCTCGGACGTCCCGTTACGTACGCCGTAATGTTCTGTTCGTCAAGATCTTCGTTGATCTCCGCGAGAATCTGTCTTCAATACACGTCTCGCTGGCCTGCGCGCGGGCCACCGAGCGACCACGATCTCGTTGTAGTATCTTCGGATAGAGCACTTGTAAGCTGAGCTCTTCCAATTCGGTTTTGATCGCGTTCATGCCGAGACGATTGGCAAGTGGCGCGTACACGTCAAGCGTTTCATGCGCTTTCTTCTGCGCGCTCGGAGTTTTGACGTAACGCCAGGTACGCGCGTTGTGCACACGGTCGGCGAGTTTGACGACCAGCACACGCACGTCGCGGCTCATCGCGACCACCATCTTGCGAATGGTTTCGGCTTGCGCGGAATCGCCGTATTCCATCTTGGAAAGCTTGGTGACGCCATCGACCAAACCGGTCACGGTATCGCCGAACTCGGCGCGGCACTCATCGAGCGTATAGTCGGTGTCCTCAACCGTGTCGTGCAACAGGCCGGCGGCCACAACCAACGGTCCCATGCCGAGATCGGCAAGAATCTGCGCCACGGCCAACGGGTGGATGATGTACGGCTCGCCCGATTTGCGCCGTTGCGAAGAATGCTGCTTGACCGCACGCTCATAAGCGCGCTCAAGAATGCTTATGTCCTCATCGGGATGATGGTATTCGCACATCTTCAGGATCGGCTCAAGCGGATCAAGCGGATTCGTGCTGATCTCGCAGCCCAACATTCTGGCCGAACGAACCTCATGATCCATATCGCTCATTTCGCTCCTCCTCGCTTGGAATGTACCCTATAGTACCCGCGCATCACCATATGACGGATGTATCCGGCCGCGTGTTGCACGGCCGGATACATCCTCGGTCTTTGTGTATTGCAGTCCCGTCAGGACGCAACGCCGGTTGATCCGAAGCCACGTTCCGCGCGGTCGGATCCGGGCAGGGTCTGCGCCTCGATGAATTTTGCCTCGACGTAGCGTTGGATGACCAGCTGTGCGATGCGGTCGCCCGGATGGAACGTCACGGCGCGTTCCGGATCGAGGTTGATCAACGGCACCTTGATTTCGCCACGGTATCCAGCGTCGATGGTTCCCGGCGCGTTAAGCACCGTGACGCCCTGCTTGACGGCGAGTCCCGAACGCGGATGCACCAGCGCCACATAGCCGGCAGGCAATGCGATTGCCACTCCCGTGGGCACCAGCGCCCGCTGGAACGGCTTCAACGTCACTTCTTCGGTGGTGCGCAAATCGGCACCGGCGTCTCCGGCATGGGCGTAATGCAGCTGAGCCGGCTGCCCGGGATCCAGCGACTTTACCAGAACCTCGACGCTTTCCGGCTCGTTGTATGCCTCGTCGAACGCCATCAGGCCGCACACTCCTTGCATACCGGCTGTCCGTCGTCGGTAGTGTAGGCAAGCTGGCTGCGATGCTTCACCAGGAAGCATTCGGAGCAGATGAACTCGTCGCCCTGCATCGGAATGACGGTCACCGAAGCGTCCTCATTGCTCAAATCGGCGCCCGGCAGCTCGTAGTCTTCGGCAATGGCGTTCTCGTCATCGTCCATATCGTTGGAATTGTTCTGAGAACCCTTGCTCAAAGCCTGGAGCGACTCCTCGTCCTCGTCTTTGTTGCGCGGGGAATCATAATCCTGTGCCATCGAGATTCCTTTCGTCATCTATGGTGCTTATGCGCCATAGAATACATGACTTTTCCCCCGCTAGGATACACGAATTGAAATACTCGTAAAATCCGACACGTGGGGCACAATAGAATTAATAGAAAAATCTAAGGGAAAGTGGTGTGTTGTGCCTGAGAATGCGCTCGAAGATGCACGGTTCGATCATGTGAGTGAAACCGGTGAGCTCGTCTTTGTTTCAGGTGCCGGCAAATTCGCCGTCAAGGTCGATGAAGCGCTTGAAAGAGCCATTTTGGAGGCAAAACAGATTCGCACCGAAACCCAAGAGGAGCGTCAGCAGCAAGCGCCTTCCACGCTGCCGATCTCCCAAATCCAATCCTTGATTCGAGCCGGAGCCAATCCGACCCGCGTGGCGGAGCGATATTCGTTGAGCGAAGCGCTTGTTCGGCGTTTCTCGGCGGCGGTGGAAACCGAAAAGCAATATGCGATCGAACAGTTCCTGGCGGTTCCCGCGCCGAAGGAAAGCCGTGTGCGCACGCTTTCCGAACTGATCGAACGCACTTTCGCCGCAGCCCACGTACGGTTGGAGGATGTGCGGTGGAAGGCCACCAGACGCGGTTTGGAACCGTGGAAGATTACCGCGGAGTTCGATTCCGCAGGTCATGCCGCCCGTGCGGAATGGTCTTGGAACATGCATGACAACGCGGTCAACTGTCTGAACGCAACGGCACGCAAGCTCATCGGCGAGCAAGACACGACGACGGAAGGACACGCCGAGAAGCAGGTCGACCAGAATTTTCTCGCATCATTGAATTTGCCGGGCGATTCCGCACGTTCCGCACGTATCGAACAGACGGTGTCTGCTTGGAATGCTCCGGAACCGGTTGCACCACAAGCCACGAATATCAAGACCACCGTTGAGACTCAGTCATCGGCGACCGTTCCGCTGCCGAACCGTCCGGAAATCGCGACGACGCAGTCCCCCGCCCCTTCAACGACGGAACCTGCCCAAAACTCGCAAAACACGCAATCCGCCGGCGAGAAGCAGTCCGATAAGTCCAAGACGGCATCATCCGATCCTCATAGTCAGAGCACCACCAAATCGAAGCGCCGTGCAGGACGCTCCGCAGTGCCGAGTTGGGATGAAATTCTGTTCGGTGACTGATTAACGTTCCCTAACATCCCACGGCAACATCCGTTCAGACGTTCGGATCATTCGATCAAGCCACGTCAATCAGGCATGGAATATCAGATTCCATGTAGGTCAGCGACCCGTGCACGCTGGGCAGATGCATCGCCTTCTCCGCCTGTGTGCGGGAATCGACAATGGTGGTAGAGCCCGCAGCGGAGACGACCACATCGCCGATCATCGACTTGACGCGTTCATCGACTGGTCCGTAGACGCCTTCCTCGATTGCCTGCCGGCGGGTGCGCACCTGGGCGCGCTCCCCAGCACGTCACGCCAACGAGCGGCGATGTCCTCCGGATTCTCGCCATCCTCGCCATAAAGCATGACACAGCGTGGTTCACCACCGACATTCGCGACGCCCCGCATCAGCTGGGGTTCGGACGCTATGTCGATGCAGGCTTCCGGGTCGGCGGTTATCATGCCATGATCCGCCACGATGACGATCAGCGTGTTCTTCGGCACACTTCGACGCAGCAAAGACAACTGGGCGTCGACACGCTCATATGTGCCGATCCACTTGTCGGAGTCCCAGCCGTAATTGTGTCCGATCTTGTCCGCGTCGCGCAGGTACACGTATGTCAGTCCGGGCGTGTTCGCCGCTTTCGCCGCGGTCATGATACGTCGGCGTGGATCGTCATTGGAGATGTAGTCGCTGCCACGTAACGCCGCCTGAGTCAACGCGGAGAACGCGAATTTCGGCAGTCCCGAACTGGTGACGCGAACGTCCTGTTCCGCCAATCGTTCGAATATGGTCGGCTGCTGTTGCAGTTTCAGCGGTGCGGGCGCGTTTTTGAAAGAGATGAGCTGGCAGATTTCGCCATTGTCGGGATTGAGCTGCGTATACCCCGTCATGCCGGTTAATCCGGGGCATGTGCCGGTGCCGAACGTGGACATGGCGGCCACGGTGGTGCTGGGCATGCATGTGGCGATTGGCCGCTGGTTAACGCCATCCGCCATCAGCGACCGTAGATAGGGTGAATGACCCCAATCTCATATTGATGTTCCAATATCCGAGACCGTCCACCAGGACCACGACTGCCGAACGCGCGTCCGGCAGGCCAAGTGCCTCTTGGAGTCGTTTCGGATCGGCATGGATGGCCGTTGGAATCGGATGCCCGATGGCGCTGGAAATGGCGGGAAGTACCGAGGATAGGTGGAGAGCACCGCCGCGGCTGCCCTCATCCGGCAGTTCGTCGCCATATCGTGCCGGACTGGTCATGGCTAGCAGCTGGTCGATTTCGGGCACTTCAACACTCATGGTTCCCATTCAAGCACCGCGGCAGTACCAGCTGGTAATATTGCTAGGTTGATTACCATAACCTTTCCGTGAGGAGAACCACCGCATGGTGTCGCACCGCAAACCGGCAAAACCAGCCTTTGACCCGCGTACGGTCAAAGAGAACATCGTCGAAACACCGTTGAATGAGGAGATGAGCAAGTCGTTCCTCGAATACGCGTATTCGGTGATCTATGCCCGCGCGTTGCCCGATGCCAGAGATGGTCTGAAGCCGGTGCAACGCCGCATCATCTATCAGATGGGCCAGATGAATCTCAATCCTGATCGTCCGTATATGAAATCGGCCCGTGTGGTCGGCGAGGTTATGGGCAAGTTGCACCCGCATGGCGACTCCGCCATCTATGAGGCGATGGTTCGTCTTGCGCAGCCGTTTGCGATGCGATTGCCGTTGGTGGATGGCCATGGTAACTTCGGTTCCCTTGACGACGGTCCTGCGGCCTCCCGTTACACTGAGGCGCGTATGGCCCAGGCAGCGCTTGGCATGAATGCCAATATCGGTGAGAATACCGTTGATTTCACGCCGAATTACGATAACAAGCTGCAGGAGCCGACTGTTTTGCCCGCTGCGATTCCGAATCTGCTGGTCAATGGCGGTTCCGGTATTGCCGTCGGCATGGCCACGAATATGGCGACGCATAATCTGGGCGAGGTGGTTGCCGCGGCCAAGCATCTGATGCATCATCCTGATGCCACGTTGGAAGAGCTTATGCGCTATGTTCCAGGTCCGGACTGGCCAAGTGGCGGCGTGATCGTTGGGCGTAACGGCATTCGTGAGGCGTATGAGACCGGACGTGGCGCGTTGACCACGCGTTCAGTGACGCATATCGAAAATGTGACGGCCCGTAAGAAAGCCATCGTCGTGACGGAACTGCCGTTCATGGTGGGGCCCGAACGAGTGCTGGAACGTATTTCCGAGGGTGTGAAGAATCGCAAGCTGGAAGGTATTTCCGGGGCGATCGACTTGACGGATCGTCATAACGGCACTCGTCTTGTCATTGAAATCAAAACCGGTTTCGATCCGAACGCCGTGCTTGCGCAACTGCTCAAGCACACGCCGTTGCAAGACAATTTCACTATCAACAATGTGGCGTTGGTCAACGGCCGCCCGCACACCATGGGTTTGAAGGAAATGCTTCAGGTGTGGGTGGACCATCGTCGTGTGGTGATTCGCCGTCGTAGCGAATTCCGTAAGAAGAAGGCGTTGGAGCGTCTGCATTTGGTCGAAGGCCTTCTGCTTGCGATGGTCGACATTGAC
>ENA-OQNM01000408-OQNM01000408.1-human-gut-metagenome-genome-assembly--contig:-NODE-408-length-16135-cov-2.928411_pt1 | contig 16135 bp, 16 predicted proteins | sample MGYA00242632_ERZ504886 | MGnify/ENA primary metagenome ERZ504886 (study PRJEB26092, sample SAMD00036424) | human gut metagenome | host: Homo sapiens | study: EMG produced TPA metagenomics assembly of... | reverse complement strand
TGGTCGAGGATGCCGAGTCCGCAATCCGATTCATCAACAAGCGGTCCCGGCCGTTGGCTGCATATGTGTTCTCGCGCGATCACGAGGTTCGGCTGACTTTCGAACGTCAGACCAGCTCCGGAGCCTTGGGATATTCGCTGCCGTTGGGCCATCTGCTGTCCAGCCGGTTGCCGTTCGGTGGCGTGGGCGCGTCCGGCATCGGCACCTACCACGGCAAAGCAGGCTTCCTCACCTTCAGCCACGTCAAAACCGTGGTTACCAAGCCGCAGTTCCCCGACACTCTGCGCCTCGTGTACCCGCCCTTCAATGAAGCCAAGGCCAAACTGTTCGACATCATCGCCAAATTCAGCTAGCGTGATATCGCTCGCTGATATTGGGTGATGGCGTTGTCATAGTGACGTTCGCTGTCCCGGTAATTACGTCAATCGATTGATTCGTGTACCGGGCCAGATTTTTCTGTCCTAGTATTTGATTTCGGGTCATTTTTGCTTACCGGGACAAAACTGACGCCGGAAGTATCGTCCGCGTATTACGAAAATGGCGGAATAGTGCGGTTTCGTATGGAAGGGAATTTCAAATATTCCTATATTCGAGGGGTTCAGCTGTCCTGGTTTGCGAAAAAGAGCCGAAATCGGCTACCGGGACAGAAAAATCTGGCCCGGTAGCCACGTCAATCGATTGACATGTCTGCCAGGCCAAAAATATGCAGCAGATGCGTCGCTTCTGTTACTTCAGGGCTTTGAAGCCGATGTCGTGGCGGTAAAACAGTCCGCGCAGCTCGAGCTTGTCGATGATTGCGTAGACCTTGTCCTGGGCGGACTTGATGTCCGGAGCGGAGGTTTCGACGAGCAGCACGCGGCCAGAGTTGGCCACAAGGTTACCGTGCTCGTCAGAGGCGACGCCGGCGTAGTAGACGTGCGAATCCTCGTCGACTTCGATTTCGGGCACACGGGCACCCTTGATGACGTTCTCCGGGTAGCCGTTGGAGGCGATGACCACGCCGAGGGTGGCGTTGGACTCATCCCAGGTGAATTCGGGGGTTTCGCCGTCGAGAATGGCGGAGATGCCGGCACCGAGGTCGGAGGTGAGCTTCGGGAGCACGACTTCGGTTTCCGGGTCGCCGAAGCGGGCGTTGAATTCGATGACCTTCGGGCCGTCGGCGGTGGCGATCAGACCGGCGTACAGGATACCGGTGAATGGCGTACCTTCCTCGGCCATGCCTTCGACGGTGGGGCGCACGATTTTCTCGATGGCCTCGTCGACCACGGACTGCGGAATCTGCGGCACCGGGCTGTAGGCACCCATGCCACCCGGTGTTCGGACCCTCGTCGCCATCGTGGGCGCGCTTGTGATCCTGGGAGATGGGCATCGGCCAGAAATCGGTGCCGTTGACAAAGCTCATCAGGGAGAATTCCTGGCCGTCCAGGAAGTCCTCGATAACGACCTTGGCACCGGCGGAGCCGAAGCGATGGTCGATGAAGATGTCTTCGAGTGCGCGCTGGGCGGTGTGCTCGTCCATGGCCACGGTCACGCCCTTGCCTGCCGCCAGACCGTCGGCCTTGATGACAATCGGGGCACCGTGCTCGTGTACGTAGTCCTGCGCCATCTCGAGATCGCTGAAGGTCTTGTATTGGGCGGTCGGGATGTTGTGTCGGTCCATGAGCTGCTTGGCGAAGTCCTTGGAGCCTTCAATCTGGGCGGCGGCCTTGGACGGGCCGAACGCCTTGATGCCGGCGGCGGCGAAATCGTCCACGATGCCTTCGATCAGCGGGACTTCCGGGCCTACGAACACCCAGTCATAACCATTGTTCTTCACGAATTCGATAAGTGCGGCGTGATTCGACTGGCTCAGCTGCGTGGTGTGGATGCCGTCCTTGAGCATGCCCGGGTTGCCGGGAGCCACGGTGACTTCGTCGATGCTCGGTGCCTTGAGCAGCGTGTAGGCAATGGTGTGCTCGCGCGCGCCGGAGCCGATAACCAATACTTTCTGACCCATGTTGTTCCTTTCCTGCGGAAAGCGAGTTACTTCAGTACGATTTGCGTGCCGGTGGTGTCGGCTGCGATCTGGCCGAGCACGTAGGCGGGCTCGTTGTTGTCGGCGAGCAGCTTCAGCGCCTCGTCCTTGCGAGCGGGGTCGATGGCCAGCACCATGCCGATGCCCATGTTGAAGATGTTGTACATCTCCTTATGATCGATGTTGCCAGCCTTCTCCAGCACGTCGAAGATCGGGAGCACGGGCCAGGTGCCGAGCTCGATTTCGGCGGCCAAGCCGTCCGGAATCATGCGCGGGATGTTCTCGATGAAGCCGCCGCCGGTGATGTGGGCCACGCCTTTGACCACGCCCGCCTTGAACAGGGGAGAGAGGGCCTTGACGTAGATCTTGGTGGGGGTGAGCAGCACGTCGCCGAGCTTTTCGCCGCCCAGCTCGTCGAGTTCGGTGTCCACGGTGTAGCCGGCCTGCTCGAACAGGGCCTTGCGCACCAGGGAGAAGCCATTGGAGTGTACGCCGGTGGAGGGCAGGCCGATGAGCACGTCGCCTTCAGCGATGGTGGAACCGTCCACGATGGCGGACTTTTCGGCAACGCCGACCGAGAATCCGGCGAGATCGTATTCGTCTTCGTCGTACATGCCCGGCATTTCGGCGGTTTCGCCGCCGACCAGCGCGGAACCGGCCTGTACACAGCCGTCGGCCACACCGGCCACGACCTGCTCAAGCAGTGCCGGGTCGTTCTTGCCGCAGGCGATGTAGTCAAGGAAGAACAACGGCTCGGCGCCCTGGGCGGCGATATCGTTGACGCACATGGCCACGCAGTCGATGCCGATGGTGTCGTGCTTGTTGGCCAGCTTGGCGACCATGAGCTTGGTGCCCACGCCGTCGGTGCCGGAGATGAGAACCGGCTCCTTGTAGCCCAAGGAGGCCAGATCGAACAGGCCGCCGAAGCCGCCGATGCCGCCGACCACGCCGGGGCGGTTCGTGCGGGCCACGTGCGACTTGATGCGCTTGACGACTTCGTACCCGGCTTCGACGCTCACGCCGGCGTTCTCATATGCTTTTGGCATTTGGTTGGCCTTTCTACTTATTTTGGCTCCCTCTGGAGGGAGCTGTCGGCAAAGCCGACTGAGGGGAGGCAAGCGCCTCTGGTTCAAAGAATTGTTATTGAGCGGATTGGTGGTGAGCTATTCGGCGTCCGGCTGCACGGTGTTGTACTCGTTGCCGATGTACTTGCTCTTGTACAGCGCGAATTCAGGCAGACGCACACGGTCCTCGGGCGTGAGGGACTTCAGGAAGTCGGCCTCGTAGTCGTCGAGCGCAGTGGGGTAGTCGCCGTTGAAGTAGGCGACGCACAGGCCACCGTATGGGGCGTCGGCGTTCAGTCCGATGGATTCGACCAGACCGTCGAGCGAAAGGTAGGCCAAGGAATCCGCGCCGATGTATTCACGGATTTCCTCCACGCTCATCTTGGCTGCGATGAGTTCCTTGGTGGTGGAGATATCGATGCCATAGAAGCAGGGGTACTTCAGCGGCGGGGAGCTGATGCGCATATGCACTTCAGCGGCGCCGGCTTCCTTGAGCAGCTGCACGATGCGCTTGGACGTGGTGCCGCGCACGATGGAATCATCGATAACGATAACGCGCTTGCCTTTAACCACGCTGCGCACAGCAGAGAGCTTCATACGCACACCCTGCTCGCGCAGTTCTTGCGTGGGCTGAATGAAGGTGCGGGCCACATACTGGTTTTTGATTAGACCCATTTCGTTGGGCAGGCCTGCTGCTTCCGCATAGCCGGATGCGGCGGACAATGAGGAGTTCGGCACGCCGATAACCATATCGGCCTCCACCGGGGATTCGGCGGCGAGACGTGCGCCCATGCGCTTGCGGGCGGAGTGCACGTTGACGCCATAGATATCGGAATCCGGGCGGGCGAAGTAGATGTACTCCATCGAGCAGATGGCCAGCTGCGTGTTGTTGGTGTACTGCACGATCTTGTAGCCGTGATCGTTGACCACCACGATTTCACCCGGGCGAATGTTGCGCACCAGCTCGGCGCCGACGACATCCAGTGCGCAGGTTTCGGAGGCGAGCACGTAGGCGCCGTTCTTCATCTTGCCGAGGGAGAGCGGGCGGAAGCCGTTCGGGTCGAGTGCGCCGATCATGGCGTCTTCGGTCATCAGCAGGTAGGCGAAACCGCCATGCACCGTGTTGAGCGCTTCCTTGAGCTTGTCCATAAAGGTGCGCTGCATCGAACGGCGAATCAAGTGCATCAGCACTTCGGTGTCGGAGTTCGAATGGAAGATGGCGCCTTCGTCTTCAAGCTTGCGGCGCAGTGACGGGCAGTTCGTCAGGTTGCCGTTATGGCACAGAGCCACGTCGCCGTCATGGAAGCGGAAGATGAACGGCTGGATGTTGTCTGTGGTGCCCGAGCCGGCCGTTGCGTAACGCACGTGGCCGATGGCGCAATTGCCCTTCAGTCGTTCGATTTCGCGCTCATCGCCGAACACCTGGGTGAGCAGGCCGAGTCCGCGATGACCGATGAGATGACCGTTATCGTTGGAGACGATGCCGGCACCTTCCTGACCGCGATGCTGCAGCGCGTGCAGGCCAAAATAGGTGAGTCGTGAGGCGTCGGGGTGGCCCCATACGCCGAAGATGCCACATTCCTCGTGAATGTCTTCGAGTTCAGCCGACAAGCCAAAGCTCCTTTTTCAAACAGGGGATTAACTATCTATCAACCCTACCAATCGGCGGCTACATCGCGTGTTGTGGGGTGGTGGAACTTGTTGGGGTTTGCGGACGCGGTTTAAGCACCAGATCAGTCAAGTATGAATAGTGGCTTAGGATTTTGGCCTTTCGCTGTTTGTGGTGGGTGGTTGTGGTGTGGGGTGATGCCGACGGGTAGGTTGGAGGCATGGATACCTCTTACCTGTTCACCGCCGCATTACCTGGTGCTCCACTTTGTGCTCAAGCGTGATACCGAATTGTCGGTGTGACGTGATCGGTTGACTTTCGTCAACGCAATTTGAAAGGCTCCGACGGTATTATCCGTCGGAGCCTTTCGTCGTATGAATCCGGTGCTTGTTTTTCGGCTTCGTCTCAGTGCCTGAAATGGCTGAAGAACTCGATGGTCTCGGGATCCTGCGACTCGTCCATCACCTCAGCGGGTGTGCCGTTCTCGGCGATGACGCCGTGACGGAGCAGTACGATGCGGTCGGCCGCTTCGTGGGCGAAGCTCATTTCGTGCGTGGCCATGAGGATTGTGGTGCCTTGGGCCTTTAACTCGGCAACCATGTTGAGCACTTCGCCGACCAGCATCGGATCAAGAGCGGATGTGATCTCGTCAAGCAGCAGCAGTTCCGGGTCGGTCATCAGTGCGCGCGCAATCGCCACGCGCTGCTGCTGGCCGCCAGAGAGCTGATCGGGGTAGGCACTGGCTTTATCGCGCATGCCGATGCGTTCAAGCAGTTCCATAGCGCGGGTTTCGGCGCGATCCTTGCTCCAGTGGTGAACCTTGATTGCGGCAAGGGTCACGTTCCTGAGCACCGACATGTGGGGAAGAGGTTGAACTGCTGGAACACCACGCCGATACGTGCGCGAATCTTGTCCTGGTCGGCACGCGGGTCGGTGATATCGGTATTGCCCAGCCAAATCTGGCCGTCATCGACCTGTTCAAGCAGGTTGACGCATTTCATCAATGTGGATTTGCCTGAACCGGAAGGCCCCAGCAAAGCCACCACCTCATGTTGGTGAATGTCAAAGGAAATGCCACGCAGCACCTGCGTGTTTCCAAAGGATTTGCGCACGTCATCAAGACGCAGCACCGTCTTGTTGCTCACGGGGGAGTCACTCGCCTCGGTGGTGATATTGGTCATTTCGCTCATACCGTTCCTCCGCTGAGTTCGCGCTTACGCAGACGTTCCGTGTACCAGTCGTTCAGCAGGATGAACGGCACGCTCATCAGGATGAACAGCAGGCTGGCGACCACATACGGCGTGAAGTTGTAGGTGCTGGCCACGTCGATCTGTGCGGCGCGCACGGCATCCACCGCACCCAGCACGGAAATCAGGCCGACGTCCTTTTGCATGGAGATGAAGTCATTCATCAGTGCGGGCGCCACTTTGCGCAATGCCTGAGGAATGACGATCAGTCGGGTCGTCTGGCCGGAGGTCAGGCCCAACGAGCGGGCCGAGGCTCGCTGAGAAGGATGTACGTCGTTAAAACCGGCACGCAGCACCTCGGAGACGTAGGCGCTGTATCCCATTACCACTGCAATGGTGCCGAGTACCGAGGGATCGATACGGCCGAACAAGCCTAGGCCGGGAATGCCGAAACCGATTAGATACAGCACGACGATAATAGGCACGCCGCGCATCACAGTCGTGTAGATCAATGCCAGGATACGCAGCGGGAACAGAATAGGGGAGCGGCTGGTGCGCACCAGCGCGATCAGCGTGCTCAGAATCGCCACGCCGACCACTGCGACGAGCAGAACGCGGATGTTGAGCCATAGGCCGTCAAGCACATGGGGAAACGATTTGACGAAGTATTCGCCGGAGAAGAAGGTCTCCTTGACTCGTGGCCAGCCGGGGGAGAGCTTCAAGCCGATGACGATGACCACCACGAACACAATGGTGCTGATCAGACTGGTAATCGTCGATTGAATTTGCTGATGAACACGATATTGGCGTCGTTCGAGCTCGACCTGACTTACCTCGTGTCCGTCAGGGGCATTGTGCTGCCTGGTTTCGGTTGGTGCTGCGGTCATGTGATGAATGTCGCTCGCTTCCTGAATGCCGGGATGGCCGGGTGCCACAGGAAAATTCCCGCAGCGCCCGGCCAAGGTGTTGTGACCTTATGATGTAAGCCTACTTCACTTACTTCTTCAGTTCGGTCAGGTCGGTGGTGTACTCGGCCAGCCACTTGTCCTGAAGCTTCTTGATGGTGCCGTCGGCGTTCAGGTCATCCACTGCCTTGGTCACGGCTGCAGTCAGCTTGGAATCCTTCGGCAGTACGATGCCCATGCCGCTCTTGTCTTCGGAGTCAGGCAGACGGCCGAGCACCTTGGCGTCCTTGACCTGCTCGGACTGCACCATGTACACGCATTCCACGGTGCTGGTGACCAGTGCGTCGATCTGACCGGCGTCAAGTGCCTGAGCCAGTGCGGCATCATCATTGAACGTCTGGATGTCGTCCTTGATGTTCGCCTTGGCGTAGTCGTAGGCAAGGGTGCCGACCATGACGCCCACGGTCGCATCCTTCAGATCGGATACCTTGGTGGCGTTGGCGAACTTGCTGTCTTTCTTGACCACGACGGACTGGCTGTCGTTGTAGTAGCTGGACGAGAAGTCAACGGCCTTCTTGCGCTCGTCGGTGATGCCGAACTGCTGGATGTTGAAATCCCAGTCCTTGGCGCCGGGAGCGATGGCGGTGTCGAATGCGGTGCGGGTCCACACCACGTCGCTCTTCTTGAAACCGAGCTTGTCGGCCACTGCGTAGGCGACGGCCGCCTCGTAGCCCTCACCGCTTTCCGGCTTGTCGTTCATAACCCACGGTTCGTAGGCCGGCTGTCCGGTGGCGATGGTCAGCTTGCCCGGCTTGTACGTCTGCTGGGTGATGTCGTCCGAATCGGTGGAATTGGATGCGGTGGACTGGCCGGAACCGCAGGCTGCGGTGAACGACAGAGCCAGGATGCTGACGGTGGCCGCAATGGTACGGACGATGTGTCGCTTATTGAACATGGGTTTCCTCTCCTCAAGTGTTCGTCATGCACACGGTTCAAACCGTGCTTGATGCATTCGCGCCAATTGTATGGCTATTGGGTTACAAAACATCGATATTTTCGGATGCTGGCTATCGCCATTGCTTATGGCCGACTAGAGCCGCGCAATCTGGCGCGTAAGCGGACGGATATCTCATATTGGCGCAGAGCGAAATGGCGTTCACTGTTCGAGTGTGAAGCCGTCGAATACGAATCCCGGACTGACCACACAGGAGACCAGCGCATCGCCCTGGCCTGGCACTGTGCGCTGCCAGACGCCAGCCGGTACGACCGCATGTCCCGATACGGTTACGTCGGCCTGATCGGTGGTGATGCCGGAACCCAAGGTGATTACGGTTCGCTTGGATTCGTCGGATTCCGGAGTCTCGTCGCTGCCGCCGAGCTCCAGTTTGACCGATGCCGGGCCATGCCACAGCCAGACCTCATCCGCATCGACCTTATGCCAGGCGCTGGCATCTCCCTCGGGCAGCAGGAAGTAAATCAGTGACGATAGCGGTCGGCTTGAGGCCTCATCCGTGTGCGGGGATTGCCAGTCACGCGTGTACCAGCCGCCTTCGGGGTGGGTTTCCAGTCCAAGGCGTTCCACTATGGACCGGGCGTATGGACTCATGTCTTGCAAAGCGACGCTCATAATGAGATCTCCTGTTCTTGGCGGGTTTGCTGGTTTTTGGCTTCTTGATATCAGGTCAGGTCAGCGGTGTCACCAGGCGTTGTTGTAGGCTTCGCGCCCGGATATCACCGTGGCTCGGTTCGTGCCTGCGCCGTGCCTCACCAGTGTTTCCAGCGTTTCTTCGATGCCGGCCGGAGATGATGTGTCGACGGGGATGTCGAAGAACGCGAAATCAGCCAATGCGCCCGCGTTGATTTGTCCAATGCGGTTGCGGCCCACGTGCATGCCCATGGAGGCGGCGCCGCCCAGCGTCATCATACGAATCAGGCGATGTGTCAGATCGTCGCTGGCATAGCCTTGTTCGCGGGCCAGGTCGTAAAGCATCGACACATCATCAAGCAGATCGAGGGTCGGCGTGCTGGAGAGCGAATCGGTGCCCACGCTTACCAGATTGCCTTCCTCGAGGTATTCGCGCACCGGTGCATCTTTGCCGGTGTTGGTAATGCGATTCGATCGGGGGCACAAGGCCACGCCCACGCCGCGCTGACGTAGAATACGCCGATCCTCGCCATTGGCCCACACGCCGTGTGCAATGTGCACATCCGGTCCAAGCGAGCCAAGCTGATCGACGAACTGGATGGCGGAGGCGCCTTTGCCCACTTCCTTGAGCTGCCGGTAGCTTTCCCAATCGTGGTCACTCCAGTCGGCCGCCGAATAAGTGGTGAGCACCGGCGGATAAGTGCCGGCCTCGAGCGGGGTCTCCGCCAGATGGATATGCAGTCGCATGTTCAGCTGACGAGCAATGTCTGGAAGATCAACGAACGGTTCGGACTCCAGCGTATACGGAGCATGCGGGCTGATGCCGAGGTTTGGCAGCTGCTCCTCGTTCATCCGGCGCAACTGCCGGACGAGCTCGGTGCGGCCCTTTTCCATCCATTCGTCGTTGTGCCAGCCCATTACCTCCCAATAAGCGATGCCGTGCATGCCCTGCGAAGCCAGCGCGCCGGCGGCGTCCAAATCGGTGACGATGTCTGCGGCGGCCGTCGTTCCCGATTCGACCATCTGGCGAGCACCGTCCTCGGCCCACTGCTTCCATGGCTGGGTCTTCTGCGCCTCGGCGTACACCTCGTTGAATGCCAGTTCCCAGGCGCGGAACCGATCGTAGGTGCCTTGCCCGACCTGCACCATGCCGCTGTACTGCAGATGAGTGTGCGCGTTGACCAATCCGGGGGTGAGCACCCCATCCCAATGCCGTTCACGGATGGTGCCGTGAGACGTCATTTCCTGCTTCAGCGCCTCCAGCACCCAGCGGCGTTTACCTACATGAACCACGCGGTCGCCATGTATGGCAACTGCGCCATCGATGATGACGGGGCCCGTCACGGGGATGATGAGTTTGGCGGAATACAGTGTCACATCATCGATAAGCTCGGTATCGACGGTCGGCCAGGTGTTGTCGGTCATATTCTCCTCGCTGCGTTGTGTTCGGTGCCGTGTCTATGGCTATCGGTCGGCGTTCTCTCGGTCGTTTTCCGCGAATCTGGTCAGTCGCCAATTGTAGCCGTTGTCCTCCACGGCATGGCTGGCTCGGTATCCGCGCGCCTTGAGCGCGCTGGCGGCGATGCGCTGGTCGGTCGCTGCGTCAAGTCTGATAAGCGTGTGATCCAGTGTGCCTCGATGTTCCAGAAGATATGCGACGGCGCTGGCCTGTACGGCGAAGCTCAGATCCATGATCTCGATTGGATTGCCGCCTCCCACCGTGTAGTTCACGCCATCGCCGTCGGCGATTAGCGTGAGCGTTGGTCCGTCGGGAACATTGAGTTGCACGGTGTCCCTGTTGACCTGTGGGGTGAAGTCGCTTACCTCGTCCAAGGCGATTTCGTTGGCGATGCCGCCGATCACTGCGAGCGCCGCGCCCTCGTGCATTGCGCGCATGTGCTCAAGTGTGACCGTATGTCTCACGCCAGTGGCGGACACCACCATATCCGCGCAAGGGAGTGCCTCGTCAATGTCTTGTGCGGCGAAGCCGTCGAACACCGCTTTGAGTGAAGCCACTGGATCGATATCGCAGATGGTGACTTCGGCGCCAAGCGCGCGAATGCGCCGTGCGAAGCCTTGGCCGACCGGGCCGTAGCCGATGACGGTGACGTTCTTACCGTCGAATGCATGCTCGCCGAGAATGCGCTGCATGGTGGTCACGCATGTCTCCCCAGTGCCGTGGGCGTTGTCGAATTCCGGTTTTCAGCACACTGTCGTTAACGGCTACGACCGGGTAGGTGAGGGCTCCCGCTTCCTGCATCTGCTGGAACGCGCGTACGCCGCTGGTCGTTTCCTCGGCCACTCCAATGAGGTTCGCCGTGAGTTCGGGGCGTTCGAGCGAAGCGAGACGGGCGAAGCTGGCACCATCGTCGATGATGATGTCCGGCTGTATTTCGTCCAGCAGGTGCAGGGCCGCCTCGTGCGCCTGTTCCGCGGTCCAGTCTCGGCTGGATTCGACCGTGATTCCTTCCCGGCGCAGCTGTTCCGCCACTCGGGGATCCGTGGAATCCGGGCCGCAATATACGCCGACGATTGCGCCGGCGGCCTTAAGCTTGCGCAGCAGAATCGCGGTCTTTGGCTCCAGTATCAGACAGACGGCAATACGAATGCCTGAGAAATCGACGCGAGTGGTGAGGCTATCCATGGTGTCGCGTAATACCGGCATGTGCTGTTCCGCGTACTCCATTGCCTCCAGTCCGCTTGCCTTGCGCATATCGGTGATGGAATCGATGCTTTGTGTGCCGTCGCATAGGAATTCCTCGTTGTGCTCGTCGGTCATCGTGGCATCTTCGACGGTCATGCCCCATTGCTGGGCCTGAGACTTGATTTCGGCATGCTTCTGTGGCTCCGGAATCGCGAGTCGGGCTCCTGCCAGTGATCGATTCGTCTTCTGGGATCGGGCTGCCGCCCACGCTGCAAAATCGCTGTCTGCTGTAATGCTTTTCTTCATATTCCCCATGGTACGCATGCATGCCGCTGCTCCGCCGCTGCGCGTGTGGCGTGGGTGAAGAGCGTGCTTGGGCGCGTTGCGTGCGTCGACTTCGGCAGTTTCGAACAGGCATGTTGCATCGAACAAATGTTCGACTGTGTTGATATGCTGGTCGGGCCAGCGGTGGTAAGGAGGTGATGGCGATGGGCAGCGGAACGGTATCGACGCAACGCGAGCATACCTATATTGCCATTGATCTCAAGTCCTTCTATGCCTCGGTGGAGTGCGTGGCGCGCGGACTCGACCCGTTGACCACGCATCTGGTGGTGGCCGATGAAACCCGCACCGATAAGACAATATGTTTGGCGGTCTCACCCTCGCTGAAGAACTATGGCATTCCTGGCCGTGCGCGGCTGTTTGAGGTAAAACAGCGCCTGAATGGAGTCAACATCGAGCGCGCGGTCCATGCTCCCGGCGGCCGATTAATCGGGGAGTCCTGTGATGCGTGCGACCTGGAACGCTCGCCGGGGCTCAAAGCCTCGATGGTCATCGCCAAGCCGCGCATGGCGCACTATCTGGAAATCAGCGGGCAAATATATGGCATCTACCTCAAATACGCCGCACCCGAGCACATCCATGTCTACTCGATTGACGAGGTGTTCATCGACGCCACGCCATATCTGCGCTCGCTGGGTATGGGGCCGCATGCGATGGCGCGAACCATCGTGCGCGAAATCCTCACCAAAACCGGCATCACCGCCACTGCCGGCATCGGCTCCAACATGTATCTGGCCAAAGTCGCCATGGATATCGTCGCCAAGCACATGCCCGCCGACAAGGACGGCGTGCGCGTGGCCGAACTGAATGAAATGTCATATCGTCGGCTGCTTTGGGATCATCGTCCGCTCACCGATTTTTGGCGGGTTGGGCGCGGCTATGCCAAGAAGCTCGAGCATGCCGGACTGATGACCATGGGCGATATCGCCCGATGCTCGGTGGGTCGTGCTTCGGATTACTACAACGAAGACCTGCTGTATCGCATGTTCGGTGTCAATGCCGAACTGCTCATCGACCATGCGTGGGGCTGGGAGCCGTGCGAAATCGCGGATATCCGATCCTATGAGCCAGGTGCGCACAGCATTAGCAGTGGGCAGGTGCTCACCGGCCCCGCCGACTATGCCACGGCCCGGCTGATCACCAAGGAGATGGCCGATGCGCTGGCCCTCGATCTGGTCGATAAAAGCGTGCTGACGAACCGACTGACGCTCGCCGTCGGCTATGACATCGGCAGTCTTGATTCGTCAAAGCTCGATTCGTGCGCTGATTATGCGATGAAACGTGCCGCTGAGCGAGCAGCGAAAAGCTATCAAGGGCCGGTGACCATCGACCGATTTGGGCGCAAGGTGCCCAAGAGCGCGGTCGGGTCGATTGGTTTGGGTGATTTCACCTCGTCGTCGGCACGTATTCGTGAGGCCATGACGATGTTGTACGAGCGCATTGTGGATTCACGCTTGCTTGTGAGGCGGTTGACCGTCATCGCCGATGATGTGGCCACTCCGGAGGAGCTGGCCGCCGGCAAACGCTATGAACAGCTCGACTTGTTCGGTGATGACGAGGCCCAATCGTATGGATCCGATTCCACCAGCGAAAAAGATGGAGAGCATGATATCCAGCGTGCGCTGCTGGATGTGAAACGTAAATTCGGCCGCAACGCCGTCATCAAAGCCATGGATATGGAAGACGGTGCCACCGGTCAGGACCGCAACCGTCAGATCGGAGGCCATCGCGCATGACCCTGCAAGAGACCCATGCATACGACGACATCATCAACCTGCCACACCATCAGTCGCGCAAGCATCCGCACATGTCCCGCCACCAGCGGGCCGCGCAGTTCATGCCGTTCGCGGCCCTGACCGGCTCAAACCAGTCATCGAGCAACAGCAAAAAACCGCGAAACCGCCATCGCTCAGGCCGAAGCCCAAGGCGATACCGATTTCGGCGCTTGACAATCGCTCTCGTTGGAGGAAGTCTCAGATTCGTCAGCCCACGTGACGTTCGAAGCGGTGGAAGCCGGTGATCTTGTCGATTTCGGCCATCGCGTCGGCCGGAATCACAAAGCCCGCGGCCTTCATGTTGTTCTCCAGTTGGCTGGGCTTGGAGGCGCCGGCGATCACACAGCTGATCTCCGGGTGCTGCAGGATCCATGCCATGGAAAGCACCGGCAGGTTCGTGCCGAGCTCGTCGGCCACCTTGCGCAGCTGCTCGACCTTGTCGAGGTTCTCATCGGTCAGCAGATCGTTGATCTGGTGGTCGGACTGCCAGGTGGCGCGCGAGCCGGCCGGCAGCGGCTGGCCCTTGCGGTACTTGCCGGTCAGCAGACCCTGCGCGAGCGGGGAGAACGTGGTGATGCCGATGCCGAGCTTGCGGCAGGTGCCCATGATCTCATGCTCGATGTAACGGTCGTTTAGGTTGTACTGCGGCTGAACCACGGTGATCGGGTACAGGTTGTAGCGGTCGATGATGCGCTGGGCCTCTTCAAGGCGAGCCGAACCCCACTCCTCGGAAACGCCATAGTACAGCACCTTGCCTTGGGCGACCAGGTCGCTCATCGCGCGCAAGGTCTCGGTAAGGTCGGTGGTCTCGTCAAAACGGTGGCAGAAGTACATGTCCAGATAATCGGTCTGCATGTTCTTCAGCGTCTGGTCGATGCTCTCGAAAATGTGCTTGCGGGACAGGCCGCGGTCGTTCACGCCTTCGCCGGTGGGGAAGTAGACCTTGCTGGAAATGACCAGTTCCTTACGCGGGTACTGCTTCAGCGTCTTGCCGAGGAAGCGTTCGGCCGCGCCGCCAGAATAGGCGTCCGCGCAGTCGAAGAAGTTGACGCCGGAATCGTAGGCGAGCTTCACGGTCTCCTTGGCCACGTCCTCAGCCGCCGTGCCCTTGAGATCCGTGACCCAGCTGCCCAGTGCGACCTCGCTGATCTTCAGTCCCGACTTGCCAACGCTGCGATACTTCATGTGTGCTCCTTGATAATCAATCGTCACCGTCGTCTCTTCATGGCCGGCCGTGAACGCTAACAATTCTTATTGAAACAGTTCAACCCCACTTGAACGCAAGTTGGCGGCTATTGCGACACGCCGGTGGTGACTTCGCGGGCGCAACGAATGAAATCATCAATGACGCTCCACCGATACGATGTGGCCGGAACGCCGAACTGAATGGCATATGCGGTATCCGGGCCGCAATCCAGCACGCGCAAAGTACGCAACCGTTCGCCGTCAAGCAGCGCTGGCAGGAACCGCTCCGGGCATAGGCAGGCACCCATGCCGTAATGGCACAGTTCCAGCAGAGTCAGTACGTTATCCGAACGGGCTGTGACTTTCGGCTCAAAACCGGCACGGCGGAACAGCAGATCGGCAATGCGTCCGTCAATATCTTGTGGGCTGCCTAGGAGAAACGGGCAATGCTCCAGTGAGGAAAGGTCACCTGCGGCAATGGCGCGCTCGTCCGGCGCGGTTCTGACGGCATCGACTTGGCCATTCGCCGCGCCACCGGTAGCGGCCAAATCCATCCACAGTGATTGTGCGAGGACCAGCACCATGCGCTCGTTATAGAAATCCATAAGTTCGATGCCGGCCGGTTTCCCGGCGAAGTCCGCCACCGCCAGATCAAGATCGCCGTTCGCCAGCCATTGTTGAATCTGATCGTTGCGGCCCTCAATGAGTTCAACGATGATATTCGGGCAGTCACGTTGCATCGCCTTCACAATCGGCGGCATGATCGCCCGGCTACGCGTGTAGGCAACACCCACGCGCAGCACGCCGGCCTGATCGCCGGCGATGTCGCGCATTTCTTGGCCAAGTGCATCGCGATCGCGGCGGAATCGCTGCGCATATCGCGCGAACACCGTGCCGGCATAGGTCAATTCGAGCGGCACATGGCGTACGAAAAGCGTGCATCCGAGCTCCCGCTCTAGGGCGGCGATGTTCGCACTCAGCGTCTGCTGCGTGATCCCCAACCGTTTCGCCGCCTTGCTGAAGCTATGTTTCGAGGCCACGGCGGCGAAGTATTCGATGCTGAGAAAGTTCATGGCGATACTCCCGTGTGTATGGCGTTTGCGTGGTGTGTGTATGACGTGTCGTGGCGCGAATCAATGCCACAGTATTAAACCTGTAATAGATATCAGTTTAGTCTGTATTTCTCCTGTTATCTTAGGTCATGGCTCGTGCGAATAGCGTTGATGTTTGCGACTGCGGGTCATGAGATGGAATCTGAGATGAGGCTGTAGCCGGAAGAGGAGAGGATCGCATGCTGGAAGCGGGCACGGATGTTGCTGTTCTGTGCGGTGCTGTTTGCCAGCGTGCCCTCGGCTGGTCGATTATTCCCGCGCTGTTCGTTGGTGTGCTGCTGTTCATGGGGTATGGGCTGGTTCGCCGGTGCTCGTTGCGACGCGATGGCGAGCCGTGCGGCCGGCAGCGTACGGTCCGCGGGGACCGTGGTGGTGGCCTTCGTGCTCATCGGCGTACTGACCTCGCTGTGGCGGGCCAGCGGGACCATCGCCTTCATTCGTGGCCCATTCGACCGACGGTGATTCACGCCGTCCACGGTGATTCCGCTGTCGTTTCTACTGTGCTCGGCGATGTCGGTGCTGGTCGGGTCGTCGTTACGCCAGTAGCGGCGTACTAGTGGGCACCATCTGCATGTCGTTGGGATTGTCGATGCAGGCGAACCCGGTGATGCTCGGTGGCGTCGATTCGTTGCGGGCGTCTATAGTGGGCGATC
>ENA-OQNM01000405-OQNM01000405.1-human-gut-metagenome-genome-assembly--contig:-NODE-405-length-16171-cov-2.316879_pt1 | contig 16171 bp, 11 predicted proteins | sample MGYA00242632_ERZ504886 | MGnify/ENA primary metagenome ERZ504886 (study PRJEB26092, sample SAMD00036424) | human gut metagenome | host: Homo sapiens | study: EMG produced TPA metagenomics assembly of... | reverse complement strand
GTTTTGATGCGGACGATACCGGAAAGTATGAATACAACAAGGACCAGAGTTCACACTACAAGCATTTGAACGATATTATCGCCGCCTATCTGGGATATGGACTGAAGGTGAAGAGACTTTCGGGCCGTTTGGGATTACGCTACGAGCATACCATCCAAGATGTGAAGTATCTGGTGGGCCGCGGCGAGGATTTCACAAAGAACTTTGACGACGTAGTGCCTTCCGCTTCTATCGGCTACAAGCTGACGGATATGTCCAATCTGCGTTTAGGATACAACATGCGTATCTATCGTCCGGGAATCTGGTCTCTGAATCCTTATCTGAATGATACGGACCCCTCCTACATCAGCCAGGGTAAGTCCGGAGGCTGGACGAGCGAGAAGAGCCATGCTTTCTAACTTAGAGTTACAGTAACTTCACACAGAAGTTCAACATCAATATCTCGGCCCGTTACCTCGTTTACCTAACAACAGTATTGAGAATGTGACAAGGCTCATGCCCGATACGGAGATTGAGGGAGTTGAAGAATCCCACGGGCGAAGGATGTGCTTTATTCTACCTATGCCAACATCGGCAACGACCCGTTACTGCCAGTGTGAACGGCTACGTCAACTGGAATGCCACTCCACGTCAACGTATCTACATGAACATGAGCGGCAATTACTCTTATCTGGAGGGCGAGTGAAGGCATGTCGTAACGATGGCTGGAGCCTCTTTGCCTACGGCGGTGCACAGCAGACGCTGCCCCATGACTGGCGCATCAGTCTGAATGTCTTCGGACAGACGCCGTGGATTATGCTGCAAGGTAAGGGCAGCAGCTTCTTTGATTATGGCTTGAGCGTCAACAAGTCCTTCCTGGACAAGCGCCTCACCTTGTCTGCCTTTGCCAGCAACTTCTTCAAGAAGTATATGGACCAAGCACCACACCGAGGCAGCGGTTTTATACGGGAAAGCAATTATAAGTACAGCCGCCAACGCTTCGGCATAAGCGTCAGCTACCGTATCGGTGAGTTGAAGGCAAACGTGAAAAAGGCTGCGCGCACTATCAGCAATGATGATGTGAAGAGCGGTGGCAGTGGTTCTGGTGGCGGCGTGAATAGTTGTAAATACATCCCTTCTGAAACTTGTACCTCGCTATTCATCAGAGAATACAAGTTTCAGAAGGGGATTTTTTATGATAGTAAGTTACTTGCTGACTGTTGAGAACCCCAACTCCTTCAACCCTTTCTGCACATCCGGATGACTCATGAAGAGCTTCCACAGCAGTCCCGACCGATAATTCTCAATCATGACGGCTATCGGGCCCTGGTCAATGGCGAGGTAGCGCTGCGGATACCAGTTGTCCGTTTCGCTGAAAGCATCGTAGAAGCCATAAGGGCCGAAGACCTTATCTCCCATCTCGTAGAGGTGGCGCATCACTTGCAACGACTGTTCCGGGGTATAGACGATGGATGACAAGGCGGCAGTTGGAGAGATGACTCCCTGGTCGTCGCGTTCGTTGGGAGCGTGGGCGGCATATCCGTTGACGGAGTAGCTGGCTGTCAGTCCCCAGCAGTCGGGCCCGAAACCTTTGTAGTGCTTGGGGTTGCGGACACAGTAGGCACGGTTCACAAGCGTCAGGTTACGCATCTCGTCGAAGTAGTTGGCGCAGTATTCATCCTTCAGCCCGATGGGGTCGAGGCCGAGGAACGAGTATTGTGCCCAGAAGAGCGGTCCGGCTTCTGTGCCTTGATAGCGCAGATGCAACTCGATATTCTCCACTTTATGAGGGTCTACAATGGCCCCGTTCTGCGCCCAGCCCTCGTGATAGACTGCTGCAGGCACGCCGTGGGTAGGCGAGGCGGCGGCAAGGATATACATGATGAGGCATTCGTTGTAACCGTGTACGGGAAAGTTCATTTCCCAACCGTATTCCGGACTCCAGTGCCAATAGAGCACGTTCTGGCCGTTCTGGCGGTAGAAGTTCCAGTCCACTTCGCGCCACAGCTTGTCGATGCGGGCGGCGAGGGCTTGCTCGGCGGGCGAACCGTCGATGTAGTACTGGTGGACGGAGAGCAGCGCCTGCATGATGAAGGCTGTTTCTACCAGGTCGCCGCCATTGTCTTTCTGCCCGAAGGGTTTCACCTTGCCCGTATCGCCATACCACCAGTGTGGGTAGGCACCGTGGAAACGGTCGGCGGTTTCGAGGAAGGAGACGATTTTCTCCATTCGTTCCAGCCCTTCCTGGCGGGTGACATAGCCGCGGTCTATACCGGCAAGTATAGCCATGATGCCGAAGCCGCTTCCACCGGACGTGATTACGTTCTGGTCGTTCTCCGGATAGACACCGTCCATGTGGATGCGTTCGCGTGCCAGTCCGCTGTTGGGCTCGGCACCTTCCCAGAAGTAGTTGAAGGTACGGCGCTGTACGGTGTCCATCAGGGCATCGTCGCTCAGCCGGTCTTCTTTGGCGCGGGGCTTTTGCATTGCGTGAAACCGAGCAACAGCAGGAACAATAATAAACAGTATTGTATTTTCATTGTACCAATGCTTACTGTTTTTTTATCATTTACTTATCTATATTCATTGCACGGTCAATTCAACAAGTATAGGACAGTGGTCGGAAAGGTAGCTGTTCTCCGGTTTGTCTTGGATAACGCGGTAGCGGTCTATCTTTGCGCCTTTGGTCACGAAGACATAGTCCAGCAGTACGCGTTCCTCCACCGGCAGACGGCCGAAGTCATGGAAAGACCAGGACGGACCGTAGGTGACGGCAGCTGTCTTTGCGGCATTTTCCATTCCTCCCTTTTCCAGCGTTTGCAGAGGTTCTTCACCGGGCGTACAGTTAAAGTCACCAGTGATGATGGCGGGCATGTCCGGTGCTATCTCCTTGATTTTGTCGAGAATGAGTTGCACGCCCTCTTTGCGGGCTGTCTTTCCGTCGTTGTCCAGATGGGTGTTGAAATATACAAACTTTTGTCCGTTGTTCTTTTCCTGCAGTATCGCCCAGGTGGTGACACGGTTGTAGGAAGCGTCCCAGCCCTTGATGCCGATAGTTTCGGGTTGCTCGCTGAGGGAGAAATTGCCGTATTCCACCAGTGTAAACCGGTCGGTCCGGAAGAATATCGGGCAGTATTCGCCTGCTTCCTTGCCGTCGTCGCGCCCCACACCGAGTGCTGTGTATTGCGGCAGCCCGCGTTTTAGGTCTTCCATTTGGTTGTGAAGCACTTCCTGCATGCCCAGCAAGTCGGGGCTGTAGTAGGCTATCATACGGCAGGCGTCACCCTTGCGGTAATTCCAGTTGTTTACACTGTCCGAAGGAATATCCAGGCGGACATTGAACGTCATCACTTCCAGCGGCTGTCCGTTCTGTGCGGAGGGCTGGCTCTTGCAGCTGCCAAGGAGCAGAATGCTGCTAAAAACAAAGGAGTAAAGTAGTATATCTCATGTTTTCTTGTTTTTTAGAGTGCAATATTAAATATTTTATTTCAGTGTCAGTCGGGCTGTCTTTTCTGCCTGGCTGCTGCCACCTATCATCACATCGAAATCTCCCGGCTCGGCCACGTGGTTGAGGTCGTAGTCGTAGAAGCGGAGCAGCTCAGGGGTAATCTTGAAGGATACGGTCTTGCTTTCGCCCGCTTTCAGGAACACCTTTTCAAAGCCTTTCAGCTCGCGTACGGGGCGGGTAATGCTGCCTACGAGGTCGCGGATATAGAGCTGCACGACTTCTGCGCCGTCACGTTTGCCGGTATTGGTCACGGTGACTACGGCAGTGGTGGAGCCATTTTGTCCCATGACCGGGGTACTGAGGGCGATGTCGCTGTACTGGAAAGTGGTGTATGAGAGCCCGTAGCCGAAGGGATACAGCGGTTCATTGTCCACATCCAGATAGTTGCTGCGGAACTTCTCGAACCAATTGCCGGCAGCCAGCGGGCGACCGGTATTCTTGTGGTTGTAGAATAAAGGTATCTGCCCTACGTTCTTCGGGAAAGTCATGGTCAGCTTACCGCTTGGGTTCACGTCACCGAACAGTACGTCGCCGATGGCGTATGCCGCTTCACTGCCACCGAACCATACGTTCAAGATAGCGGGCACATGTTCCTGCTCCCAGGTGAGCGTCAGCGGCCGGCCGGTGAAGAGGGTTAGTACAACGGGCTTTCCGGTCTTCAGCAAGGCCTCCAGCAGGGTGCGTTGCACGTCGGGGATGCCGAGGTCGGTACGGCTCGAGCTTTCACCGCTCATTTCGGAAGACTCGCCCAGGGCGGCTACAATCACGTCGGCACCGGAGGCCACCTTCAAAGCTTCGTCCAGCAGTTCCTTATCCGTACGGTTGTCCCGGCTCAGCGATCGGCCGAATAGGGTGGCGCGTTCCTCGTAGGCTACATCACCGATGAGGTTGCTGCCTTTGGCGTAGGTGATGTTTACCCGGCCGGCTGTCATTTCTTTCAATCCTTCGTACAGAGAGGGATAGTCATCCAGGCGTGCGGCAACACTCCAGGTACCGGGCATGTTGCTGCGGGTATTGCCCAGAGGGCCGATGACGGCGACGGTGCCTTGCTTCTCCAAAGGAAGGACGGGACGAGAAGACTTCTTGCCTTGTCCCTCAAAAGGTTCGTTTTTCAGCAGCACAAAGCTTTCGGCGGCAATCCGGCGTGCGGCGTCGCGGTGCTCGCGCGTGAAGATGTCGCGTGCGGGACGGCTGAGGTCGCAGTATTTGTAAGGGTCATCAAACAGCCCTAACTTGTATTTCGCTTCAAGGATGCGGCGGCAGGCTGCATCCAGCGTCTTCATGGTTATTTTGCCTTCGGTGAGCGACTTTTTCAACGTGCCCACGAAACCTTCGCTCACCATATCCATGTCCACACCGGCGTTGAGCGCACGAGCGGAAACGGTCTGCAGGTTGCCGATTCCGTGTTCCACCATTTCGGAGATACCGGTAAAGTCGGTCACCACAAAACCGTTGAAGCCCCATTGTTTGCGCAGCACGTTTGTCATCAGCCAGTGGTTGGCGGTGGCGGGCACGCCGTCCACTTCGTTGAAGGAGGCCATCACACTACCCACTCCGGCGCGGACGGCTGCTTCATAGGGGTACATGTATTCGTTGAACATGCGGTTGCGGCTCATGTCTACGGTGTTGTAGTCGCGTCCGGCTTCTCCGGCACCGTACAGTGCGAAGTGCTTGACGCATGCCATGATTTCGTCGTTCCGTGTCAGTTGGTCGTTCAGGTCTTTTCCCTGATACCCCAACACCATGGCGCGGGCGATGGCGCCTCCGAGGAACGGGTCTTCGCCCGACCCTTCGGATACACGTCCCCAGCGCGGGTCACGGCTGATGTCCACCATCGGGCTGAAGGTCCATGAGATGCCGTCGGCACTGGCTTCGATGGCGGCGATGCGGGCAGACTGCCCGATGGCTGCCATGTCCCACGTGCAGGAGAGGCCGAGAGGGATGGGGAAGATGGTCTCATAGCCATGTATCACATCCATGCCGAACAGCAGGGGGATGCCCAGGCGGGAGTTCTCTACGGCCAGTTTCTGTACGTCGCGTATTTTGGCCACTCCTTTCAGATTGAAAAGCCCTCCCACGAGCCCCTGCTCAATCTTCTTGGCCACGTCGCTGCTCTTTGCCTGACCGGTGGTGATCTCTCCGGTCACGGGCAGGTTGAGCTGGCCGATTTTCTCTTCCACAGTCATCCGGCGCATCAGTGCGTCGATGAAGCGGTCCATGTCCTGCGGAGACTTCTGCGCCTGCACGGTGGCGGTGACGCCTATTAAAGCGGTCGCGAGCAGCAGACTTGTTCTCTTGAAAATTTTCTTCATATTCATATTGAATTAATTGTTTGTAAGTATGTTCCCTTCATTGTTTTTAGATTGCCGTCACTCTATTGCAGTGGCGCTATGACTTCTTTGCAACGGTGCTGCAATTTCTCTGCAGTGATACTGCAAACGGTTTGCAGCGCTACTGCAACTGCTTTGCAGCGACACTGCAACTGTTGTGCAGTGCTACTGCAACACCTTTGCAGTGCCACTGCAAAAAGTTTGCAGCTCTTTGCAGTAGCAATGCTTTGATTGCAAGTAAGTTATGAAACAGACCTTTTGCCATTGATTGGGCCGGCTGTTTCCTTTGGCCGGGTATCAATAGTCGGGGTTCTGCACCAGTACTCCGTTCGATTTGTCTATCTCTGTCTGGGGCAGAGGCAGCAGCGCATTCTTGTCCTGGTAATTCTTTCCGGCAGCTTGCAGCACTTCTTTGGCAATGCCCCAGCGCACGAGGTCGTAGAAGCGGTCGGGTTCCAGTGCCAGCTCTACGCGGCGTTCGTGGCGAATGGCGTCACGCAGCACAGACTGGCTGGCAGATTCTACCTTCGGAAGCACGTCTGCCAGTGTGCCGCGTGCGTGTGCCCGTACCTGTTCCAGATAACCGTTCGCCTCGCCTGTCAGCCCTTTCTCGTTGGCGGCTTCGGCAGCCATCAGCAGCACGTCCGGGTAGCGGATGAGGCGGATGTTTACCCAGAAACCCATGCGGGTGTACTTGCGGCGCAGTGTCGGGTCCGTGTAGGCCTTCTTGTTGAAGTAGGCACCCATGGCGGTGGATACGGGTGACTCGCCATAAGGCTGGTTGGTGTTCTCCGGTGTGATGGGCTCGTCCGTGCTGCGGCGGAAGTAGAGCAATGTGGCGTTCCGGCGCGGGTCGCCCGGTTCAAAAGCTTCTCCCATCAGTTTGGTGGCCATGTGCCAGCCCCATCCCAGGTCCCACTCGCCGGCTCCGCGCACCCCTTGCACCTGGCAGAACTGGCTGCCGATGCTGGCATCCTCTTTCATGGCATCGGTGGCTTCGCATTGCAGTTCGAAGATGCTCTCACCGCAATTCTCCCCTTCTACGGTGAAGACTTTGTCGACCGGTGTATTCAGGTTGTAGATGCCCGACTTTATCACTTCGGTGGAGGCTGTGTACATATTGTCCCAATCGTTCCGCATCATATAGGTGCGTGCGTGCAGGGAGCGTGCGGCGCCCCAGGTCAGCCGTCCCGTATAGTCGCTGTCCCACCGCAGGGGCAGGCATTCTTCGGCTTCGGTCAGGTCTTTGTCAATCTGTTCGTATATCTTTTCCGCCGTGGTCTTGGGCACGTTGGCATCGGAGGCTTCCACTACCTTGATGGTGACCAGCGGCACTTCGCCAAAGGCGCGTACCAGGTTGAAGTAGCACCAGGCACGGAAAAAGAGCGCTTCGCCACGGTTGCGGATGGCTTCGGTGTCGTCCTTGTGTCCGCTCTTCTCAATGTCGTCCAGGATTTCGTTGCACTGGTAGATGATTTTGTAGTTCTGTCCCCAATAGGCACTCAGAGGGCCGTTGGAGGTCAGTGTATTCGAAGTCGTCCCACATGGCGGCCTCGTTGCTGCCGTCGCCGGCATCACTGCCTTTCTCGGAGTCCTCGCTGCGCACCATGTGCACCATAAAACGCAGGAATACCGGCAGTGATGTCGTACGAGCGCATCAGGTAGTAGACGTTGAATATCTTCCCGCTACAAGGGCGTTAGGAGAGTCATCTTCCGTGAACTGCCCCAGCGGGTCGCGGTCCAGGAAGTCGTTGCAGGATGTCAGTGAGAGGGCTGTTGCACCACCAGCAATGTAATATGTATTTATCAGTTTCAATAATTATATTTTCAGTTCCCGTTCTTTCGAAGGGTCGGGGAGGTTTGAAGTTACTCTTTCTTATTTAGGGGAGAGGCTTTTGAACGTCAGATTAAATCCGAACGTATAAATCGCCGGCATCGGATAACTGCCGTCGTCCACCCCGAAAGCGATGGCCGATCCGCCCAGTTCCGGGGTATATCCGGTGTTGTGCTTCCAGGTCTTCAGGTTCTGTATGTTCACGTAGAGCTTCAGTGCCTGCATGCCTATCTTCGAAATCAGCGCCTTGTCGAAGTTGTATGCCAGCGACATGTTACGGATGCGGAAGAACGAGCCGTCCTCTATGTAATACTCGGAGTTCAGATTGTTGATGGTATGCTTGGTGTTCAGCAGTGGCTGGGTGTTGCTGGTACCCTCGCCGTGCCAGCGGTCCATGCGTTGCTCCATGAAGTTGAACTGGCTCCAGTTGTAGTTGTCCCACGTGCGGTAAATCTGATTGCCGCCCTGCCCCATCATGTCAACGGCAAGCTCCCAGTTCTTGTAGCCCAGGCCGAGCGTGAAGCCGTAGGTGACATCGGGTGTAGGATTACCAATCATCGTACGGTCTGCCGTGGTGATTTCACCGTCACCGTTCACGTCGCGGAATTTCAGGTCGCCCGGGGTGACGGTTGCCAGTGTGTTCTTGGGAGAGTGCTCAATCTCCTCCTGGGTCTGGTAGACGCCTTCCACCTTGTAGCCGTAGAAGTAGCCGATGGGGTATCCTGCCATTGTGTAGCTCTGCTGCTTGTCTCCGGCTATGATGGAGTAGCCTTCCTGCACGAGGCTCAGTACCTTGTTCTTGATGGTGGCAAGGTTCATACCGATGTTGTAGTTCCAGTCGCCTATCCGGTCGCGCCAGCTCAAGGCAAGCTCTACGCCCGAATTCTCGATGGAGCCGAGGTTTCCGATACCCGGTACGGTGCCCGAGATGCCCGGCACTTCGGCCAGCAGGTCTTTGGTTTTCTTCTTGTAGTACACGCCTTCAAAGTGCAGGCGGTTGCGGAGGAAGTTGGCTTCTGCACCGGCTTCCCAGGCTTCCACCTTCTCCCAGCGCAGTTTGGGGTTGGGCAGGTAGGCAAGCTGGTAGCCCGGATAGATGGCAGACGGGGTACCGAACACGGCGGAGTAGGCATTCGTCAGCAACGGTTCGGCGGGATAGGCACGATCCAGGTTCTGGTTGCCCAGTGTGCCCCATGAGCCTTTCAGTTTCAGCATGTCCAGCCAGGTGATGTCCTTCATCCATGCTTCCTCGCTCATCAGCCAGCCCAGGCCGACGGAGTAGAAGTTCTGCCACTGGTTGCCGGTGTAGGAGAAGGCGGAAGAACCGTCGCGGCGGTAGGAGCCGTTGAACAGGTACTTGCCCTTGTAGTTGTAGAGCACGCGTGCCAGCACGGACACGGTGGAGCGCTCCCACTGCGTGCTTCCGTTGGTGGCGGTGGCTGCATCGCCGATGCTTACGTACCATTTGTCGGGATTGTCCGGAATGACCAGACCTACTCCCTGGGTACGGGCGCCGTTCAGGTTTTCGAGCTTGTTGTAGTAGGTGGTGAAACCGGCTGTAGCCGTCACGCTGTGGTCTCCCCAGGAGTTGGTGTAGGTCAGCAGATAGTCGCTCTGTACCTTCATTTCCGTCTCTTTGGCTTGGGACACTCCGGTCGTTTCCGTTGCCCAGCGTGGCTATGTCTCCCTCGACGCTTGCGTCATACACTTGTATAATCGGGGTATACGTCCGCGTGTTGTTGCTGGCATAGTCCAGCGAGAACATGGCTTTGAACTGGAAGCTTTTCAGGAAATCCCATTGACCGTACACGTTGCCCGAGCCACGGTAGTTCTCGGCTTTCGTGGTATTCGCCTTTAGGTCCACGTCCACCATCGGGTTGTTCATCTGTGCCTTCTGGAATCCGGGCAGTGAGGTGTAGAGGCCGTACTCGGAGTTGAATACATGCGCCACCGGAGCTGCGCGCAGGGCTGTAGCCACACTCTTCGTGTCGGCAGGCAACATGCGTGCCCCGTTGAACTGGAAGCCTACCTTGAGGTTGTCCGTCACCTTGTAGTCGTTGCTGATGTTCAGCGTAATCTTGCTGTACTTCTCGTGCTTGATGTTGCCTTGCTCGTAAGCATAGCCCGCACCGAGATAGAAGCTGTTCTTGTCCGAGGCACCCGTGATGCTGATGTTGTTGTTGGTGATGAATCCGGTCTGGAAGATTTCATCCTGCCAGTTGGTGTTTCCCGTCCAGTCCGAGAAGTTGTATTCCGGGTTGCCTTCATTCTTCAACTGTTCGTTGTACAGCAGTTTGAATCCTTCGGCATCCGTCAGTGCAATTTTGTCGGTGACGGACTTGAAACCGAACGAGCCGTTGATATTGACGCGTGTCTGTCCCTCTTTCGCCTTCTTGGTGGTGATGATAATCACACCGTTGGCACCGCGCACACCGAAGATGGCGAGCGACGACGGGTCTTTCAGTATCTCCATGGATTCGATGTCCTGCGGATTCAGGAAGTTGATATTGTCGTTGAACAGTCCGTCCACGACATAGAGTGGCTTGTAGCCGTTGATGGAGTTTGTTCCGCGTACACGGATTTCCGGGTCGGAGCCTGCCTTGCCGGAGTTTATCACCTGCACGCCGGCAATCTTGCCTTGTAGTGCGGATACGGGGTTGACCACCGGCTTGTTGGCGATTTCGTCGCCTTTAATGTTGGTGATGGAGCCCGTAAGGTCTCGCTTCTTGGCGCTGCCATAACCGATGACCACGGTTTCGGCCAGCATCTGCGAGTCGTCTTTCATCTGGACGTTGATTACCGACTGGCTGCCTACCTTGACAGCTTGCTTCACCATGCCTACATAGGAAAAATCCAATGTGTTCTCCGGGGTGGCCTGGATGGAGTACCGGCCGTCTATGTCGGTAATCACGCCATTGGAGGTTCCCTGCACCAATACGGTGGCACCAATCAGTGGGTCACCCAGGGTATCGGTCACGGTGCCGGTTACTGTTTTCTCCTGCGCCGATGCGGCGACACTTGCCAGCAGGCACACCGTCAGAAATAGGTTTTTCAGTCTTCCGATTTTCTTCTTGGGAAGGTTTAGGTTCTTTTTCATTACATTGATTTTTTAGTGGATAAATCATTCAGTTTCTCCTCTGAACAATCAAAATGCAAAAAAGATTTGGTGACGGTGTTAAAAAAAGGGCAGCCCGGTTTTCGCGGACTGCCCTCTTACCTAAAAGCAAAACTATACCTATTTCAACTCAAAACTCGTAGTCTTTACATCGCGGCTGTTGGGTCCAATCATTACGTGGAACTCGCCGGGTTCGTATACATACTGTATGTCGTAGTTGTAGAACTTCAGCAATTCGGGGGTAATGGTGAAGGTCACCTGCTTGCTTTCGCCTTTCTTCAGGTGGATGCGCTCGAAGCCTTTCAGCTCTTTCACGGGGCGGGTAATGCTGCCCACCAGGTCGCGGATATAGAGCTGTACGATTTCATCTGCATCGTAGTTGCCCGTATTGGTTACGGTTACGGAAGCGGTCAGCTTGCCGTCCGCATTCAGTTGCTTGGAGCTGAGCGTGATGTCACTGTATTGGAAGGTGGTGTAGCTCAAGCCATAGCCGAAGGGGTACAACGGGTCGTTACTCACATCCAGGTAGTTGCTGCGGAACTTCTCGAACCATTTGCCTTCTTTCAGAGGACGGCCGGTATTCTTGTGATTGTATGCCATAGGCAACTGGCCCACATTCTGTGGGAAAGTGGTGGTCAGCTTACCGCTGGGGCAAACGTCTCCGAACACTACGTCGGCAATGGCGTCGGCAGCTTCACTACCTCCGAACCATACATTCAGGATGGCGGGAACATTTTCATTCTCCCAAGTCAGCACTACGGGACGTCCGGAGAACAATACCAATACTACGGGCTTGCCCGTTTTCAGCAATGCTTCCAGCAGGTGGCGCTGTGCGTCCGGCATTTCCAGTTCGGAACGGCTGCTGCTCTCACCACTCATCTCGGAAGACTCGCCGAGGGCTGCTACGATGACATCGGCTTGTGCGGCTACTTTCAGGGCTTCGTCCAGCAGTTCTTGATCATTGCCACGGGGCAGTTCACGGCCGAACATCGTGGCGCGTGTCTGGTAGTCGGCATCGTACATCAGGTTGCTGCCTTGTGCATAGAGAATGTTGGCCTTGGAGCCGACAGAATTCTTGAAACCTTCCAGCAGGGTGCTGTATTTGTCTGCTGTGGCTGCCACACTCCAAGTGCCCGGCATGTTGGCACGGGTGTTGGCAAGTGGGCCAATCAAGGCGATGTTGCCTTTGCGTTGCAAGGGCAGTAGGTTGTCCTGGTTCTTCAGCAGCACGAATGTCTCTGTGGCAATCTGGCGGGCAATGGAGCGGTGCTCGGGAGTGAATACTTCTTTTTCGGCACGCTTCACGTCGCAGTATTTATACGGATTGGCAAACAGTCCCAGCTTGTATTTGGCTTCTAGGATGCGTCGGCAGGCTTTGTCAATGTCGGCCTCAGTCACTTTGCCTTCTTTCAGGGATTTCTCCAGTGTGCCGATAAATCCGTCGGCTACCATGTCCATGTCTGTTCCGGCGGTCAGGGCACGTGCGGATACTTCCTGCAGGTCGCCGATTCCGTGGTCTATCATTTCGGAGATGGCTGTATAGTCTGTCACCACGAAGCCGTCGAAGCCCCATTGGTTGCGCAGTACGTCGGTCAGCAGCCAGTGGTTGGCAGTGGCGGGTACTCCGTCAATTTCATTGAAGGAGGTCATGGCACTACCTACGCCGGCCTCTATGGCAGCCTTGTAGGGAGGGAAGTATTCGTTGAACATACGGTTGCGGCTCATATCCACCGTGTTGTAGTCGCGGCCGGCCTCTCCGGCGCCATACAGTGCGAAGTGCTTTACGCAAGCCATTATCTCGTTGTTGGCACTCATATCCTTACCTTGATAGCCGCGAATCATGGCTTGTGCAATGGCTGAACCCAGGAATGGGTCTTCACCGTTGCCTTCGGATACGCGTCCCCAACGGGCATCGCGGCAGATGTCTACCATCGGGCTGAATGTCCAGCAGATACCGTCCGCACTTGATTCGATGGCGGCTATACGGGCCGATTTCTCTATGGCTTCCATGTCCCAGCTACACGAGAGTGCCAGGGGAATGGGGAATACCGTTTCGTAACCGTGAATCACGTCCATACCGAACAGCAAGGGGATGCCCAGGCGGCTGTTCTCTACGGCCAGTTTCTGTACTTCGCGGATGTTTTTCACACCTTTCAGGTTGAACAGACCGCCGACTTCACCGTTGCGGATTTTACTGGCAACGTCGCTGCTCTTGGCTTGTCCGGTAACGATGTTTCCCGTCACCGGCAAATTGAGCTGACCGATTTTTCTCGTGCAATGTCATTTTGCCCTATCAACTCCGTAATGAACTTGTCCATGTCCTGCGGAGTGCCTTGGGATGTGCTTTCTTTGGGCGTTGCCGTCACGGTGAGGGCAGAGAAAGCCAAGGCTGCTAATAATGAGTATTTCTTCATGCTATATAGAAAATTATTTAGATGCGATTTGTTGGAAGCCCAGCTTCTGCAGACCTTCCTGGATTTCGGGACAGCTCATGAAGAGTTTCCACAACAATCCGGTGCGATAGTTCTCGATCATCGGGGCAATGGTGCACTGGTCGATGGCCAGATAGCGGGGCACTGTCCAGTTGCTTGCTTCGGAGAAGGCATCGTAGAAACCGTACTTGCCCCAAATCCAGTCTCCTTTGGAATAGAAATACTTCAGCGCACGCATGGATTCCTCCGGTGTATAGGGGAAGCTGGACAAGGCTGCCGTCGGTGTGATGACGCCATGATCATTGTCACCCGGGCAATGGGCTGCATAGCCTTTGGTAGAGTAGCTGGCTGTAAGTCCCCAGCAGTCCTTGCCGTAGCCTTTGAAGTTCTTCGGGTTCTCCACGCAGTAGCGGTAGTTGGAGAGGGCATGGTTGCGTACCACGTTCCAGTAGTTGGCATAGCGGTCGCTCAGGTTGCGCGGGTCCAGACCGATGTGCGAGTATTGTGCCCAGAACAAGGGACCGCCCAGTTTCTCGGCTCCGTTGTGTTTCAATTCCAAAGGCAGGCCGTAGGGGCAGAGTCGGACTTGATGCCGCCACCGCGTGCCCAGCCATTGTGGTAGGCCGAAGCCGGAACGGGATAAGTGGGGGAGGAGGCTGCGAGCACATACACAATCAATGCTTCGTTGTAGCCTTCCAGCGGGAAGTTCATTTCCCAATTGTATTCGGGAGACCAGTGCCAGTAGATGACGTCCTTACCATTCTGATACCAGCTGAACTCCATCTCTTTCCACAATTGGTCAATCTTCTCTGCCAGCGCCTTTTCCTGCTCGTTGCCGTCGCGGAAGTATTGGCGTACGCAAAGCAAGCTTTGCATCAGGAAGCAGCTTTCTACCAGGTCTCCGCCATTGTCCTTTTGTCCGAAAGGCTTCACCTCTCCGGTCGGACCGTACAGCCAGTGGGGCCATACGCCGTGGAAGCGGTCGGCGCGTTTCAGATAATCGGCAATTTGGGTCAGGCGCTTCACGCCTTCGGCTCTGGGGATAAAGCCACGCTCTATACCCACCAGCAGACCGGCAACACCGAATCCGCTGCCACCGATGGTGACGACGCTCTGGTCTTTCTCGGGATATTCTCCGTCTAGGTGAATGCGTTCGGGTGCCAGTCCGGAAACCGGTTCCGCACCGTCCCACATGTAGTTCAAATGTACCTTTTGGATGTAATCCAGCATTTCGTCATCCGAAGCGAATGATTCGGGACGTACTTCCTCTATGTCGGGCTTTTCTTCTTTTCCGTTCTCTTTCCCGCTTTCCTTCAGGTCGGAAGAGCAGGACGCGCAGCTTGCCAGTGTGGAAATTAGGAACAAAGCCAGCACATGTATCATTATTGGTTTTTTCATATCTTTATTTTTTGTGTTTAATTTTTTGTCGTCTTGCACAATGGCGAGCGTCCGTTTTCGTTCAGCGCTTCGACAGTGAAGTAATAGTCCGTGTCTGCATCCAGTCCGCGGAAGTCATATTCCGTCTGTCCCAGTACCGTGATGGCATTGTACATCTTGCCTTCGGCAGTGCCGTAGTAGATGTTGTAGCCATAGGCGCTTGCTTCGGGTTGCCAGGAGATAAGGGCATTCCGGCGGTCTTTCTTGTCACGTTTCACGGTCAGTCCTTTTATGGTTTGTGGGACATCACCGTCACCGTTTCCGAAGACGCGGAAACCGGACAAGGCGACATTTCCCGTAGGCATGTGTACATTCTCGTATTTCAGATAACGGGCATGCAACGGCTCGTTGAGTTCGATGTAGTCATGCGGACAATCCTTGTCACTGTCACTCTTGTCTATGACTAATGTCCATTCTTTTCCATCCTCGGAAGCAAAAATACGGTATTGGTGATAGATATCCATGGCACGGTTGTATTGGACCGCTTTATGGTCGTAGAAGTTCAATTGCACGGCACGTATATTCTTTGTACTGCCCAGGTCTATCCTAGCCCATTCGCCGGGATTACCGGAGCGTGCTGCCCAGTAGGTACGCATACTTTCGTCTGTCAGGTTGGAAGCTACGTGGATGCTGTCTGTGGAAGAAACCTCTACTGGCTTGCCGTAGGACAAAAGCATCCATCCCGTAAAGCGGTCTTCCGGATTCTTTATGTCCATCGGTTCCGCCCAGTTGGGGTAGTCACCGAAGGCAGTGGATGAATACATGGTACCATCCTTGTCGAAAGCCACAGGATAAAGACCGATGCGGCGTTCGAACTTATATTTCAGGGAGAGCATGCAGGTGGCGACATGCCAGTAATTGCCTTTCACGTCGCGGAACGTGCCTCCGTGACCGGCACCTTGCACATATCCTCCCGGCTTGTAGCACATCGGGTTATGCTTTTGATAGACAAACGGGCCCAGTGGGGAATCCGAAACATATACGCCGTCGGCATATACCTTGAATTCCGTACCCGGAGCGCCATATTGGAAATAATATTTGCCATTGTGCTTAGTCATGTAAGCACCCTCTGTAAATGGACGAAGCGTGACTTCGTCGTCATTGTTCATGCCGAAGCGTTCCCAGCCGTGTTCTTCAGGACGGAGCATCATGATGTCGTGAATCTTACTGATGGGGTAGAAATCATTCCGGTCCAGTTCCACTGCCTTTAGCGGGTATTCATTGCTGGAGCCATAATACATATATAGTCTGCCGTCATCGTCCAGAAACATGCAGGGGTCCCATGTGGGAAGCACATTCTTTTTCGATGGCACGTTTGAAACGTCCCGTTTTGGGATGTGTGCTGTACCACACGGCTAGACCTTCGTAAGTGGAGCCGGTATAGAACAGTGTATCACCGCTTACATAGGCTGCCGGCGCGCACTGGTCGTCATCTGTAGGCTTGCGCTGGAAGCTGGCAGGAACGAAATCCCAATCCACCAGATTCTTGGAATAGTGAAAACCGCCCTGGTTGGTGGAGAACAGAAAGTATTCTCC
>ENA-OQNM01000404-OQNM01000404.1-human-gut-metagenome-genome-assembly--contig:-NODE-404-length-16213-cov-2.964317_pt1 | contig 16213 bp, 18 predicted proteins | sample MGYA00242632_ERZ504886 | MGnify/ENA primary metagenome ERZ504886 (study PRJEB26092, sample SAMD00036424) | human gut metagenome | host: Homo sapiens | study: EMG produced TPA metagenomics assembly of... | reverse complement strand
ATTCATCCACCAGTATTCACCTCCACTCTGATTGTTTCGCCATTGTACAGGACACCCGAAAATTCCACACCGAGCGCCCGGCCATCGGCCGTCATGGAAAGAGAACTGATTTCCTGCACATACGGTTCCTGAAAAATGCTCGACCGCACAACGCTGTCCGCTTCATCCACCGCTTCACTGCGGGGCTGCTGCACAACACGTTCCCAGTCGGTTCCATGATCGGTATTGAGTGGAAATTCGCCTTTCCATGTCAGAAGATTGTTTCTGACGTTTTGCGCGATCGCTTCTGCATCCTCACGGAGCATCAGACATCCCCATTGGCATCTAAAGCACAAATCTCCTGTTTGAGGATCCTAATGCCAGAACAGTAAATGTTTGCCATTCTTCCCCTCCTCAGGGCAGCGGGGCCGACGTGTTGCCGCTCCGGCTGTCCGTGTGTTTGTGGCCGACAAGGCTTAACCGTCTGGGCAATCACATCATCCCGGACTTTAACTTTGCCCTGAACTTCCACATCGCCCTTGATTTCCACCTTGTCCTGTTTCACTGCCACATAGATCCCGCCGCCCTCGGTCGCCATCACAAGGCAGTTGTCCGGCAGTCCAGACAGCGGGTTAGATGCCGGCACAAATGCACCGATAAAAACGGCATCTTCATCAGAGTGGTTGCGTTCCGTGTTCGGCTCGCTTTCTTCTCCAGATGCCGCAATGCGGTCAATATCGTGGTCGATATAGAGCAGCACCCCAACATCCCCCGCTTTGTAGCAGGGGCGCAGGACAAAGCCGCCGCCCCGAACCAGCGCGACCGGGACAGACAAAATCTGCGGCTGGGTACGATACACGCCGGCATCCAGTGCTTTGGAAAGCGGCTGCACATCAACCCGCATGGCCGCAGGGTCAAATTTTTCCACCCGGCACAAGGCTCCAACGCGGACATTGGCCGCCTGTTCACGGCGCTCCTGATCTCTCAGGTCATATTCTCTTTTGCCGTTCATACAGGCTTCACCTCAATCGTTGTTTTCCAGTCGCCATCCGGGCATCCTGTATGCTGACCGCCTTTGATAAGGTGGTTTCCATTCAGAGTATCCGACTTTATTTTCACCACATCCGCCGGGGCCAGATGGTAGTTCAGCAGGCATTCCCGCTTATAAGTGACCTCCTGCTTTTCTTTCCCATCCTTGACGGTCGTTTGGCGGGTCGTCGTTTCGGTGCGGTCTGTGGCTTCCGCTGCCTTCAACAACCCTGACTCAGCACTGAGGACATATCCTGTTTTCGTGCCTGTTTTGGGGTCATTGATGGTAACAATGCCGTTTCTTATGAGGAAGCGGCTCTTGCAGTCAGAGGTAACGATCTCCGTCAGGACATTTTTCACCTTGCCCTTGCAGACCTTGCCGCGCGGGTATTCTTTATCCACCGCCAGCTCCATCGTTCCAACCTCAAGCCCAAAAATGTTGAGCAGGTCTTTTACAATGGCACTGGCCTTGCTCCCGGCGGTGTAGGTCTTGTTGACCTCTTTCGAGAGCCATTCTTCCAGAGCTTCAGCGGCCGCAATGGTGGTAATGACCTCTGTGCCGCTATGCTTGTCCGAAACCTGTGAAACTTTCCCGGTGAATATAGCACCTATGTCCCCCTCATATCCTGCATTGAGGATAATCGGCATTCCTTTTTTGATGCTGTTGCGAGTGGCCGGAGATAGGTTGTAGGCTTCGATGGTCGCTGTTCCCAGTTTTTCGCTGTCCTCAAATGGCACCGTAAACTTGAAATAGAGATCATCCATGCCAAACCGCTTCGACCCTATTTGCAAGGTCGCTTGACGCTTCCAAAACTTCACGCTGCATTCCTTTCCCAGAGGTACAGCCGAACTTCTTTGCCGAAATTTTCAAATGTGACCTCCGAAATATCGTCGCCGGTCAGGCACAGCGGCATAATGACCGGCACCGGGAAGCGCTCATCCTCCACGCTGTTGAACAGCGGTCGGCCATATCTCACAATATCACCGTACACCAGCACTTCACCTGTGCTGGCAATCGACAGATCTACCGTAAAGAAACCGCCTACCTCATTGTAGCGGATGCTGAATGCAAACGTCCTGTCGCCCAGCTTGACGGAGAACGTATAAGGCACCTTTGACGTGTCAACATCAATATAGCTGACCTCATTTCCGAGGTCGATGAGTTTCAACCCCTCCATAGCTTCACTCCTTTACGCGGCGCTGTAGGCCCTTGTCGTGCGGCCAGACGGCCCGCTGCTGCTTGCCGCCTTGTTCGCATAGCTGTTGACATAAGAGGAATACGCGCTGGAGGAAATAGTCTGGGACACCGTTGTATGCAGACCATCGGCCGTAGTCGATTTTGTCTGCGACTTGCTGACCTTTTTTGAAGCGTTGGCATCCTGTGCGGACATCATCTGCTCACCGCTTGCCACATACTCTGCGGATACCCGGTTGATGACCTTGAGGCTTACGGTGAACTTTGAGCCGTTTTTATTGTCAGCGCTTATGTCGGATTTGAACGAGGTTATAACGCAGTCAGAGATCCGGGTGCGCCCGGTATACTCAACCACATCTTTTTCTTTCCACATTCTTTCCAGAATATCGGACTGATCTTCGTCAAGAAAAACACCCGTAATGGAAAAGACCACCGGATCATTGATAACATGGTCGTTGATGTCGGAACCCTTTTCCACCGGGTTTGACGTAACCTTGCTGCTGCGCTGAACGCTTTCCGTTACGACTACGCCAGTCTTTTCAGCATCAAGGCGGACCGTCCCGCACTTTTCGCCTGTAATGGTGTATGCCACAAAATCACCCCCTACTGTGCATACGCTCCCTGCAGGGTGCGCTCGTGATATTCTTCCTCTTTCTTCTCCTGCCAGAAATCTTCCATTACCTGTTTTACCCGGCGGACGATTTCTTCTGCATCGGCTTTGGTAGTTTCCCCGCTCAGCGTGATGCTGATGGTCGGAGAGAAAGTAGAATGATCCTCATAGGTTACGTTGGAACTACTGGTAGAGTTGTTGATAATTTCATCTGTCTTATCGGCCGGGATGATTGCGGTGCCAGACGGCAGATATGCCATTTCGCCGCCGCGCTCATTGATGTGTGTCCAGCCGCCCTCAAAATCATCTGTGCCATCAGCATTGTGCGGAATGTTCGCACTGCTGCTCAGATTGATATTGATGCCGCTGACAGCATCAGCCGCAGACAAAATTTTCTGGATAGACCCGATGATGTTTTCTGCGCCCTCGGATGCCGCCTTTTCCATGCGGTCCCAAGCATTTTCTGCATCAAGAGTCATGCTCGCATAGGCGGTCTCTGCATCCTCTGCCATCTGCCCGTAATTCTCGTTGGAGATTTCGCGGGCAGCGGTCGCAGCCTCAGAAACAGCTTCCTGCGCTTGCTGGGAAGCCTGCGACACACTGGAGGAGTACTCCGATGTGTCAACCGCCAGCGATGTTTCCGTGCCAGCAGCACCGTCCAAATTGCTGACAGCGCCGGTCAGTTCCTGCACGGCATCGGTACTGTCCTTTGCCCCGCCGAACAACCCGCTGAACCAATCGACCACCGCACTCACGCCGCTGGTGAAAAATCCGAGCAAATCACTTACCCAGCCCACCACAACGCCGAGTGCATCGGCGATTACCCCCAGCACCGGCGAAATGTAGTCCAGAACCGGCACGACCACGCCGGACAGCACAGAACCCGCCGCTTCGATGAGAGGGGTCGCCACCGGCAGGATATTTTCTACGATTTGCAGGCCGAGCTGAATTATCGGCTGTAGTGCCTGAATCACAACCTGCAAAATAATCGGTCAGCGGCGGGATGATCGACCCGGCCAGCGTCGATACCAACGAGCCGAACACAGGGAGAATGTTCGTCAGGAGCGGCATAAACGCATCTGCGAGAGGGCCAACCATATCCGCCGCCGACCCAAGAGCCATACCGAGGACAGGGAGTAAATCCTCGGCCAGTTCTTGCAGCACAGGCATCAAGGGCTGAACCGCGCGATAGTTCAGCTCATCGAAAATATCTCTCAAAGGCGGAAGCGCATTCGCCGCCAACTCGCTGATAATTCCAGCCAGCGGCGGCAAAATTTCCTGCGCCAGATCTCCGATGACGCTCAGGACAGGCCCAGCAGCATCAAACAGAGTTCCCAGCGTGGAAATCAGGGACGGCAGGATACTTTGTGCCAGATTGGAAATAACCGGCACAGCGGCGCTCATCCCATCTGCAAGGATTCCAACGAATTCAAGCAGTGTCGGCTCCAGTTCCGGCCATTCATCCAGAAAAACGCCGACCATATCTTCCAGCGCCGGGGAAAATTTTTTCCCCGGCATCGGCCATGAAGTCAGCCATTTCGCCTTTCAGCGATTTGATGGAGTTCGTCAAACCGCCGGTCTGCTCGACCGCGGCTTTCTGAATGTCGCCGCTCTGCTCCAGTATGGCATTGAGCCTGACCTGAGCCATTGCGGCATCATCCAGAGCATCAATATTGGTGCCAAGCCCAAGAGCTGCGGCGCTGCTCTTCAAGGCCGTTTTGTCGAGGACAATCCCGTACTCATTCAGAGCATCGGTGCTGCCACCGATTGCGCTCTGGATGAGCGACAGCGCTTCCGAATCGTCCATGCTGAACGCATTACCAAAGTCATACGCCAGCGAGGTTGTCATTTCAGAGAGGTTTTCGGCCGCAGCAGCCGTAATGCCCAACTCGTTATACATGGCCTTGTTGGAGACCATGAAACTCTGGACTTCGGCAGTACTCCGATGCACCGCGTCAGCGTAGTTATCCGCCCATGCGGACGCTTCCTCGGAGAAAGAGCGGCCAAATTTCTTTGAAGTGCTTTCGGCATCAGAGAATGTGCTCACCGCCGCCGCGCCAAACTGCTTGAGCAGTTCGATGCCGCGTTTTATGGCTTCAAAGCCGACAAAAGCCTTGACCGCCCCGGATATAGCTTCTTTGATTTGGTTGCCAGCATCTTCCCCGGCAGCACCCATTTCCGCAAGATGGTCTCCGGCATCGTCCGCGCCGTCTGCGGTTTCATCCTCAGATTTTTTCGCCCGGCGAAGTGCGGATACCAGCCCACTGCGGATGATTTTTATGGGGTGCTGGAATGCCTTGCTGATGTTTTTTGCATTTCGGACCATGTTGTTTGCGAAAATTTCTGCCCGTTTCTTGGTAAAATCCATCGCCCCGGTCACGCCAGTCCGAAAAGACTTCGCAATGCCCTGGCCGGCATCAAGACCATCGGCCATCGCACCCTTGAATGAGGTGCCCATGTCCTGCGCCGACTCAGACGTTTTTTTGATCTGTGCCCGAAAGCGCCCGGCAGCACCGCCGGAGTCATCCATTTCATCACGGAAACTCTCGGCGGCGGCTTCTGCGGCCTGAGCAGCTTCTTCCACCCACTCAAGCCCCTCTGCGGTCATATTCCAATGACCCGCCGCCTTTTTGGCCGCATTGCCCGCTTCGGATGCACTGGAAGCCATATCATCCAGCCCACCCGAAGCATCACTGACAGCCCCGGTGAAGCGCTCGGCCGCTCCCTGCCCCATCTGGCAGGCAGAAACCGCAGATGCACCCATCTGCTGTGCTCCAACTTCAACCGCCCCAATATTTTCTTCGAGGGTTTCAACCTTTTCACCGAGGTTCTCAACAGAGGTTTCAGCATCAGCAGTATCAAAACCGATACCGTATTGCAGGTTGCGCGCATCATCCATGTGGTTTCACCTCCCGATGCGCAAAACAAAAAGCCGGCTCTTGAAAAGAGTTCGGCTTTCATTTTGGTTTTGCTTCTTCACGCCACTGTTCTACCCACAGGCGTTTGGCCTGACGGCACTCTTGGTACTCCGCCAGATCCATTTGGCGCAATTCTGTGTAGGTCACACCATTGCCAGACCACACCATGCACCAAAAGCCCTTGTGACTTTTGCTTTGTGGGCAGCATTGGCAACGTCCAGTTCAGCTGCGAAGAAACTGCTCGATGGCGAGATCAGCTTTTCGGCGGTCTTCAGGTCTTCGTTGTCGTCAAAGAACTCCATGCCCTTTGCCTTGACCTCAGCAGGTGCCACAACGCAGTTCTTAAACATGCCGTCCATGTACTTTGCGCTTTTGCGCTTTCCGCTGCCGGTGTTGCCGCACTCATCGTTGAAGTCGTAGTACCACGAGGGCGAAACGCTCTGGAGGGTGAATTTCTGCTCACCAATGGTGATTTCCTTAGTCTTAGCCATATATTTTCGGTAGCCCCTTTCGGATAAACTTTTTGGACGCTCCGGCCAGTTCGTTCCGGCCATAGCTTAGCGATAATTCAGAGACGGCACAAAGATACTGACCGACTCAGAACCGATCTCCTTTGCGCGGGTGATGTCAGGCGGTTTGATGACGCGGCAGCGTTCCTCTGCCACATTGACCGATGCCGAATCGTTGGCATCAACGATCATCACAGAGACTTCCTTACGCTTGAGCGCAAGACTGCGGACATACGGCAGGCTGGACGAAGTACCCATCAGCGTAACAGTGATGGTGCCGCTCTCATTCGCATTTTCGTTGTATGCCACATCGCCCTTTACGCCGACCTGCGTAGTAACAGTGTCTTCGTTGCGGGCAATCGTGATCATAGAGTCCGAAGCAAAGCCGGTAATGATCTTGCCGTTCATCACCAAATTAACCTTTTCGGGTCATAGGATGCAACTTCGATATACTTGCCATGACAGATTCCTCCTTTCTTAGCCATTCAGGGTGACGCGCAGGGTGCCGTTGACCTTGACGCTGTGAACAGCGCCCTCCAGCTGGGCACTCCACTTGATGTCGGGCATCTGGCGGTTGCGGGCCTGCTCATCGGTCGCATCTGCCCGCTTGGGGATCACAACCGTGTACACGCCGGTGTCATCCTCCGGGTCAGTTGCAATAATGTGCAGTTCCACAGCCCGGTTGAGTGCCGCGAACACGCCGGCCGCAACCAGTGCGAAGCCGTCATCCGTGTAGGCAATCTTCTTGTTGGCAATGAAAATCTCATACAGATTTTCGCGGATCTGATGGGTGATGTAGTCGGCACCCAGCACATTGTCGATGAAATTCCCATCACCGCAGATGCCGTTCTTCATGTACTCGTGCTTATACTCCGCTGTCATAAAATTGACGCGGTTCTCCTCCAGCAGGTCGCGCTCACTGTCGCGGAGGTCCGCAACGCTCACGCCGTCCGGCACTTTCCACTTCCATGTGACGCTCTCCGGCCAGAACGGACCGACACTGCCGACCCATGCTGCATCCGCCCACTCGGCCAGATTATCAGCATAGGTAACAACGCTGCGACCATACTCGTTGACATATTCCTTGTCGTTGGTCTGGCCGAAGTAGAACTTGCGGTGATCTTCCACACCGGCACCCAGCGCTGCTTCCGTGGGTTCCGTGCTTTCCGCCCACTTGCACAGGGCAGTCACGCAGACCGGGTCGGTAACGTCGGTCAGAATGAAATACCAGTCATCGTCGTGGTCGCGCAGGTCTTCGATGGCGGCAATGAGGTTTTCGGCCTTAGTGGTATCCGCCTTACCTACGGAAACCGACACGACAGCGCCGCTCAGGCCCATATCCTCGAAGCAGTCTGCATCCTTGTACAGGCTGATGCTCTCCGCATAGCCAGAAACAGCCGTGCGGGTGGTACTGGTGTAGGTCACGGTATTGTCGTCCACCGCAGCGGTGAACTTCACACCATCTTCCTCAAAGGACGTTCCTGCGAACAGCTTTGCCAGCCCGGTGCAGTCCACCGGCACTTCCTCGCTGGTGGTGATCTCCACCACAGCCTTGCCGCCGATTTTGGCATAGTAGGCGGTGCTGGCTTCCAGCGTTTCGGTCGGCATATTTTCGCCGAATGCAATTTCAATGCGGGATGCAGTGCCGCCCACATTCTGAGGATTTTCGATGCCAGCCACACGCACCTTGCGGATAAGCGTATCTGCAAGGGTGTTATCCTGATTGAACATCTTGTCTGCCATGGCCGCGACCTTTTTCCCCGGAAATGCCGCCTTGAGCTTTTCAAGGTCATTGTAGGTCGCCATGTCAGCCGCGCCCTCGGTCGAGAGCAGCAGGATGTCCAGCTTTTCCGCCGCCACGGTTTTTGCATCGAGCGCGGTAAAAACCTGAATATCTTTCATCCAATTCAGTCCTTTCCTTAAATTTTGATTTTTTCGATGGACGCGGTTTCGCGCTCATCAATGCGGGTATACCGAATCTGCACATCAAAGCCGACCCGCCGGGCGGCTTCGTCCACAAGAAGCGTTGTGCGGTCCTGTGCCTGGCCCACATCAACCACCGTCACACCAAGCGCAAGGAAATCATCCTGCCCTGCGTGCTTAAAATAACTGATAGCCTTATCAGCGACCGCCCACGCTTCATCCTCACCGTTCACCGCAGAGCCATCCTCCGCAGTGCGGTTTTGGCTGCAAAAGGTGAACGAGAATGTAGCCGAGGGCATTTCCAGCCGAGAAATCTTCACGCCCTCGGTAACATCAGCAATCTCATAGTCACCCATGCCACCGTCCGGGATATACGGTGCAGTTACCGTATAAATACAGAACGGTGGCTCAGCTTCTGGCTGGACCTGATTTGACAGAATGACTGGGCATCCAATGTAATCCCACAGGCTAGAGATCAGGCGGTTCCGCAGTTCCCTGAAATTCATTTCGGGTTGCTCTCCCCTTTCTTCTCAACCATGTAGCGCTTCATCGAATGCACCGGGCCGTGGGTCAGCTCCTGCTTGACCGTATAGATCTGGCCGTCAAACCCATCCCGGAACTGGGCGCCCACCTGCAGGGTGTGCCCATTCGTATAGACTTTCTGAGCATTGAGCGTATAGCTTCCGCTGTCAATGTACTGCAAATCCTCATTGTTCAGCGGCATCACAACACCCTGAAAAACAGTTTCGACCGTTGTTCCCGGCTTCCACTGTCCGCCCTGCTCCTTATCATAGCCGCCGCCCTCGGCATGCACCTCGTACATACTGTGCAGCAGGCTTCGCGGGATCTGCGGCCCTTTCCATTTTCTCATAAATCAGATACCCTCCACGCTGTACGAAATGCTGTTGTACAGCCGCCCGGTATCAAACAGGGGCTGATACTGGGTGCTGGTCAACTGCGTTGTGGCAGACTTTGGCGGTGACAGCTTCGTGTTGAAGTAGTCGTGGGTCATTTCGACCGCCCACCGACCGATGTAGTCTGCCGCCTCCTGAGCCGTCCATTTTTTCAAAATGATGCCGTCCACAGCTTCTTTGCAGATATTTTCCAGCGTGGCCTTGCCGGTGTCGAAACTCGCTCGAATGAAACTGCGTTCTGGGATGGTCACACTGTCCACCAGCATATACATCCACTCGTAGTCCTCATTCGGGCGCGGGTCTTCTTCGCCGCCGCTCGGATGCTTTTTTGCATCATGTTTTTCCTGCTTCTTCCTGCCGGGGGCTTTCTGGGGATGCTTTCTGTCGCGTACCAAAAAGCCATAGCCGGGAGAAATGGGAATAAACCGCAGGTCATTGAATTTGCGGGGACTGCCAGCATTCTTTGCTTCCATATTTAACGGAATAGCCAGATGCTTGACATTCTTCGCACTGATCGTCGCTCCATATTCATGCACACCGGCAATCATCAGGATGTCGCTTCCCGCGTCTCCCAGAATACCCACATGAATACTCACGCCTTGCAGCGCTGTCAGTTCCCGCTTGATGCGCTCCATATCTGCGCGAAATCCATCTTTAAGGATTTTCATGTTACCACCGCTGATACTTTGAAATCACGGACTGCCATGTTTCGCTGATATTCTTATCGAAAGTCCAGCTCACATCGGAGATAGAGAACGCCGACAGCCCGGCGGCATCATTTTCAATGATGGCCCACTGCTGGGCGATCATGTACCAAACAATGGCTTCCAGATCTGCCGGGAGCGTGGCCGGATGGTCTTCGGTGGCATCTTTCGGCAGAATATACCCGGCCACATACTGCACCTCCAGATATTTTCTGGGGGCAATGTAGTCATAGGCCAGCCCGCCGATGTGCCCGCGGTATGTCCATCCATCTTCACGGAACAGAATCCCAATCTCTCCGGTTTCGTTGAAATCGAAATCCGTAATGGTTTCCCCGGTGAACGTGTCCGTGATACGTTCTACGCTGACAATGGGGTACTGCTCCAGCGATAACTGCTGTGTTCCAGTACCGCAATATCTTTGCCGGTAGGTGCTTTTCCCCAGCTTTCTTCCCAGCTGAGTTTCCAGCCACGCAGATGCCGCATTGATAAGCTGCACAAGGGTTGCATCCCGCTGTGCATCTTCTTCCGCCGGGTCGATGCCGAGCGAGGTTTTCAGGGCATCCAGAGTGGTGAGGGCATTTTCTCTCAGTGTTACGGCCAACACGACACCTCCAAATAAAAGCCCTCTGACAGGCTTTTCCCATCAGAGGGAAACTTTACTGAGCGCCCTTTTCCGTGGCTTCCTGCGAAGCCGCAGGCGGGGTTGCGGCGGTCTTCCGCTCCTTTGCATGAACTGCTTTGTTCTCAGCAGGGCGCGGGGCGGACTTGGGCGGTTTGAACATTCTCGCCATCATGCAGCCCTCCGTCAGATACTTTCCTTGACAGGGCAGTTGGTGGCATCACCCAGCGCCAGCGCACCAATGGTGCCGTTGGTGGCGGTGATCTTGACGCAGGACTTGCAGCCGATCAGGTCAATGTCGAGGTTCGCCACAGCCTGAGCTTCGGCTTCGTTCTCGATGACGGCCTCGCCATCCTCGTTGACCGGGTTATCAACGAAGATGCGGCTGTCCTTGACCGGCTCATACGGACCGGCGGTGCTGTCGGCGGTTTCGACCTTGATGGTGGCCGTCTGGGATGCTTCCACAGTAACAGCCAGCACGGCGCTCTCATAGCCGGTGCGGTCAAACTCATTGCCGCTGGCAAACGGCAGGACGGTGACGGTATCAAACAGTGCTCTTTTCATAGCAGTCTTCCTCCTCAGATAACCTTGATATTGTGGACGTAGGCGAAGCTCTCAACATGGCGCACGCCAATGTCATCGTACATCAGCGCACGGGTGCCGGTCAGATTTTCCTCAAAGGCGTTGTGCTGGACACCGTTCTCGTCCGTCCAAGTACCGTCCAGAGTGGTGTAGGTCTCCAGACCCATCTGATCGCCGATCATCAGGTCTGCCCAGTTGCCGAAGAACATTTCGGTGCAGCCGGTCTTGCTGTCGGTCGGGATCTGGTTGGAAACCTTGTACGGCATACCAAGGAAGTTGCCAGCGTTCATCTCATCGCGGTAGATGTAGTCGCCGGTGGTGGTCTTGATGTTCTTGAGATAGCCCTCCATAAAGGAGTTGAAAGCCCAGCCCAGAGCCTGATCGTCCACGTTCTTGCTCATAACCAGCGACTTCACATAGACCGGGAAATCGGCAGTCAGCCTTCCGTCTGCGGCATACTGGGCATCCATCTTCTTTGCGTCGATTTTCTCAACGCCGGGGGTATTGGCAATGCCGGTGGGCTGGAACTCGCCGCCGGTGCCGTACAGAGCGCCCCAGTCAAGGCCGAGCTGCATACGGCGGGACAGATCAGCGGCGAACAGTTCATCGGCGCTGTACTTGGTGCTCATCAGCAGTTCGCGGGTCTGGGGCACAATGGCTTCCAGACGCTTTGCAGACAGGCGCAGGTTGCCGAATGCAGGCTGAGTGGAAGCGATCTTGCGACCCTCACCGCCCCACATAGCGCGGGTGCCGGAGGTCATGCGCGGGATGTTCAGGTTGCCGTTTTCCAGCGGAATGGTGCGTGCGCCCAGCTCCTTGATGACGGTCTTGCTGTACAGCAGTTCGATGACCTCATCCAGATAGACTTCCGGGATCAGGAAGCCGCCAGCGGTCGGGTTGGTGGCAGACATGGCCTTGAACTCGCGGGCCATGGACATATCCTCGTAGTACTTCTTGGCGTAGAACTCAGCACGTTCCGGGTCATGCCGGCCGAAGACATCCAGACACTTGATGGCGCGGGCGAGATTCACCAGCGGGGGAACGCTCTTCTGCTGCTTCTTGGCAGAAGCGGTGCCGCCCATAAACAGGCTGGAGTACTTACGCTGGGCAGGAGCGGTGCCGGACTTCACCTGACGGCGGAATGCAGCGGACTTGCGGCGCTTGGCATCATCCTCAGAAGCGGCTTCGTCGTCATCCTTTTCATCAGAGTCAGCCTCATCGTCATCCTTGCCCTCAGGATCGGCTTCATCATCGTCCATACCCTCATCTGCGGTCATGGCATCGATGATCTCAGCGGCTTCCTGAATGACTTCATCAGCCGTCAGGTCGCCGACTTCCTCACCAGCATCCTTGCGGGACTTGCGCTTTTCGTTGGCATTGTCCACGGCCTGTTCGATAATATCGGCCATGTCCTCTGCGGTAACGCCATCCAGCGCGGCGGCAGTATCACTGCCATCATCGCCGGTATCGTCCTCCTCGCCCATAGCTTCCTTGACGGCGCCCTTGATGAGGTCTTTCAGCTCATCGGTGCCCACCTTCATAGACTTGATGGCGGCTGCGGACTTCTTTCTGTTTTTCAGACGCATTGATTTTTCCTCCTGTGTCAAAAAATAATTTCTACAGTTTTCTTCGGAGCGGATTTCCGTTCCACGGACTTGTGTGCGCTTACCGGGGGATGCCCCTTGCCGTTGTCACCCTGCGCTTCCGAAATGATCTTATCCAGCAGCTTTGTGGCGGCTTTCATGGACGTACAGGCATCCTTGAGGGACTTCATGCGGGAAGCAGAAATTTTGCGTCCGGCCTTTACCTCGGTAACGATGGCCTGCGCTTCCGCTTCGATGCGGGTTGCCGCATCATCCGATTTGTGGTCCGTAATGACTGCCTGTTCGTTCATGGCCCATGTGACAACGCTGATTTCCCAGAGTTTGACTTCGCGGAGGTGGCGGATGCCGTTCTCATCGTAGTCAAACACAACCGGGTCATAGCCGATGGAGAGTTCGCACAGAACGCCGTCATGGATCAGCGTCTTCACATCCCTGCCGAGAGTGGTATCACTGATCTTGGCGCTCATAAAAAGACCTTTTGCATCCTCGCGGATTTCGGTGGGAATGCCGATCGGCAGCAGACTATCGTTATGCCCGGACAGGATTTTCACCCGGCCGATGCCCTCGGCGATGGTCTTCGTGAAGGCACCCGGCTCAATAATGTCGCCGCCGCTGTCGATATTGGAGAACACGGCTCCATAGCCGGAGAATGTACCCTCTTTATCGTCAAAGCCCTCCAGTTCAAACTCCACGGTTTTGTACTCGGTCTTTGCGCCCTTGTGCTTTACTCCCCGTGCAAGGGAGCGTTCCCATGCGCTTTTCCCCACGCGCTGGGAATAATAAGACGGCGATACCCGCAGATTTGCAACTGCCAGCTTCGCCGTCATTGTGGGGTCATCGTGTGTAACATCGACCGTTCCTGCCTTGGTACCGTGCCGGGCAAGCTCTGTGTTCATGCCGTTCAGCAGGTCTTCCAGCTGGAATGCTTCCTTTTTGAAGTCAATGCCGATGGTCTGTGCAGCACGAGCTGCATCTTCTCGCGTGAATACCACTCTCACGCCCTCCTTTATCTGTTGTAGGTGACGTAGCACCTGCATTTGATGGTTTCGCGTGCAGGTCCCTCCGGGTCGCAGGGATACCGCAGGCCGTTGGAGAACCGGGCATCGATCGGCACGGTCTCTCCGTCCATCTTGACATGGTTCGGACCGCCATCGGAACCATCACGAGGGTTCTTCTGCGGGCGGTGATGCCACGTCTTCGTGGTGGCGCCGCTTTTCTGCATCATGTCATAGTGGCCGGTCTCCAGCGTCATAACGGTTTCCTGATCTGCAATGAGCCGAGCCCTGCTCCGGGTCTGGATCTCATACTCCTGCAAAATCTCATCCGCCATCTTTTCGCGGCCAATACCGGCTTCAATGCCATTGGCTACAATGCGGGAGATATTTTCCTTGGTGGTCTGTGTCACATGACGGACACGCTGCCCACCATGGAGCTTTGCCTGACTGAGCAGCTCCGGGCGGTCAACACCGCGGATATTGTAGGCCTGTTTTGCAATCCGGGTACCCTCATCATAGGTCTGCTTCCAAAGCGGCTTGAAGATTTCCTCCATTGCCGTTTCCTCAGACGGCCAGTTGACAAGACCACCAATGAACTGCTCCACAAGATTTTTTTGCTCCTGCTCACCGAGGGCAGACCATGCGGCGCTGTCTTCCACATGGTTTTCCGTGATGTAGGGCATCAAGACATCCCACACGCTCCAGTCTGCTTTCTCAGTGCCGCTCAGAGTGTCGGAGAGCCGCTTTTGCTGTTGCTTGAAGAACTTCATCGTGGCAACTTCAAACTTCGCTCTCTGGGCTTTCTGGGCGGCCGCCAGCAGATTGCCGATGTTCTGCGTGCGGGATTTTTCTTCATGCTCACGGCGGTCACTCATAAACAGCATCCCGCCGGTATCTTCATCATCCGTGACTTCGACTTCATCTGTGCTTTCCTGCATCAGGTCGGTCGTCACCTCCGCCGGGTCATCGTTGGAGCCGATGAACATATCGGAAATGGTGATCTTGAAACAGTCACCGCCGGTCTTGCAGGGTTCCATGCCCAGCAGTTCGCGTGCTTCATCCTTGGTCAAAAGCCCGGCATTCCAGCCGTCAATGCCTTTGGCCTTGTCAAATTCCTGCGAGCGCGGGACCACATCATCAAAATGCCAGACAAGATCATTGCCATAGAACGGCAAAATCTGTGTATTGATGGCTTCTTCCCGGCGGTTGAGCCGTGGCATGATGACGTTCTGGGCATAGATGTACTGAGCCGCTTCGCTCGTGGCTCTGTTGCTGCTCTCCGTGATGCCCATGATTTCACGCGGAACACCAAAATGCTCAAGCACGGCATCCCGGAGGAACCTTCGCCCCTCCGTCATATCCATGTCGCGCATGTTCTCGGCCAGCTTCGTCACGGTCACGTTGCCGTCCACCGTGGCAATGCCGTGGGAGTTGAACGGTCCCCGGAAGCGCTCATTCCATTCGGACCTGAAACGGTCGCGCTGATCCTTACTGCTTCCCGGCATCGAGATCAGCGTGGTCGGAGTGGCATCGTTGTAGAAGAACTTCTTCTGGAATTTTGCCGCGTACTCGTCCGTCTCGATCTCATCTGCAAGGGACTCTGCCGCACCGAGACCTCTTTTGTAGGGGTCAAGCGGGTTCAGTTCTTTCATGCAGAAAATATCGTCCACCGGGATTTGCCGGATGAGTCCGCCGGTCGTTCTGATTTCATAGTAGGGGTAGCCCACATAGGGGGTCTGCTGCACCCAATGTGTAGGGAGCGGCCACAGCTCCACCGGACGACCGAGGGCATCAAATTCATAGACGAAGTAGCCCTCGCCCTTGAGTTCCAGATAGATCTGCTGCAACCGCCAGCACGCACCCCAAGTCATTTCATAGAGGGGGTTCGGATGCGCCATGAAATTCAAAAAGGGATGGTCCGTGATTTCCACTTCTTCCCCGTTTTCATCCTTGCGGTACAGCTTACCGGCGCAGGTGGACAGGTCGGAAGCAATGCGATCCACAACCGCCAAACGCGGGTTGCGGCCAAACATTTCCAGCCAGTCCCGCGTATTGCGCTCAGGCGGCGTAGTGTACCGGGGCAGCATAACGCTGACGTTCCCGCCATTGTACTGCCGCCCAACGGCATTGCGCCGTCCGAATCCAAATACTGCCATGTTTCTGTTGTTTCCTCCTATCCGATTTCCCATGTGTAGGTGATGGGCTGATACAGGGACAGCGCCACGGCATCCGCCCGGTCAGGGCTGGGCAGGCCGCGCCGTTTCATAATGTCCTTGCTCTCCAGCTTCAGCTTCGGCGGTGTTCCGGCAAAAGCGTACTTTCGCGTGGAAAGCTGGGCAATCAGCTCTGTATCATTGGGCAGGTGTAGCCGCCCGCTCTGTGCCATGTCACGAACCAGTGACCACATCCATGTGGATATGTCGGCATAGTTGGCGGCTGCATCCTCCTGCGGCACGGATGCGCCGAAGTTCACCGGGATAACCTCAAGCTGGTTCAGCCCTCTGGCTTCCCTTTCATGGCGCAGAATATCGGTCACGCCGCCGCCCAGACCGGTATCATCAATGATGGCATAGACCATGCCGGGGTACTGCGGGTACTTTTCCAGCAGGAAAAGATACTCAAAGATGATGTC
>ENA-OQNM01000401-OQNM01000401.1-human-gut-metagenome-genome-assembly--contig:-NODE-401-length-16287-cov-2.768874_pt1 | contig 16287 bp, 15 predicted proteins | sample MGYA00242632_ERZ504886 | MGnify/ENA primary metagenome ERZ504886 (study PRJEB26092, sample SAMD00036424) | human gut metagenome | host: Homo sapiens | study: EMG produced TPA metagenomics assembly of... | reverse complement strand
ATAGCTGTTCAGAACGATATCCACATCTCCCTGAACACCCTGTACTGCCTTGATAACATCTGAAAGTTTACCAACACCTGATGGCTCGATCAGAATTCTGTCCGGATGATATTTGTCCACAACCTCTTTCAGAGAAGTGCCGAAATCTCCCACTAATGAACAGCAGATACATCCGGAATTCATTTCCCGAATCTGGATTCCCGCTTCCTTCAGGAAACCACCGTCAATACCAATCTCACCAAATTCGTTCTCGATCAGTACAACCTGCTCATCTGCATAAGCCTCTTTCAGAAGTTTCTTAATCAATGTAGTTTTACCGGCTCCAAGGAAACCGGAAATAATATCAATCTTAGTTGCCATTGTCTTATTTCTCCTCTTCGTTAAAATTTATATTTCTGAATAACTGCCATATAGCCGTCATTTTTTATATTCTGCCATTTTTCTGAACAAACAGAATAACTTTTGGAACTGCCATCATTATCTGTCTGTTTATATATTTACCTATAACGTACTCATTATACATAAGATATCCAATGTATTCAAGTCTGCCATCAACGCATTTTGACCAGGAAACACTTGTGCCCCCTGGTTTACAGATATCCTGCAGCTGTTCAATACCTTCAGAACAACCTGCCTGTTCACATCAAAGAAAGGGGCATGATCCACCATCATGCCCCCGCCTGTATACACTAATGATCAACCGTTGATCATAAAGCTCATTAATTTATCAATATCGTCTTTCTCATAAGCAACGATCTCAAGTTCCGGAATCTCTCCGCCTGAGAAAATGTTTGCCAGAGATACATACTGGGATAATTTAGATTTAAGGTTCAGTCTGTCACCTTCGCCTGTTACTAATTCTACTCTGCCTTCGCAGCTGTCAACTACAGCAAAAAAATTTATCGATGTCTTTAATGTTAGATACTTTCATGTTCATTCTCCTTTCAACATGGAAACCATTATTCTCTCTATTCCTTGTGTTCGCGATAATTATAACGCAGATAAATTTCAAAAGCAATTATTTATATTTCACGAATTTTTCATATATTATCATGCTTACTCTGCAATATTGTCAAATAAATAACATACCCCTGACAATAATTCTCTCAGATATTCACATATACCCTGAAATCATCCCTCAAAATTAATATGTAAAAATCGCAACCCCATAAGCCGGCAACGGATATGCGAAGGAAAACTCTCTGTTATCACATTCCTGTTTCACTGCCTTAAATGTCTTTGGCTGCTCCAGAAGTCCATTCTCGTCCATAATCAGCTTGTACTGTTTTTTCTTCGGAACACCAACCCTGTAATCCGGACGGTCAACAGGTGTAAAGTTAACTATGTAAAGAATATTGTTTCTCTTTGTAGGAGACTTTCTCACAAAGCTGAAAATACTTCTGTCCCCGTCATCCGCATTGATCCACTCAAATCCTTCCGGATTATTATCACCGGCATAAAGTGCCGGATATTTCTTATAAATAGTCAGGAGATCATGCACATAATTCTGAAGTTCCTTGTGTGGCTCTTCATTCAGAAGGAACCAGTCAAGTTCTCTCTCCTCACTCCATTCACGAAGCTGTCCGAATTCCTGTCCCATGAACAGAAGCTTCTTACCCGGATGGCAGTTCATAAATGAATAGGCAGCCTTTAAATTCCTGAATTTGTCCGGTAACTCTCCCGGCATCTTCTCAAGCATGGAGCATTTCAGATGAACCACCTCATCATGAGAAAGAACTAATACATATCTCTCACTGTATGCATATGACATGGAGAAAGTCATCTTATTATGATTAAATTTACGGAAATACGGATCCAACTTCATATATTCCAGGAAGTCATTCATCCATCCCATATTCCACTTCAGACTAAAACCAAGTCCGTCCTTCTCTGCATCCCCTGTAACCATCGGCCATGCAGTAGATTCCTCAGCGATCATCACAGTTCCATGATTCCTTCCAAGAACTACTGTATTCAGATGCTTAAAGAATTCAATAGCCTCCAGATTCTGATTTCCGCCATATTTATTTGCGATCCATTCTCCATCCTTCTTACCATAATCAAGATAAAGCATGGAAGCAACAGCATCCACACGAAGTCCGTCTACGTGGCACTCCTCCACCCAGTAAAGGGCATTTGCGATCAGGAAGTTCTTAACCTCCGGGCGTCCGTAATTATAAATCTTGGTACCCCAGTCCGGATGTTCTCCCTGTCTCGGATCTGCGTGCTCATACACTGCGGTTCCGTCAAAGTTCGCAAGACCATGGGCATCTTTCGGGAAATGTGCAGGTACCCAGTCAAGGATAACTCCAATCTTATTCTGATGTAAATAATCCACCATATACTTGAAATCCTGCGGCGTTCCATATCTGGAAGTCGGTGCATAATATCCGGTCACCTGATATCCCCAGGAACCGTCAAAAGGATGCTCTGCGATTCCCATAAGCTCTACATGGGTATATCCCATTTCCTTCACATAAGCTGCCAGAGCATGTGCGAATTCTCTATAGTTATAAAATCCTTTTTCATTTTCCTCTGACTGCGGATGCTTCTTCCATGAACCCGGATGAACCTCATAGATTGCCATAGGCTCTACCTGCTCATCAAACTTCTCTCTGTTCTTGATCCATGTGGCATCCTTCCATTTATAGTCTGTGATATCTGTGATCCTGGAGGCTGTACCCGGACGGAGTTCAGCTTCATTTGCATAGGGATCTGCCTTATAAAGCTTCTCTCCATGCGCACCCACGATAAAGAATTTATACAGCTGTCCGATCTTTGCCCCCGGAACAAACACTTCATAAACACCGATCGGCCCAACCTTCTCCATCGGGTTTGCTTCTTCCTCCCAGTCATTAAATTCACCGATTACAGAAACAGACTGTGCATTCGGTGCCCAGACTGCAAAATATACACCTTTTTTCCGTCTGTATGTAGTCGGATGGGCACCCAGTTTCTTGTATACTTCATAATTGGTTCCCTGTCCAAATAAATATTGATCCAAATCCGTAAATTTCATACTCACACCCATCTGGAGTCCTCCCTTAACTTCGGTTTCTATCTTTTTTACAGATACTGATTCCATAAAATAATGCTGTAACAGGATATCTTACGTTACTGTTCACTCCATTCTCAGTAACGTAGCCAAAATTCATTCCAGATTGCCTGCGGCAATGGAATTTTGGCGTATGAACAGTAACTATCTTACAGCACGTTCAATCAGGAATACGAACTGACTTTTAGTCATTCTATAAGCCCTATTATACCAACGGACATTCCATACGTCAATTAAAAATAATGTGTATATTTAACAATTTTTCATATATTTTATGTGTTTTTGTAAGAAACATAAAGAGCAAAGAAGTACCATTGCTCTCTTCTTTGCTCTTTCGTATATTCGTAATTCTTCTGTATGATCCACACTGCAGGATTGCATATGTTTTTTATTCCGTTCCATCTCCGTAATCTACAGAATCATCGCTGTAATCTTCCGAATCATCTGAACTTCCATCATCATAACTTCCGTCATCCGAACTTCCATCATCATAACTTCCATCGTCTGAACTTCCATCCGAATAATCCCCGCTTCCATCTGAGGAATCTGTGCTTCCGTCAGAAGAGTCTGCACTTGCATCAGATGTACCATCTGTTCCGTCTGTGGAAGCTGCTGCATCAGAACCGCCCTGATATCCCGGCACACCTCCATTACTGAGTGTGCTCGGCCAGAAATCCACATAACATGCATTCTGTAAGGTCACATTCTTGGCTTCTGCCATCTCACTTACTGTTACAAGCTTATATCCCTGTGCAATAAGATCCGGTATCAATCTCAAAGCAGCCTTTACAGATGGCTCATGAATATCATGCATCAGGATGATAGTTCCATCTGTCAGATCTCCATTCATTACTGCACTGTAATCCGCATCTGCATCCAAAAGTTTCCAGTCTTCTGTGTCCAGCGACCACATAAAGAACGGCTTATTTACAGTATTATAAATATCTGAATTTCCATCACCGTAAGGTGCACGTGCCACGCTCGCAGCCTGGCCACATGCCTGAATCAATGCGTCATCTGTATCAGAGAACTGCTTTGCAACTGCATCAAGATCAATTGTCGTCAGCTGTGTATGATCCCAGGAATGACTTCCAATCTCACATCCAAGTTCAAGCATACGTTTTGGTGCATCCGGATATGAACTGACATTCTGACCAAGCATAAAGAATGTTGCATGAGCATTATTCTGTTCCAGACAATCCAGTAATTCATCTGTATACTGTCCCGGACCATCATCAAAAGTCAGTGCCAACATCGGACGTACCTTACTCGGATCATAAGATCCGTCTTCATTAAAGTAATAATCCTTCACTCCCTTTTCTACCCATCCTGTCTGTATATATCCGTTTCCGTCAAAAGAATAGGTAACACCATCTATATCCTGAAATCCATTTGAAAAATATGTACCATCTGTATTCTGATACCACTTTCCGTTAGCATCCTCATGCCATCCGGCTGTCATCGCGGCAACCTTATCTGTATCTGATTTACCCTTCAATGGCTGTCTCACAGCAGCATCGGAATTTGCCTGAACTTCCTCTGTATCTGCCTGAGCCTGTACAGTCTGATCACTGCTTCCGCCTCCGGCTACATGATGTGCGATCGGAATAATAATTCCTCTCACTACAAACACCACCGCCAGAATCATGCCAATAACACAAAGTCCGATCTTTGTATAATGCCTGATCATCATCTGGCGTTTTTTTCTGCGCATTCTTTCGCGCAACACCCTCTTATCCATGGTTTCCTTTCCCCGCTTCTTTTTGTTAATTAGTCCCTGACAGCGTACATCACAGTACGGAGTAATCCACTTTTATCAATAATCATAACTCATTTATCAGGTAAATACAATGCCAATTATTCACTCTGATCAACATCTTCCGTACCTAATTCCTCTTCCAGATTCTCATCTACATCTGAATTGTCCTGTCCGGAATCATCAGTATCTTCATCTGATACATTCTGATCACTGTCCTGTTCTGCATTTTCTGCCGCAGCATCTGCATCATCTGCCAGCACATCACCGTTTGCGACTTTCTCACTCACACTCGCATTTTTTATAATGAACTCCTCCACTCTAAGAAGTCCGACTGATTCATCTACATAATCCTGTCCGTAAGTTCCAACCAGCTCTGCAATACTGGAAACACCCATCTGTTCTACCAGTTTATCCTGCAGCTGAAGGCTCTCTTTGTCGTCAAGTGACAGTCCCTCTGCATCCATAATCCCCTGCACGATCAGGTTCTGCTTAACCTTACCCTCTGCATACTGCTGACATTGTTCATCAAAATCATCCTGCGAAATACCCTGACTGTCTGTAAACTCTTCCAGAGTCATGTCGGCCTGTTTTGCATAAACTTCCATACTCTTCTTAAATTCAGAAACAGCCTTATCCACATCTTCCTGTGGGTATTCTTTTACTTCAGAGTTCTCAAGCACTGTACTCCATGCAGTATTCTTAAGAACCTCCTGCGCAGATTCCTTTGCGTTTTTCTCAAGTTCACTGCGAATACTCTCACGATAATCATCTACTGTTGTATAATCAGTGTTCTTTGCAACCCATTCATCTGTAAGTTCTCCTTCACGCCGCACGTTCTGCACCGTAACCTTATATATAACTTCCTTACCTGCCAGAGTTTCGTCTGCATAGTCTGACGGAAAATCAATTTTAATCTCCTTTGTGTCACCCTTTTTCATCCCGATCACACCATTTTCAAACTCATCAAACATCTGTCCATCGCCGATCACAAAGTCATAATTATTGGCAGTACCACCGTCAAAAGTCTGTCCGTCTTTAGTGCCTGTATAATTTACAGTCACCAGATCCCCTTTTTTTGCTGCATCAGATACAGGTTCTGCCTTATCTTTCAGATTCTCATCGATCTGCGCCTGTACATCATCGTCAGTGATCGCATCCACCGTATTGTCCAGAGTCAGTCCTTTATATTCTCCGATCGTAATATATTTCTCTACATTCTCAACAGAAACAAGACGCGTAGTTCCTGTCTCTGCTTTCTTCCCGTCAGCAGCTCCTTCGGTCTTTGTACCGTCTGTGATAACAGCACCGCCATCGCCACACGCAGATGCTGTCAGTGCAAAACAAACTGCAAGCATGGCAAGATATATTTTTTTCTTCATAATAATCAATACTCCCTTCTACATTCCAGGTACCGGAGTTGGTCTTGAAGAATCCCATACTTCCGATACATCAAAAAGATCACTGAGCATTTCCGGATTATAATACATTCTGTATCCATCCAGATTTCTTCTTCCCTGTCGAAAATAATCATCTGTAATCTGTACAAAATACTGACTGGAATCTACATTACAGAAATAGCGGTATCCCTGACTCTTATAAAACTCATATTTCTCATTGTCTGCCGAATATCCTTCCCAGCTTCCGATATCCGCACCAAATGCAAAAATGATCATATCTGTTTCTCCAAGGATGGGAGCCACATATTTCTTCCATTTTTTATCATCTCTTTTCAGATCATCCAGAGAAGTGGCAGCCACATCCTTATGTCCCCATGTATGGCTTGCAAATTCCCAGCCTTCTGCCTTCATAGCCTTAGCTACCTTTTTTGCATTTTTCACTTCCTGCTTATAGTTAAAATCCGGATGATCTTCCAGGAATTTTTTCTGATCATCCTGCAGTTTTTTTCCGGTCTTATATGCAATATCCGTACGATATCCCAGAACACCGTCATAACCTGTCATTGCAAGGATTCCCTTTCTTCCATGATAGGAAAAATCCGGATGTTCTTTTACAAAAGTATCGATCAGCGGAACCATATCATAATCCCCTGTGGAAACACTTCCGTCATCCTCAATATATTCGTTCTTAACCTCACCATTGGAATCCACTACAAGTTTCGATGCGAAACCATCTCCGTCCATATAGTGATAATAACTTACATCATCCTGAGAAAGCACAAATGGAATTTTTCCCGGTCGGCAGCATAATACTGCCTCTGGACATAGTTCCGTCCTCATTGATAACCGCCATGTCGTGCGGACTGACCATGACATATCCCTTATCATACATACTCTGTATGATTTTGTTAAACTCATCAATTGTTGTCATATACTGGTTATATCCATTACTGTCTGAATCCCCGTCAAATGCTCTGGCAGTGTCTTTGATCAGTGTATGGAAGAACACGTGCGTGATCTGCTCCAGCGGATATTCTGTTACAGGTGGCTTTCGTATTTTCGTAATCCGAAACTGCACTCTGCATATCCGTATTACTTTCGTAATCCGGCTGACTCTTAAGCAGTTCTATGGCGCCGTCATAATCATACTGTACAGCCATAAGCGCTGCCTGCTCCATAGGATTTTCCTGTTTCTCATCTGCCTCTTCTGTATCTTCGTTGTCAGTCTGCTCTCTCTCATTCAGACCATCATCCTGCTGTGTATCTTCTGTACTTTTCTCTGTATCAGCATCCTGTTCATCAATTGTCTGCTGTTCTGTTTTTTTCTCAGTTTCCGCATTTTCAGCTCTGGAACTCAGAAATGGAATATCCTGTTCAAACGGAATGAGCCCACATCCGCTTACTCCTAACGAAATACTCAAAATAGCTGCTGTTACACATGCTATCCTTTTTCTCATATATTGTCCCCTTTCAGTTATGCACAGAGATCATACTCACCCCATAGTTGGAACCGGCACCGGTCTGGAAGAATCAAACACAGACTGTGCATCAAACAGATCTGAGAGAAGTTCCGGATTATAGTACATTCTGTATCCGTCCAGATTTCTTCTTCCCTGCCGGAAATAATTACTGCGGATCTGCACAAAATACTGGCTTGAATCCACATTACAGTAATAATTATAGCCCTGGCTCTTAAGATATTCGAACTTCTCCCCCGAATAATCTTCAACACTGGTAAGATCTGCTCCAAATGCAAAAATAATAATATCTGTTCCGCCTATCAGAGGATCAACATTCTCTTTAAACTTCTGTGTATCTGCCTGTAATCTCTCCAGACTGATCTGACTTACATTCTGATGTCCCCATGTGTGGCTTGCAAACAGCCAGCCTTCATCTTTCATAGCCTGCGCTACTCTGGCTGCATTTTCTCTCTCTGTATTCAGATTAAAATCCGGATGCTCATCCAGCCATTTTACTTTATCTGCATCCAGATCATCCGGACGGGTTTCATAACTGCTGTCTGTGCGATAACCAAGAATTCCATTGTAACCGGTAAGGGCAACAATTCCTTTAGCACCTCTGTAAGAAAAATCAGGATGTTCCTCTACAAAACGATCGATCAGAGGAACCATATCATAATCGCCTACAGAAATACTGCCATCATCTTCCACATATTCATTGCGGATTTTTCCTTCCTCATCTACGATAAGTTTGGTTGCAAATCCGTCCCCGTCCATATAATGATAATAACACACATCATCCTGCGAAAGCACAAACGGTACTTTACCCGGAGGAAGGAGAATCTCCCCTGCATTCATATTCCCATTTTCATCCGCTGTCGCCATGTCATAAATGCTGACCATGACATATCCCTTATCATACATGCTCTGAGTAATCTGGTTAAATTCATCAATCGTTGTCATAACCTGATCGTAATCTCCTGACTTGTAATCCCCGTCAAAAGCCTTACCGGTATCTTTGATCAGAGTATGATAAAAGACGTGTGTCACCTGGTCTAACGGCCAGGAAACGCAGGATTCCTTCTTTTTCTGATAAACCTTAACCGCATGCTGAAACTTCTCACTTGTCTGATAAGTCTCACTGTTTTGCAGCATACTTATGGCTTTATCATAATCATACTGTTTTGCAGCATACTTTGCCTGCCTGTAAAGAGTTTTGTCCTCTTCACTCAGTCCATCCGTATCCTGAACTTCAGGTGTCACCGCATTCTCAGCTTCTGCCTCTGCATTTGTCTGCTGAGCTGTTTTTTCTTCTTCTGTTTTCCTGTCTGCAGATTTCACCATCTGCGCAATCTTAACCTGCTGCTCACTGACAAAATTCTGCAGTTCTTCCCCGTAAAATCCTATTCCAATCCCAATTGCAGCGGCCGCCGCCACCACTATGCAGCCTGCGATACGCAGTCTTTTTTTTTCTGCGGCGAAGTTTATTGCGGCGTTCCAGTCTGGCTGCCCTACGGGCTTCATAAGCTTTATTATCATCAAAAAAGAAATCTTCGTCCTCGCTTGCTGCCGGAGGTTCTTCGTTTATCTCTTCTGTATTTGGTTTTTCTGCATTTGGTTTTTCTGCATTTATCTCTTCTGCATTTGTCTTTTCTATATTCACTTTTTCCTTATCTGAAAGTCGCTCCTCTTTCTTCTCAGAGTCGGGCTTTAATTCGCTCATGCTTTTCTCCTTTTTATCATATCCGTTTTTTTACGCACGAATTGTTCTGTCGCAAAACAACTCCTCAATTCCCGTTACATATATTATAACCACACATCATGATTCCATCCTGTAAAAACTGGCTTTAACTGTTCCGCATATTTCCCATTACTGTTCGCTCCGGCAATATTGTCGCATTACAGTTTTGCTACAATTATAACCTTTCATAATGTAAATTTCTACCGCTTTCCATCCATTAATTCTTTTTTTGCAATTGCGTTTTACCTTATTTAATGATAAAATAATTTTTATGCAATGGACTGTCCGTACCAACAGTCCCTGTGAAAACACATACATTAGGGAGGATGCAAATGAGTACAGTAACAATAGTCCTTCTGGTCATTCTTGTTATCCTGATCGCTGCACTGATCGGTTTATATTTCTTCGGAAAAAAAGCCCAGAAGAAACAGGAAGAACAGCAGGCTCAGATTGAAGCAACTAAACAAACCGTTTCCATGCTGGTTATCGATAAAAAGAGGATGCCACTGAAAGAATCCGGACTTCCTCAGATGGTAATTGAACAGACACCTAAACTTATGCGCCGTTCCAAGCTTCCAATCGTTAAAGCTAAAATCGGACCAAAGATTGCGATCATGATCGCAGATGAGAAGGTTTTCGACCTGATCCCGCTTAAGAAAGAAATCAAAGCCGAAGTAAGCGGTCTTTATATTGTAGGCGTAAAAGGAATCCGCGGTTCCCTTCAGACACCGGCTCCCAAAAAGAAAGGTTTCTTTGCAAAATTCAAGAAAGACAAAACTGCCAGATAAATGCAGTCAGACATATAAACTAAAGGTCAGTGAATCGTGTCATCCATACACACAGATCACTGACCTTTTTCTGTTTTGATCAGACAGATATCTGCAACGAAGCAGAGAACTTACCAGATCTGATCAAATTGTAAAATTCTTACAGTCCTTTGGCTGTGCCTTAATCGCAAGATAACAGTCTGCCACATGCTCCTGGTTCATATCAAGCGCATAATCCACTTTCATGTCAAGACCGCCATCACTCTCCTGCAGATTCAGATTCGTCGCCGCAATCCCCATTTCAATAGTTCCATAGGGAGTGGTATAGTAAGTCATATTCTTCTTACCCTGTTCAAAAACCATATGAACATTGACCACACCTTTCTTGCGGACCTCCATTCCCTTCCGGGAAATTTTTATGTAATTGACGGTAGGTTCTGCAAAATCCTCCATGACTTCCTCATAGCGCAGATAATGACTTCCGTTCCGGAAATAATACTGTCCCGGTACAACAATCTCCAGAGGTTCCTGTTCACCGTCTGCATCCATTGTCTGAAGTCCCCTTACATGAATCAGCACTTCTTTATCCATTCTTCTCATACTCCTGTTTTTATACTGTTCAAAACCTGTTTTTATGTATCTATATTATAACCATTCAGCAATCTGCTGTTTTTAAATACTTCTCAATATCTATTTTTTTCGTCATCTCCACATCATATGGAAGAATCGAATTGGCAAATGCCTTAAACTCATCTGCCAGATCACTCACATAGAAGCGATACGGAAATTCATTCTTCTCTGTACCTTCACCGGCAAGTCCTTTTTCCTCCAGAAGCCTTCCCAGCTCCAGTGCGGTTTCATAAGCCGGATTCACCAGACATACTCCGTCTCCCATGATCTTTCTGATGGTGGAACGAAGCAATGGATAATGAGTACATCCCAATATCAGTGTATCCACCTGCTTATCCTGAAGTTCCTTCAGATATCTGGCAGCGACCTCATCAGTCACCGGATCATGAAGCCACCCTTCTTCTACCAGTGGCACAAACAGCGGACATGCTTTGCCGAAAACAGTGATCTCCGGATCCAGATGCTTCAGATACTCTGCATGTATCCCACTTCCTACAGTTCCCACAGTACCAATGATTCCTACCCTCTTATTTCTGGTCTGGGCAGCCGCCACTTTAGCCCCCGGTTCTATCACGCCAATGATGGGAATGTCAAACTCATCCCTCACTGCATCCAGAGCAAAAGCGCTGGCTGTATTACATGCAACCACAATCGCCTTTACCTGCTGCTGCTGAAGAAAACGAATGATCTGCCGGGAATACCGGATGATAGTTTCTTTCGATTTACTTCCGTAAGGCACTCTCGCCGTATCACCAAAATATACGATTTTTTCTGAAGGAAGATTACGCATGATCTCACGCGCAACAGTCAGCCCTCCCACACCGGAATCAAATACTCCTATCGGTGCCTCTCTGTCTATTTTCATTGATTTCTATTCTCCATCTCTATTGATTGTCTCACTATTCTATCACCAATCAAGAGCCTGTGCAAGCCAGAAGGATATCTTTATGTCATCTTTCTGTCCTTTATTTTCCTCAGGGAACTGCGCGAAGCAGAATTTCGGGTACAATGTCCCCCACCATGCAGTAACTGCAGTCTGTTCCTGTCGTCTTTCAGCGATTTTTGCTATCTTCCCGGACATTCCCGGCATTGCTCTCATCATAAGAACACCAACAGCTGCCACGAACAGAACAAACGACAGTTTTCTTCTTTAATTTTTTGTTCTTACTCTTTTTATTCATCATTGTCCCTCTCTCCTGTTATATCTTATCAGTTACCATATCTGCCTTTGTTATTTTCCTATATATTTTCTTATTTTATATGGAATTTCCAGGCAGTACTTTAATATTTGGATTATGCCAATATTTTCCTGATTTATACTTCCACTTCCAGACTTCCATTTCTGATCTTCACAATCGGAAGTCGCAGGATTTTATCTTCTTTATATTTTTCATAGAAAAGCTCTCTGAGTGTCACAGCCGTAATATTTCCTCCTGACATTCTGTTTCGGATCAGTCCTGTAATATATTCTCCTGCTGATGAATTATCCTCTCCATGCCAGTTCAGGATCTCCCCTGCGTCCTCCGCTTCAAACACATAAAGATCTTCCCCCACAAAAATCTCCTGTTTCAGATAATCCAGCACCATTCTCCATCTTCCGTCCTCCACCAGTGTTCTCCCCATGACCAGAACCTGCAGATGCCCCATATCAAGAAGTTTTTCCTGTGACTGATCATACATTTTTTCAATCCGGGTGAAATCAGCACCGCTGATCTGCAGAACCCGGGAACCGCCATCTTCTTCCTCTTTTCCCTGCCCCGTACTCTCAGAAAGATCCGGCATCCCATAGGTAAGACAGATTCCTTCTTCTGAGGCATCCACGCCAAGTGCCATAGGATACATTCTCTTCTCCGGTTCCACAGCCGCACCACATCCGCTCATAAAAAGACTGACTGACAAAATCCCGGTCACCACACCAACTCCCCTTTTCCTCTGCTTCCTGCGGTGTCCCTTTCCTCTGATAAACATATAAAACTGACAGATGAGAATTCCCGGAACGAAAAATATGCGCCAGACACCATCCAAAATAATCCAGTATTCCTTTTCCCTCTTCTTCCAGAAGCGAAATCAGGAAAACCAGTGCCGGAAGCCAGAACCTCCCCCTACCAGGATGAGATTTCCCGATAATCTGATTTCCATAATACAGCAGACTCCCTATTGCAAAAAGCAGGCTGTAAAACAGAAATCCCATCCACAGAATGTCAAATCTGGCCAGTACATTTCCCGGAAGATCTGCGCCTGCCAGCAGAGGCAGGACCGGATAGCTTTCCGCCGCTACCCTGTCATATCCCAGAACTGCCGGAAGCAGAAGCTCCATTCCAATAAGAATCCCGCCAAGTGTCAGGATCCCTCCTGCCACCGTCTTTCCTGCACTTCCGTATTTCTCCACATTTCCCAACAGAAACGGCAGCAATGCAACCGGCGAAAAAGCACACAGAGTTCCATAAAAAGACTGACTGACATTTCTCACTGTAAGCTCCTCCCACCGGATTCCTCCCATAAGATATTCCGTTTTTGCCTGTGGCACACAAAGTATCATCATTATCATAATCCCGCCAAGAAGCAGGCCACCTGATACTTCCGCCATTCTTCCTCTTCTCTGTACACCTTTGCAGGTTCCGACAGAACATACCAGAACCGCCCAGAATGCAATCCATCGGCCGGATACTCCTGTAATCAGCTTTACAGGAACCAGCCTCCTGAGAAGTGCCAGCAGATATCCTCCCGCCATCAACACATAGATCAGAAAAAAAATCCCGATCAGCCTTCCCGCAAAAACACCTGCAGACTTTACCGGATCTTCAAATGAAGGTGTCAGTCGTATCAGCCAGATTACATAAAATCCAAGCAGTATCAGCGCAAAAATCATTCCCGCCACTGCACTGATCCCGTTCATTCCACCCTTTCCGAAAACGCAGAGCATAAATGGTGCCAGTAATGCCAGTATCATCTGCCTGTACAGCTGCCTGTGGGAAATTCTGTTATTCTCTGCAAATCTCATGAACCGGACTCCTTTCTCTTCAAACGGATCTTCTGCTCCTCTCTTGCATAAAGCGGTCGTAATACCCTCTTGCGCAGCGGAACTCTCAGAACCCCTTCTCCTCTGCTGCCCTTCTGTTCTTTCTTTATAAAAGGAACCAGATAAGGAATACCAAAACTTATCAGGCCTGCCAGGTGCCCTATAACCAGATATACTCCCAGCACGATTCCGTAAATTCCCAGATAACCTCCCAGGATCAGAAACCCATACTTCACCAGCCGAAATGCTGCTGCAAACTCTTCATTTGGAACAGTCATAGAGCCAAGCGCAGTCAACGCCACGATCATCACCACGATCGGACTCACAAGATTTGCCTCTACCGCTGCCTGTCCGATCACCAATCCGCCAACAATGCCAATAGCATTTCCCAGAGATCCCGGAACTCTCACCCCAGCCTCCCGAATCAGTTCAAAAGCCAGTTCCAGAAAAATCAGTTCCACCACACTGGAAAAGGGCACTCCTTCCCTCGCCTCCGCAAAAGACAGTATCAGTGCAGATGGCAGAATCTGTGTATGGAAACGTATCACTGCCAGGTAAAGTCCCGGCAGAACAGTCGCCATGATCACAGCCAGATATCGCAGTATTCTGAGAAAGGAAGCCATCTCGAACCTGTGATACCAGTCCTCGCTGCTCTCCATGAAACTGCTAAAATTTCCCGGAAGGATCAATGCTTCCGGAGAATTATCACACAGAATCACAACCTTACCTTTCAGGATTTCCTGCACAGCACGATCCGGACGTTCCGTTGTCTGATACTGAGGAAAAGGAGAATACCACACATCTTCTGTCAGCTGTTCAAGCATACCGCTGTCAAGGATTCCGTCAATCTGAAATTCTTCCAGCCGTTCCTTCACTTCTTCCAGAAGTCCCTCATGTACCAGGTCATCCATGTATAACACCTGCGTTAAGGTATGAGAGCGCACACCGATTTTATATTCTTCCACCTTGAGTCTGGTATCACGAAGCCTTTTTCTTATCAGTGCACTGTTACTTTTCACACTGTCCGAAAATCCTTCCCTGGAACCCCGCAGCACCTTTTCCGATTCTGCCTCCATCACACCTGTGGATGGATAACCTTTGCTGGAGATTTTCATCGCCTTGTCATATCCATCTATGAAAAACACTGCATTCCCTGCAAGCATGGCATCTATGGACTCGTCAAGATTCTCCAGTTTCTTTACATCTGCGATCCCAAGACTGTTATGCCTGACAAATTCCTGAATATCCTCCGGCGAAATCTCCCAGAAATGATTGATCATCTTTCCAAGAGCAGAATCATCCAGCATCATGTTGGAAACCGCAACTTCTATATAGACCATAAGGCAGTCCACCTTATGTTTATCTCCCAGCCGCATGGGACGGATCAGAATATCACTGCAATTTTCCAGCCTGCTTCGCAGATATTTCTCATTCTCCCTCAGATTTGCAGATACTTTCCGGGATTCTTCCAGCTTCTTCAATAATTTCCCACCTCGTTTCATACCGGTACATCGTTTTCGATGTACCAGACAGATCTGTTGCCAATCGACAATATTTCCTAAACTCACTTATACACACATGGATGCGCAAAAAAAGAGAGGCATCCTGCCTCTCTTAGAATTTCCCGATATTCAGATATTATACCATTCTTATCTGTGTCCCCTGGATTTCTCTTTCTCTGCACGTTCACGTTCTGCATCCTCAGCCTCAATAGAACGCATGATAGCCATTCTCTGATTCTCGATATGCTGGAAAGAAAGCTGTTTCGCGCGTTCTACGTCACGCTCTCTGATCGCCTTTGTCAGTTCCTCATGTTCCTTCACCAGAACATCTCGTGTTTCACCTTCTTTCAGATATTCTACACGATAACGATAAATCTGCTCACGCATATTATTGAGTACCTGGATCAGCCTCTTATTATCAGAAGCCTGATAAATAACCTCATGGAATGCAACGTCAGCCTCCGCAAGCTTAACAAGATTTCCCTCTGCGATCGTATGTTCAAACTCCTTGGCAGCAAGCCAGAGTCTCCTCATTTCTTCTTCAGTCATACGGGCACATGCTTTCTCAATAGCTACATTCTCAAGAGCAATACGGACCTCCAGAACATCATTCAGATCCTTCTCTGTGATATTGGCAACCTGGGCACCACGTCTCGGGATCATCACTACCAGACCTTCCTGCTCCAGCTTACGCATTGCCTCTCTGATAGGAGTTCTGCTCACGCCAAGTCTCTCTGCCAGCGCAATCTCCATCAGTCTCTCACCAGGTTTCAGTTCGCCCTTCAGGATTGCCTGACGCAGCGTATTAAAAACCACATCCCTTAATGGAAGATATTCATTCATATTTACTGAAAAACTCACTTGTCATTTGTATTCCCTCCTGCTTTCGTTACTTCTGTGGCAAAAACCGTCTTCGCCAGCCGGCTCTCTCTGAGAACCTCTGCTGCCGCCTCCATC
>ENA-OQNM01000400-OQNM01000400.1-human-gut-metagenome-genome-assembly--contig:-NODE-400-length-16317-cov-6.765967_pt1 | contig 16317 bp, 12 predicted proteins | sample MGYA00242632_ERZ504886 | MGnify/ENA primary metagenome ERZ504886 (study PRJEB26092, sample SAMD00036424) | human gut metagenome | host: Homo sapiens | study: EMG produced TPA metagenomics assembly of... | reverse complement strand
AAAATAAAAAATAAAAATTATACAAAAAGTATATTAGACAAAATAGGACTAAAATGGTAGTAATCTTAAAATCAAACAAAAAGAGAGACGAAAGGAACAAATAAACACAGGAGGTACAGTCAATGGGGATTACATAATTTAAGTCAAAGTACTATAAGGATGATTGAACGGAATATTTAAATCTGTAGGGCGAGCCGAAGAGCAGTAATCGCACAGATATATTAGCAAATAAATAATATCGTTGAAAAAGTTCTTGTAGATTAAAAGTGAAAGATAGAATCTCTCATAAGAGTTTACATAGATAATGTAACCAAAAGGAGTGATTTTATGAAGAAGGGTAGAGGTCCATAGCTAAGCTAAAAGAATAAGAATCCTGTCATAAACAGAATCATATTTATAGCAAAGTAATATGGAAATGCCAAAATAAATTCATATAGCGAAAGCGGAGCTTGGAGGTTATACAGTGAAGCTTACGGAACCAATGTTTTAGGAGCCACTTGATGTAAAATGTAGATCAGGTGGCTCCTATTTTTGACATTTGCGAATGCATGTGAGGTTTAATAGTTAGATAGAATGACAACGTAAGCCTTTAAGGCTGGGCTATAATTTGATGAAAGCAGGAACGCGGTTTTCAAATACTGTATAGTACATAAACCCGGCATCCTTGAGGATATTTGAGACCTTGTCAAAATCGTACGCGACATGCTCCGGCTTGTGGGCATCTGCTCCGACTGTGATTATTTCCCCACCAAGCTCATGATAGCGCTTTAACACCGCCTCGGTCGGATTTGGGTGGCCAAGCCCGTATTTAAAGCCGGCGGTATTGAGCTCGATGCCTTTTCCCTGTGAGATAATCTCTTTTAAAATAGCATCAATTATGTCGGCATACTTTTCATATGAATAGTATTTATTTTTGTCAGGACCGTATCTGACAACGTAGTCAATGTGACCGTACACATCAAAATCCGCTCCGCTGTGCAGATTGTCAAGTACCGATTCAAAGTATTCGGTGTAGGCTTCGTGCTCTGTCTTACCTTTGTAAAATGCAGGGTAGTATGGGTCAATGCCGTTTACTACATGGCTTGAGCCGATCACGAGGTCAAACGGATATTTTTTGGTGACCTCATTATTTTTGTCTGTAATATGAGGCTGTAAACCGATTTCAACGCCCCAGTGGATATTTACCGGGCAGCCCTTTTCTTTAAGAACAATTGCAAGTCTTTTGATGCGCTTTTCATATGCTGCTATATCAAGGTCGAAAAGTCCGGGCTCCTCTTTATAGTCATAGTCCAGATGGTCTGTAAAGCAAATGCCGTCCAGCCCTTTGTTGATTGCTGATTTTATCATCAATACCGGGTCGGCATCGCTGTCACCCGAAAACATGCAGTGCATGTGCTGATCCCACATATAAATACCTCCGTAAAACTGATGTATTATTGTTAAAAAACTTTATAAGTTACATGATTTATAATTGTCTGTTGCTGGCTGCCGGAAAGTGCGAACTACAGCAACTAATTAAGTGTAGCCGAGATTATAATAAAGTGCAATATCTAAAAAGAAAAATTGTGAAGAATGATAAAAAATGTGTGTAAATGAAAATATTTAGTGAAAATTTTAACAAACGCAAATAAAGTACTTGAACCTTTGAGAATTATTCGCTATAATAAAAGCATCTTAGGGCATGTCCCTAAAAATACTTTTTACAATTCTAGGAGGAATTAAAATGGCAGTAAGAGTAGCAATCAACGGATTTGGTCGTATCGGACGTCTTGCTTTCAGACAGATGTTTGGAGCTGAGGGATACGAGGTAGTAGCTATCAACGACTTAACAAGCCCAAAAATGTTAGCACACTTATTAAAGTATGATTCATCACAGGGTAAATACGAGCATGCAGATGAGGTTTCTGCAAGCGATGATTCTATCACAGTTTGTGGTAAGGAAATCAAAATTTACGCATTCCCAGATGCAAACAATTGCCCATGGGGAGAGTTAAAGGTTGACGTTGTACTTGAGTGCTCTGGATTCTATACATCAAAAGAGAAGGCTCAGGCTCATATCAATGCTGGAGCTCGTAAGGTAGTTATCTCTGCACCAGCAGGAAATGACCTTCCTACAATCGTTTACAATACAAACCATGAGACACTTAAGGCTTCTGATACAATCATCTCAGCAGCTTCTTGTACAACAAACTGCTTAGCTCCAATGGCAGATGCACTTAACAAGTACGCTCCAATCCAGTCTGGTATCATGGTAACAATCCATGCTTACACAGGAGATCAGATGACTCTTGACGGACCACAGAGAAAGGGAGACCTTCGTCGTTCACGTGCAGCAGCAGTTAATATCGTTCCTAACTCAACAGGAGCAGCTAAGGCAATCGGCCTTGTTATCCCAGAGTTAAACGGAAAGTTAATCGGATCTGCACAGCGTGTTCCTACACCAACAGGATCTACAACAATCCTTACAGCAGTTGTTAAGAAAGCAGGCGTTACAAAAGAGGATATCAACGCAGCTATGAAGGCAGCAGCTAACGAGTCATTCGGTTACAACGAGGATGAGATCGTATCTTCAGATATCGTTGGAATGAGATTTGGTTCATTATTCGATGCAACACAGACAATGGTTAACCAGGTTTCTGACGATCTGTACGAGGTACAGGTTGTTTCTTGGTATGATAACGAGAACAGCTACACATCTCAGATGGTTCGTACAATCAAGTACTTCTCAGAGTTAGCTTAATTCTTGTACCCACAAGAACAGTATATCTCAAGACTACTCAAGGGGCGCGGTCTTAATTGAACCGCGCCTCTTTTTTAAAACATGGCTATTTCTTTTGAATATCTGTGAATTGTAGAATTAATTATATTTTTTAATATGTACAATATGGCGTGGCTACATGGCTTATGCCTTGAAATAAGGGAGGACATATTATGTCATTAAACAAGAAATCAATTGATGATATCAACGTAAAAGGCAAGAGAGTTCTCGTTAGATGTGACTTCAACGTGCCACTTAAGGACGGAAAAATCACAGATGAGAACCGTATCAACGGAGCTCTTCCAACAATCCAGAAATTAATCAAGGACGGTGGAAAGGTTATCCTTTGCTCACACCTTGGAAAAGTTAAAAACGGACCAAACGAGGGTGAGTCACTTGCTCCTGTAGCTGCAGCTCTTGAGGCTAAGCTTGGACAGAAGGTTACATTTGTAGCTGACTACAACGTAACAGGTGAGGCTGCAACAAAGGCTGTTTCAGAGATGAAAGAGGGAGATGTAGTTCTTCTTCAGAATACACGTTTCAGAGGCAAAGAGGAGACAAAGCCACAGGAAGCCGGAGATGCATTCGCAAAAGAGCTTGCTGACCTTGCTGATGTATATGTATGTGACGCTTTCGGTTCTGCGCATAGAGCACATGCTTCTGTAGCAGGTGTTACAAAGTTCATCACAGCTAAGGGTGGAGAGAATGTTGTCGGATACCTTATGCAGAAGGAAATTGACTTCCTTGGCAAGGCAGTAGAGAATCCGGTACGTCCTTTCGTAGCTATTCTTGGTGGAGCTAAAGTAGCTGACAAGCTCAATGTTATCGACAACCTCCTCGAGAAGGCTGATACACTTATCATCGGTGGTGGAATGGCATACACATTCCTTAAAGCACAGGGCTATGAGATTGGTATCTCAATGCTTGATGAGACAAAGATTGATTACTGTAAAGAGATGCTTGCAAAAGCAGAGAAACTTGGAAAGAAGATTCTTCTTCCTGTTGATGCAGTTACAATCAAGGATTTCCCAAATCCAATCGATGCTCCTGTAGAGACAGAGACATATGATTATGACAAGATGCCTGCAGACCGTGAGGGCTGTGATATCGGACCTAAGACACGTGAGCTTTTCGCTGACGCTGTTGCATCAGCTAAGACTGTTGTATGGAACGGACCAATGGGTGTATTTGAGAACCCAACACTTGCAGCAGGTACACTTGCAGTAGCAGAGGCACTTGCTAAATCAGATGCTATCACAATCATCGGTGGTGGAGATTCAGCTGCAGCAGTTAACCAGATGGGACTTGGCGACAAGATGAGCCACATCTCAACAGGTGGCGGTGCTTCCCTTGAGTTCCTTGAGGGCAAGGAGCTTCCTGGCGTAGCTTGTGCTGATGATAAATAGACCGAAAGCAGCTTAATGAAATCAAGCCGCAGGCAAAAATATTTGTATACAAATACAAGGAGATATAAAATGGCAAGAAAGAAAATTGTAGCCGGCAACTGGAAGATGAACATGACTCCAAGCCAGGCTGTTAAATTAGTAGAAGAGTTAAAACCACTCGTAGTTTCAGATGATGTTGAAGTTGTTTACTGTGTACCTGCAATCGACATCGTACCTGTTGTAGAAGCATTAAAGGGTACAAATGTTGCTGTTGGAGCAGAGAATATGTACTTCGAGGAGAAGGGTGCTTACACAGGAGAAATCTCAGCAGAGATGCTTCTTGATGCAGGTGTTAAGTATGTTATCATCGGACATTCAGAGAGAAGAGATTACTTCACAGAGGATGACGCACTTCTCAACAAGAAGGTAAAGAAGGCTATCGAGGCTGGACTTACACCAATCCTTTGCTGTGGTGAGACACTTGAGCAGAGAGAGAGCGGTGTTACACTTGACTGGATCAGACTTCAGATTAAGTCAGATCTCGCAGGTGTTGCTGCATCAGATGTTGCTAACATGGTTATCGCTTACGAGCCAATCTGGGCAATCGGAACAGGAAAGACAGCTACTTCTGACCAGGCTCAGGAGGTCTGCGGTGCAATCCGTGAGTGCGTAGCTGAGATCTATGATCAGGCTACAGCAGATTCAGTTCGTATCCAGTACGGCGGATCTGTAAATGCAGGAAATGCAGCAGAGCTTTTTGCAAAGCCTGACATCGACGGTGGATTAGTTGGTGGCGCTTCACTCAAGGCTGATTTTGGAAAGATCGTAAACTACAAGTAATTATTAAATCATAATTTAATATTTGATTTGACAATCACAATAACTAAATGTCACTAAATTCACCAGCTTAGCTGCATTTAGTGGCATTTATTATGTAATGAAATTTTTTGCGGGCTTGCATATGTCACTGTAATAGAGCATTTTGCAAGCCTCATATGAAGAATAGAGGAAATATAAATGAGTAAGAAACCGGTAGTATTAATGGTACTTGATGGTTACGGCTTAAGTGACCACAAAGAGGGAAATGCCATAGCTATGGCAAATACCCCTGTTATGGATAAATTGATGGCAGAGTGTCCTTTTGTAAAGGGCGCAGCTTCAGGTCTTGCAGTTGGACTTCCTGACGGACAGATGGGAAACTCTGAGGTAGGACATATGAATATCGGCGCAGGCCGTATCATATATCAGGATCTTACAAGAATCACAAAGGCAATTGCTGATGGTGATTTCTTCAAGAACAAGGTATTACTTTCTGCAATCGAAAACTGTAAGAAGAATGACTCCGATCTGCATCTTTGGGGACTTCTTTCAGATGGTGGAGTTCACAGCCATATCGAGCATCTTTACGGACTTCTTGAGCTTTGCAAGAAAGAGAATTTTGACAGAGTATATGTACACGCATTCCTTGATGGTCGTGATACACCTCCTGCATCAGGCAAGGACTATATCGAGCAGCTTCTCGCCAAGATGAAGGAAATCGGTGTAGGAAAGATTGCATCTCTTTCAGGACGTTACTATGCAATGGACAGAGATAACAACTGGGATCGTGTGCAGAAGGCTTATGATTCACTCACTAAGGGTGAAGGCGTAAAAGCTACATGCCCTGTAAAGGCTATGGAGGAGTCATACGCAAATGACGTTACAGATGAGTTCGTGCTTCCTACAGTTATCACAAACGAGGATGGCACACCGGTATCTGTTGTAAAGGACAATGATTCTGTTATCTTCTTCAACTTCCGTCCGGACCGTGCTCGTGAGATGACAAGAGCATTTTGCGATGATAAGTTTACCGGCTTTGAGCGCCCATTCCTTAAGACAACATTTGTATGCTTCAAGGACTATGACGAGTCAATTCCTAACAAGCTTATCGCTTTTGAGAAGGAAGAAATCCAGAATACATTTGGTGAGTATCTTGCAGCAAATGGTAAGAAACAGCTTCGTCTCGCAGAGACAGAGAAGTATGCACACGTAACCTTTTTCTTTAATGGTGGAGTAGAGGAGCCGAATATCGATGAGGCACGTCTTCTTGTAAACAGTCCTAAGGACGTTGCAACATATGACTTAAAGCCTGAGATGAGTGCTCCTGAGGTTGGAATGGATCTTGTTGAGGCTATCAAGTCAGACAAGTATGATGTTATTATCATCAACTTTGCTAACCCTGACATGGTTGGACATACAGGTGTGATTCCGGCTGCTGTAAAGGCTGTTGAGAGAGTTGATTCACTCGTAGGTGATGCAGTGCAGGCAATCAAGGATGTGGATGGAGTATTATTCATCTGTGCTGACCACGGTAACGCAGAGAAGATGATTGATTATGAGACAGGAAAACCCCATACAGCTCATACAACCAATCCTGTTCCTTTCATTCTTGTAAACGCTGACCCTTCTTACAAGCTTCGTGAGGGCGGATGTCTTGCAGATATCGCTCCAACACTGCTTGAGATTATGGGACTTCCACAGCCAAAAGAGATGACAGGAAAGTCACTTATCGTTAAATAAAATCTGTATTATATAAGCTCCGGCGCAGACAAAGGGTTTGAACCGGAGCTTTTGTTTTGATATATTAAAGATGTAATAATAAACATAAGGAATACTTATAAGTGACATAAAATTATTTAAAAAAACTTATAATATACGTTGACTTTACAAATTGAGCTGGTATATAATTTAAAGGTAGCATTTGATTTGTAAAATAAATTACACATAAGATGGAGGACAATCATGCAGGAATTTAAACCATTCAAAGAAGGAAAAGTAAGAGAAGTATATGATAACGGGGACAGCCTTATTATGGTCGCAACAGATCGTATTTCCGCTTTTGACCATATTTTAAAGAATAAGATTACAGACAAGGGAGCCATCCTCACACAGATGTCTAAGTTCTGGTTTGAATTCACAAAGGATGTCGTTCCTAACCATATGATTTCAGTAGACGCAAAGGATATGCCGGAGTTCTTCGGTCAGGACAGGTTCAACGGAAACAGCATGCTCTGCAAGAAGCTTGAGATGCTTCCAATCGAGTGTATAGTTCGTGGATATATCACAGGAAGCGGCTGGGCAAGCTACCAGGAGAACGGTACAGTCTGCGGAATCAGACTTCCGGAGGGACTTGTTGAGTCTGATAAGCTCCCTGAGCCTATTTATACACCATCTACCAAGGCTGATCTTGGAGATCATGATGAGAATATCTCATTCGAAAAATCAGTAGAAGTATTAGAGAAGATTTATCCTGAGAAGGGCAGAGAGTACGCAGAGAAGATTCGCGATTATACAATTGCTCTTTACAAGAAATGTGCAGAGTATGCTCTTACAAAGGGCATCATCATCGCAGATACCAAGTTTGAGTTTGGCTTAAATGAGCAGGGTGAGGTAGTGCTTGCCGATGAGATGCTCACACCTGACAGCTCACGCTTCTGGCCACTTGATGGATATAAGCCTGGACAGGGACAGCCTTCATTTGACAAGCAGTATGTAAGAGACTGGCTCAAGGCAAATCCGGACAATGACCTTCTTTTACCTGATGAGGTTGTTGTGAAGACTGTAGAGAAATATAAAGAGGCATTTGAGCTTCTTACAGGAAGCAAATTCAGCCGCTAATATATTATTTATTCCGCGTTACTATTTCGCAATTATAAACGGAGATATTATGAACCAGGACAATAACATAAATCAGTATATAAATACTAGTATAGATACAAAAAGTCATACCGGTACAAAATTAAAAAGGTGTTCTGATATTGACGAGCATAACCATGTATTTGATGAGCTTCATGAGGAGTGTGGTGTGTTCGGCATGTATGATTTTGATGGAGGAGATGTCTCATCCACTATCTATTATGGTCTTTTTGCACTTCAGCACAGAGGACAGGAAAGCTGTGGTATTGCAGTGAGTGATACACACGGACCAAAGGGAAAGGTGACAACACACAAGGGTATGGGCCTTGTAAATGAGGTATTTACTCCTGATATCTTAGAGCCTATGAAGGGCGATATCGGAGTGGGACATGTGCGCTATTCAACAGCAGGCTCATCAACACGTGAGAATGCACAGCCGCTCGTATTAAATTATGTCAAGGGCACACTTGCCATGGCACACAACGGAAACCTCATAAATGCAAAGGAGCTTCGCAAGGAGCTTGAGTATACAGGAGCTATTTTCCAGACCACAATCGATTCTGAGGTTATAGCTTATCATATCGCCAGAGAGCGTCTTAACTCAAAAACAGCGGAGGAGGCGGTCAGACGTGCCTGCCAGAAGCTTAAGGGAGCCTACGCGCTTGTTGTCGAGAGCCCGAGAAAGCTTATTGCAGCCAGAGACCCATTTGGTTTTAAGCCTCTTTGCATCGGAAAGAGAGACAATGCATATATCGTTACATCTGAGACCTGTGCGCTTGATACAATCGGTGCAGAGTTTGTCAGGGATGTAGAGCCGGGAGAGGTTATCACCATCACTCCTGAAAAGGGCATTGAGTCTGATATGACTATGGCACTTGCCCCTGAAAAACAGGCTAGATGCGTGTTTGAATACATTTATTTTGCAAGACCTGACAGCCATATTGACGGAGTAAGCGTGTATGGCAGCCGTATCAAGGCTGGCAGATTCCTTGCAATGGATTCACCGGTTGAGGCTGATATCGTGACAGGAGTACCAGAGTCAGGAAATGCCGCTGCTCTTGGTTATTCACTTGAGTCGGGCATTCCATATGGCACAGCATTTGTCAAGAACGGTTATGTCGGCAGGACATTTATCAAGCCTAAGCAGTCAAGCCGTGAATCAAGCGTGCAGATAAAGCTCAATGTATTAAAGGAGGCTGTTAAGGGCAAGAGAGTTGTTATGATTGATGATTCAATTGTGCGAGGAACAACCTCAGACAGAATAGTGCGTATGTTAAGAGAGGCGGGTGCCACAGAGGTGCATGTTCGCATCAGTTCACCGCCATTCTTATGGCCTTGCTATTTCGGTACAGATATTCCTGCAAGAGAGCAGCTTATCGCTTACAACAGGACTATTGAGGATATCAGACAGATTATAGGTGCAGATTCTTTAGGCTACCTTGGAATTGACAGACTTCATGAGATGGTAGAGGGACTGCCAATCTGCATGGGCTGTTTCACAGGAAAATATCCGATGGAGCCACCGAAAGATGATATCAGAGGCGAGTATTTTGATAAAGAAATAGACCTCGAGAGAAAAATGCTTAATCGCTAATAAAGGAGAGAATATGAGTACAGACAGATACACAAGTCCTCTTTCTGAGCGCTATGCCAGCAAAGAGATGCAGTATATTTTTTCGCAGGATATGAAATTTACCACTTGGAGAAAGCTCTGGATTGCTCTCGCAGAGACCGAGATGGAGCTTGGGCTTTCACAGGATGGCAAGCCGGTTATCACACAGGAACAGATTGATGAATTAAAGGCACATGTGGATGACATCAATTATGATGTGGCAAAGGAGCGTGAGAAGCTTGTGCGTCACGATGTAATGAGTCATGTCTATGCATATGGACAGCAGTGCCCTAAGGCAGCAGGAATTATACATCTTGGAGCAACCTCATGCTATGTAGGTGACAATACAGATATCATCATCATGAATGAAGCATTAAAGCTCGTTCACAAAAAGCTTATAAGTGTTATTGCGGAGCTTGCAAACTTTGCTGATAAGTATAAGAATCAGCCAACTCTTGCATTTACACATTTCCAGCCGGCACAGCCGACAACAGTTGGAAAGCGTGCCACACTGTGGCTGAATGAGTTTATGCTGGATCTCGAGGATTTAGAGTATGTGCAGGGCACATTAAAGCTCCTTGGCTCAAAGGGCACTACAGGAACACAGGCCAGCTTCCTTGAGCTCTTCGACGGAGACAATGAGACAATAGACAAGATAGATCCAATGATCGCAAAGAAGATGGGCTTTAAGGATTGTTATCCGGTGTCTGGCCAGACATATTCCCGTAAGGTAGATACGAGAGTAGTAAATGTGCTCGCAGGCATCGCTGCATCAGCTACAAAGATGTCAAACGACATCAGACTGCTCCAGCATCTTAAGGAAGTAGAGGAACCGTTTGAGAAGAACCAGATTGGCTCATCAGCCATGGCATATAAGAGAAATCCTATGAGAAGTGAGAGAATAGCATCTCTTTCAAGATATGTTCTTGCAGATGTAATGAATCCTGCAATTACCTCGGCTACACAGTGGTTTGAGAGAACACTTGACGATTCAGCAAACAAGCGTCTTTCAATACCTGAGGGCTTCCTTGCAATAGACGGAATACTTGACCTCTGCCTCAATGTGGTGGATGGATTGGTAGTATATCCAAAGGTTATTGAAAAGCACTTTATGGCAGAGATACCATTCATGGCAACAGAGAACATCATGATGGATGCTGTAAAGAACGGCGGAAATCGTCAGGAGCTCCATGAGAAGATCAGACAGCTCTCAATGCAGGCAGGAAAGACAGTAAAGGAAGAGGGAAAAGAAAATAATCTCGTAGACTTAATCGCTGCAGATCCTGCATTCGGATTGACAAAAGCTGATATCGAAAAGAACCTTAAGCCTGAGCTTTATGTGGGACGTGCACCTCGTCAGGTAGATGTATATCTGCGTGATGTAGTTAATCCGGTGCTTGAAGCGCATAAGGATGAGAGTGGAGTAAAGGCAGAGATTAACGTATAATATCGAAAGTATAGATAACGGTAATTTGCTTGTGTTAACATATTTATCTAAATGAAAAGCCCCGGCATATAAATCTGTTTCAAGGTTTATATGCTGGGGTTTTATATATCCGTCAAGTATCATTTTCCTCGAAAGCTGTATATCTCATCCCATACCTTTTCGCATGCACTAAGCAAAAGGCATGATAATATCATAATGTATTTTCTTGTAAAATAAAATGGAAAAATGTATAATATTAAAAAATGGTTTAGATTATCAAAAGAAGAGAGTAAAAAGAAAGGATACTAGTGATGAAAAATTTTTTAATGAATTCAAAAAGTTTATCAGCAGAGGGAATGTCATGGATATGGCAGTTGGAATTATCATAGGTGGTGCATTTACCAGCATAGTCACATCCTTGGTCAATGACATTATAAACCCTATACTTGGAGTGTTTGGCGGCATGAATTTTGACCAGCTCTCGGTAAAACTCTTTGGGGAAGCTACATTGTATTATGGAAAGTTTCTTACCGCTGTAGTCAATTTCCTTATCATGGCACTTATCGTATTCTGCATAGTAAAGGCTATGAATGCGGCAGGAGAGAGATTTGGACACAAAGAGGAAAAAGAGCCGGACACAAAGGAGTGCCCATACTGTAAGAGCAAGATAGCCATTGCGGCAACAAGATGCCCGAATTGTACATCAATGATTGGTACAGCAGATGAAAGTGAAAAATAGCGATACATTTATTGCGTGAAACTAATAAAATCTATTGCATAAAGTGTGAAAATCTGTTACATACAGTATAAAACTCTTGACTGTGCAATAAAAACGTAGTATATTAGTTCTGTTATTTAGAATTGAAATTAGGAGGTCTTATCGTGGCAACTTTAAAAATTGTTTTATCGGTATTATTTATAATCGTCAGTTTAGTAATTACTATAGTTATTCTTTTCCAGGAGGGTAAGTCAGCAGGACTTGGCACTATTGCCGGAGTTGCTGATACATATTGGGGCAAGAATAAGGGACGTTCAAAGGAGACGCCTGGTTAAAGCGACAATTGTATGTGTTGTTCTTTTCTTTATTATATCAATTGCTTTAAATATGGGAATATGGTAAATACTTAGACTGTCGAGAAATCGGCAGTCTTTTTTATTCGCATCAACATCCAGATGATGAAATTTTATTTAAAGCCTGTGCATTTGAAATCAGATGGGGCAACGAAAAGGAGAGATAATGAGCAATATAGATAAATATGAAGCACGAAAAAAGAATGGTCTATGACTTTATGTGTGATGACATGTATGTTCCGATGAAAATCAAGGAACTTTGTATAGTACTCGGAGTAAAAAAGAGGACAGACCACAGCTTGAACAGATTCTTTTGGATTTGCAGGCAGAGGGAAGGATAACACTCTCAAAGCGCGGCAAATACTCAAAGTCGGAAATTAAAAAGACAGTCGGCGTATTCACAGCGCATCAAAGGGGATTTGGCTTTGTCACTGTGGAGGGAGAGCCTGATGATATTTTTATCCCTGCAGAGTATGTAAATGGTGCGATGCACATGGACACTGTTGAGATTACAATCTCCCCTGTCACAACAGGCCGCCGCAAGGAGGGAAAGATCGTTTCCATCATAGAGCGAGGCATGAAGCAGGTAGTCTGCACCTATGAGGCGAGTGATAATTTTGGTTTTGCAGTGCCTGACAATACCAGATTTGGCACAGATATTTTCATACCAAAGGAACGCTCAAAGGGTGCTATGTCGGGCCATAAGGTAGTGGTTGAAATCACAAGTTATGGTAAAAAGGGCAAAAAGCCGGAGGGCAAGGTTGTTGAAATAATCGGACATATAGATGACCCGGGTACAGATATTCTTTCTATAGTAAAGGCTTATGATCTGCCGGTGGATTTTTCAGAGAAAATCATGCATCAGGTGCAGAATGTGGCAAAGGATGTGACACCTGCGGATATGGCCGGCAGGATGGATTTACGCGACTGGATGATGGTCACGATAGACGGAGAAGATGCAAAGGATCTTGATGATGCCGTGTCTTTATACATGGATGGCGACAATTATGTACTTGGAGTACACATAGCAGATGTGTCGAATTATGTGCAGGAGCACAGTGCCCTTGATGTGGAGGCACTTAAGAGAGGAACATCGGTTTATCTTGTAGACAGAGTAATTCCGATGCTTCCAAGAGAGCTTTCAAATGGCATATGCTCCTTGAATGAGGGATGTGACAGGCTGGCTCTTTCATGCATTATGACAATAAATAAAAAGGGTGAAGTTATCGATCATAAGATTGCAGAGACAGTCATAAAGACAAACCGCAGGATGACATACACAAATGTAAAAAAGATTCTTGCAGATAAGGATGCCGCTGTGATTGAAGAATATAAGGAGCTTGTGCCTATGTTTGAAAAAATGGCAGAGCTTGCAGCAATTCTACGCAAAAAGAGAATGAAACGAGGTTCTATAGACTTTGACTTTCCGGAGACTAAAGTTGTGCTCGATGAAGATGGTCATCCGATAGATATAAAGCCGTATGACAGAAATGTGGCAACAAAGCTCATTGAGGATTTTATGCTTATAGCAAATGAAACTGTGGCTGAGGATTATTTCTGGCAGGAAATACCTTTTGTATACAGAACACATGACAAGCCGGACTCAGAAAAAATTGCAAAGCTTTCCACATTTATCAATAATTTTGGCTATACGCTTCATATTGGTGCTGATGAGGTACACCCAAAGGAGCTTCAGAAGCTTTTGATGAAGGTGGATGGCACAGATGAAGAATCCCTGATAAGCAGACTGACACTGCGCTCTATGAAACAGGCACGATATACAACAGCATGTACAGGACATTTTGGACTGGCGGCAAATTATTATTGTCACTTTACATCACCAATTCGCAGATATCCTGATTTGCAGATACACCGTATCATCAAGGAAAATATCCGCGGCAGGATGAATGATAACCGTAGGGAGCACTATGAGTCTATACTCGATGCTGTTGCAAAGCAGGCAAGTGAGACCGAACGACGTGCAGAAGAGGCAGAGCGTGAAACAGTTAAGCTTAAAAAATGTGAATACATGTCAAATCATATTGGTGAATGCTTTGAAGGAGTTATATCAGGTGTCACGGAGTGGGGCTTTTTCGTGGAGCTTCCAAATACAGTTGAGGGACTTGTGCGCGTGACAGACCTGACAGATGATTTCTATGAGTTTTACGAGGATACCTATGAGCTGGCCGGTACAGCCACCAATAAGAGATACAAGCTTGGACAAAAAATCAAGGTTGTTGTGGACAGTACTGACAAAATTATGCGTACAATTGATTTTAAACCGGCGGAATAATATGACAATAATGACGAAATCTTTTTATGATTTAAAAATACTTATTTGATTATCTGTTATTTGTCGGTCGTTGTGCGATAGATTTATTGAAAAAGATGTCATAATATATTATATAGTGTAAATAAAAAGAAATGTGAACCAGCGGTTTACAATAATTTGCGTTTTAGATATTGGCAATTGTAAAAAAATGTGTTAGTATTGTAAAGCAGTTTGAGGAAAGGAGATACCGACATGGCTAAGGAACCAAAGAAATTAATAGCCAACAACAAAAAGGTCTATCACGATTACTTTTTGCTTGAGAAATACGAAGCCGGTATTTCACTTGCAGGAACTGAGGTGAAGTCACTTCGAATGGGAAAGGGCAGCATAAAGGAGTCGTTCATCCGTATTGAGAACGGTGAGATTATCCTGTATGGCATGCATATCACACCATATGAGAAGGGAAATATCTTCAACAAGGATCCACTCAGACCTAAAAAGCTTTTGCTCCACAAGAAGGAAATAGAGAAGCTTTCATCAAAGATGAAGGAAAAGGGTTTCACAATTGTGCCGGTGGAGGTATACTTTAAGGGGAGTCTGGTCAAAGTAGAGATAGCACTTGCCAAAGGTAAGAAGCTTTATGATAAGAGAGCAGACATAGCCAAGAAGGATCAAAAGCGAGAGGCACAGAGAGATTTCAAAATCAGAAATCTGGGTTAGTAAGGCTTTGGGCGGACCGAAGCGGAGCGGAGAACATGGAGCGTAGCTGCATGTACCCCGCAAAAAAATTGAATATGGGCTAGTAAAGGTTTCGACGGGGTACATGCAGCTGGAGAAGCGAGTCGTATGGCGATGCGTTAAATGGCCAAATTAAAATTAAACGCTGAAGATAATTTAGCATACGCTGCCTAATGGCAGCAGTCTGACCTAGAGCACTCACACTTTAGGACCCAGGCTTCGACTATGTGAGAAACGACGTTGGCAAAGCTTTGAGCCATCGGGCGTATCATGAAGCTACTGAAACCACAAGGTTGTTTGTTATCGTGTGGCAGAGGGAATGTTAAATAATAAACTACACTCGTAGAAGGACAGGGAATTGTATTTCGGACACGGGTTCGACTCCCGTCTAGTCCACTAAAAGGCGGTTTGTGATAAAACCGCCTTTTTCTTGCCCGATTTCCTACAGCAGAAAGTGCGGTTAATAAATCATTTAAGGAGTCAGTAAAACTGTTATTTCAGGTTGTCGAAAACATCGTAAAAACGCGGAATGTATCGTATTTGAAAAATTAATTTAAAAAAATGTAAAAAAGTGTTGACAAGTATGGAATAGGGTGATATTATATCGAAGTCGCTTCGGTGAGGCAACAAAAACGAAACGGCAAAACAGCATATCGGGGTGTGGCTCAGCTTGGCTAGAGCGCCTGGTTTGGGACCAGGAGGTCGCAGGTTCGAATCCTGTCACCCCGACTTGTGAATAATTAAATATGCGGGTGTAGTTCAATGGTAGAACACCAGCCTTCCAAGCTGGATACGTGGGTTCGATTCCCATCACCCGCTCTCGTGCAGGGGTATCGAAGTGGTCATAACGAGGCGGTCTTGAAAACCGTTTGTCCGCAAGGGCGCGTGGGTTCGAATCCCACCCCCTGCGCTTCATATAGGGCTATCGCCAAATGGTAAGGCAACGGACTCTGACTCCGTCATTTCAAGGTTCGAATCCTTGTAGCCCTGCTTGATAAAAAACTTAAAAAAGTTGTTGACAAACACTTGAAAGTTTGATATCATATAATTCGTTGTCGCAAGGCAATGAACTAAAGAACATTGATAACTGAACAGTGAGAAACCTTGAAAGATTTTGAGAATCAATCAGAACGCTTCAATGAAAATTGAAGACCTTTAAAACAGTAAATTCAGAATTTGTGCGAAAGCGATGAAAACAATCTGCTTGCAGAATTGTTTGAGGAGCTACGGACAGTTGCAAATTTATTTGCAACCTGAATGAACGAATTAGCCAAGTTTAACTTGACTGAGATCAACTTTTTAACATGAGAGTTTGATCCTGGCTCAGGATGAACGCTGGCGGCGTGCTTAACACATGCAAGTCGAACGAAGCACTTTATT
>ENA-OQNM01000397-OQNM01000397.1-human-gut-metagenome-genome-assembly--contig:-NODE-397-length-16540-cov-6.902455_pt1 | contig 16540 bp, 18 predicted proteins | sample MGYA00242632_ERZ504886 | MGnify/ENA primary metagenome ERZ504886 (study PRJEB26092, sample SAMD00036424) | human gut metagenome | host: Homo sapiens | study: EMG produced TPA metagenomics assembly of... | reverse complement strand
ACGGCGGTATTACGAACCCACGGCCTCCTCGTCCCGAACGAGGCGCGCTACCAACTGCGCTATGCCCCGAAAATACCGCAGCCGATTGGGCTGCGGTCTGGTTGGGGATGAGAGAATCGAACTCCCACAAGTAGAGTCAGAGTCTACCGCACTACCACTATGCAAATCCCCATTATTCGGTTTGTCAGGAGCGGCTCGGCGCTGCTGACAAGGGATATTATACCCGAAGAGTGTGTCCTTGTCAACTTACTTTTTTGCTTTTTCCGCAAACTTTTTTGCCGGGCGCTTTTGCAGCACGGCAGCATGTAAAATTTTGTCCAGATGGCTTGACACCCACCCGCATTCGGAATACTCTTATACTATAAATAGTGTGCTCAGGGTCAGCGGCCCTGAAGCTCAGAGGAAAGAGGGCTTTTGAATGAAAAAACGTGTTGGTATCCTGACCTCCGGCGGCGACTGTCCGGGCCTGAACGCCACCATCCGCGGTGTAGCAAAAGCACTGTACGCCCGCATGGGTGACAACGTGGAGATCGTCGGCATCCTGAACGGCTACAGCGGCCTGATCAACGGGGACTACAAGGAGATGTCCGAGGACGATTTCCGCGGCATTCTGACCCTGGGCGGCACCATCCTGGGCACCAAGCGCACGCCTTTTAAAATGATGCGCGTGGTGGAGGATGACAACGTCGATAAAGTGGCCGCCATGAAAAAGACCTACAAGGACGCCAAGCTGGACTGCCTGCTTTGCCTGGGCGGCAATGGCACCCACAAAACGGCCAACCTGCTCTCGCAGGAAGGGCTCAACATCATCGGCCTGCCCAAGACCATCGACAACGACATCTTTGGCACCGATGTGACCTTTGGCTTCCACACTGCTGTGGACATTGCCACGGAGGTCATCGACCGCATCCACACCACCGCCGGCAGCCACAGCCGCGTGATGTGCATTGAGATCATGGGCAATAAGGCCGGCTGGCTGACTCTGTATTCCGGCATTGCCGGCGGTGCCGACATCATCCTGCTGCCCGAGATGCCCTACGACATCGACCGCGTGTGCGAGGCCGTGGAGCGCCGCGCCAAGAGAGGCTCCAACTTCTCCATCATCGCCGTGGCCGAGGGTGCCATGAACGTGGAAGAAGCCCGCATGAAGCGTAAGGACTGGATGGCCAAGCGTGCCGAGCAGGGCTTTGGTGCCACCGCCACCAACCGCATCGCACAGGCCGTGCAGAAAAAGACCGGCATGGAGACCCGTGTGTGCATCCCGGGCCACATGCAGCGCGGCGGCAGCCCCAGCGCCTACGACCGCGTGCTGGCCACCGAGTTCGGCAGCTATGCCGCCAAGCTGGTGGAGATCGAACGCTACGGCGTGACCGTGGCCATGGTGAACGGCCGCGTGACCCAGAACCGTCTGGCCGACATCGCCGGCAAGACCCGCAACGTACCCGAGGGCTGCGAGCTGCTCACCGTGGCACGCCGCATGGGCGTGAGCCTGGGCTGACCTCTCCCCTCCCCCTTGCAAACGGCTGCCCCACCCTCACCGGTGGGGCAGCTTTTTCTGCCTCACGTTGACAAAAAGCAACAGTTCCACATTCTTTTATCCAATTGATGCCAAGTTGAGCCCTCCTTTTGACAGACCACGCTTTTGTATGGTACTTTAATACAATCCCTGAATTGCACGCACCTTTCAGGTCAAACGTATGAATCATCTTTTATTTTGGAGAAAATGAACAATGAAGAACCAGACCATTCGTAAGCTGGCCGCTGCTGTGGCCATGAGCCTCGTTGTGGGTGCCGCTCTGGAGGAGCTGGCTAAGCAGGTTGTGGCTGCCAACAGCGCCGAGATCGACGGCGTGTCCGGTGCAACCCTCACCACCAACGGCGTGAAGGACGCTGTTTCTGCCGCTCTGGCTGGCTGATCTACATCCGCATCCTTTTAAACAGCAAAAAATCGGACAGACCCTGGTCTGTCCGATTTTTCTTTTTGGGGAAAAGGCCTTTCTCAGCGGTTGGTCACCTCATGCCGGGTAGGCGAGCCCTCGGCAAAGGCGGCGGCACTTTCCAGCACGCCACGCACCATGCTCTTTACATCCTCGTAGGTATAAAAAGCCGTGTGGTCCGTCAGGATCACGTTGGGCATGGCCCGGAAAGCTGCCAGCTCCGGGTTGGGGATCACATCCCCCATCCGATTATAATAGTACAGGCCGTTCTCATTTTCCAGCACATCCAGACCGGCTGCCCCCACCTGACCGCTTTCCAGAGCTGCCAGCAGGGCATCGCTGTCAATGAGCTTGCCCCGGGCGGTGTTGACGATGGTAACACCGGGCTTCATCTTGGCAAAGGCAGCGGCATCCAGCAGGTGGTGGTTTTCCTCGGTGGCGTTGGTGTGGAGGGTGATAACGTCGCTTTCTGCCAGCAGGGTCTCCAGGGGCACATATTCAGCGATCTTCTTTACCTCCTGGTTGGGGTACAGGTCGTAGGCCAGCAGGCTGCAGCCAAAGCCGGACAGATGCTTCAGCACCGTCTGGCCAATGCGGCCGGTGCCAATAACGCCTACGGTGCAGCTGGAAATATCCCGGCCGATCTTGCCCTCCAGGGAGTAGTCCTGCACTTCTCCACGCTTCAGGATATGGCCAGCCTTCCGCAGGCTCATCAGCATCAGCATAATAGCAAAGTTTGCCACGCCGTTGGGCGGATAGTCCACGTTGGACACCTTCATGCCCAGCTCCCGGGCCTTTTCCAGGTCCACATGGTCGTAGCCGATGGAACGACAGCAGATGGCCTTGACCCCCAGGTCGTGGAACCGCTGGACCATAGGTGCGCTCATGTCGCAGGGGGTCAGGGAAACAGCGTCGTACCCTACCGCCAGCTGGGCATTTTCCAGGGTGGGATAGGCCTCGGTGTAGCCGTATTCCACGCCCCATTGCTGGGCCAGATCCTTGACGATGGCCTGCTCATCAAAGGGACGCAGGGTGTAGAAAAAAACTTTGGTACTCATATTTTTCTCCTCCGGTTTCTTTGTTCCGGTTTCTTCATTCTGCCCCATTGTAGCACGTTTTTTGCAGAGGAACAGAGATTTCTCCATGAATTTTGTTCAAGGCTCTTGTGAGGGCGGTTCTTTTTTGTCCAGTGGCCCCAAAACGGTTGTAAAAAAGGAGAAAAAAAGGTATGATAATAGGTGGATGCCCTTTTGGCAGCCGTTGATTTTGATAAAGGAGTGTGCCTCTTATGCGCGCTTATGAACGACTTCTGAATTATGTCCGGGTGTATACCACCTCAGATCCCGAATCCGGTACGCACCCGTCCGCCGCCCGGGAATTTGACCTGGCCCACCAGCTGGTGGAGGAGCTCAAGGCTTTGGGCGTGGAGGATGCCCGTGTGGACGAGCACTGCTACGTCTACGGCAGCCTGCCCGCCACTCCCGGCTGCGAGGACAAGCCCGCACTGGGCCTCATCGCCCACATGGACACCGCCCCCGATGCCAGCGGTGAGAACGTAAACCCCATCCTGCACGAGAACTACGACGGCAGCGACGTGACCCTGCCCGCCACCGGTATGGTGATGAAGGTTTCCGCTTTCCCCTTCCTGGCCTCTATGAAGGGCGAGACCCTGATCACCACCGACGGCACCACCCTGCTGGGCGCCGATGACAAGGCCGGTGTGGCCGAGATCATGACCGCCGTGGAGACCGTGCTGGAAAAGGGCTTGCCCCACGGCAAGCTGTGCATCGGCTTTACCCCCGACGAGGAGATCGGCGAGGGTGCCAGCCTGTTTGACATTCCCGGCTTTGGTGCCGACTTTGCCTATACTGTGGACGGCGGCGATGCCGGTTCCGTGGAATACGAGAACTTCAACGCCGCTGCTGCCACCGTGACCATCCATGGCTTCTCCGTGCATCCCGGCTCCGCCAAGGACACCATGATCAACGCTTCCAACGTGGCCATGGAGTTCCACGGCGCTCTGCCGGTCATGGCACGCCCGGAGACCACCGAGGGCCGCCAGGGCTTCTACCACCTGTGCCAGATGTACGGCGACGTGACCGAGGCCAAACTGGGCTACATCCTGCGCGACCACGACGCAGCCAAGCTGCAGTTCAAGAAGGACAACCTGCTGGACATTGCCGCGTATCTGAACGGCAAGTACGGTGACGGCACCGTGGAAGTGGAGATCAAGGACAGCTACCGCAACATGCTGGAAAAGATCAAGCCGCATTTCCATCTGGTAGAGACCGCCCGCAAGGCCATCCGTATGGCCGGGCTGGAACCGGAAGAAGTGCCCGTGCGCGGCGGCACCGACGGCGCGACCCTGAGCTGGATGGGCCTGCCCTGCCCCAACCTGGGCACCGGCGGCTTCAACTTCCACGGCGTGTGCGAGTGCACCACCGTGGAGCGGATGGACCGCTGCACCCAAATTGTGCTGAACATCATCAGTCTGTACGCAGAGTAATTTCATCGTCCAATATAGCAAAAATGGAGGCTGTCCGGATTCGGACAGCCTCCATTTTTGCATGATTTGCAGAATGCCTCAGCCCACATTGATGTGGCCAACCGGCATGATCTTGCGCTTGTTGTCGTCCGGCTTGGCGGTCAGGCTCATGGCCAGCGACACCGGGCCCACACGTCCCATAAACATCACGGCCATATACAGGAGCTTTGCCCCATCCTTCAGCCGGGCGGTCACGCCCACCGACAGACCCACCGTGCCAAAGGCCGAGCAGGACTCGAAGATGGCGTCGATGACCGACACCGCATCCGAGGTGTTGTAGTACACCACCACAGCCGAGCCAAAGGCAGCCAGTGCGCCGATGACGATGATGGTCAGGGCACGGTACACCGTTTTGGACTCAATGTGGTGGTCGGCGATCACGCAGTCATCCCGGCCCTGCGCCACACTGCGGATGGTCAGGAACAGCACCGCAAAGGTGGTCACCTTCACGCCGCCGCCCGTGGAACCGGGTGCCGCACCAATGAACTGCAGCACGCTCATCAGCAGCTTGGTGATGGGCCCGCAGGCCGCCAGATCAATGGTGTTCATGCCAGCCGTGCGGGTGGACACCGACTGGAACAGCGACGCCATGATCTTGTCCGACACGCTGAGGCCGCCCATGCTGGCGGGATTGTTCCACTCCATCAGGCCGATGAGCACGGCACCGCCCACCCAGAGCAGCACCGAAAAGATCAGCACCACCCGAGCGTGGAGGGACAACTTGCGCTTTTTGGGGTACTGGATCAGCTCCACCCACACCATAAAGCCCAGGCCGCCTGCAATGATCATAAACATGACCACGGCCTGGACATAGTAGTTGTGGACATAGGGCACCAGGGAGGAATAGGCCCCAAACTGACCAAACAGGTCAAAGCCTGCATTGCAGAAGGCCGAAATGGCGGTAAAGATGCTGATCCAGATGCCCTGGAGCCCAAATTGGGGCACAAAGGCCAGCATCAGCAGCAGGATGCCGATGCCCTCAAACAGGGCGGCCAGGCCCACCACGATGCGCAGCACGTCCTTGGCCTGCGCGTAGCCATCAGCCGACACGCTCTCGCCCAGCACTCGCAGGTCCCGGAAGCCCATGCGCCGCCGCATGGCCAGCGCAAAAAAGCTGGTCAGGGTCACCAGACCCAGGCCTCCCACCTGGATCAGGACCAGGATCACCGCCTGCCCGAACACCGTGAACTGGGTCCAGGTGTCCCGCACGACCAGACCGGTCACGCAGGTGGCGCTGGTGGCTGTGAACATGGCGTCGATCACCCGCATCCGCCCGTAGCGGCTGGCAATGGGCAGCGACAGCAACAGCGTACCCAGTGCGATCACGATCACAAAACTGACGCAGATGATCTGGGTAGGGCTGTACCCCCGCGGTTTGTTCCGGTTCTTTGCACGATGATGCCGGAATGGGTTCTTGAATGGCTTTTTCATACGTTCCTCCGCAGGCAGCACACACCTGCACTGCCGCTTTCGTTTTCTCCCTTATAGCATACACCATTTTCCTCGTCGGTTCAACTTGATTTTATGCGCACAATGCGGTATTATAGATAGGCGGTGCGCCTTGTGTGCATCGGTCTGTGTCTCGGTAGCTCAGTTGGATAGAGCGTCCCCTCCTAAGAATTCGGTCAACCTGATACCTTGGGTGCAGAAGTGATTGCTCTATTCAAAAGCAAAACCGAGAATCACGGTTTTCTCAACAAATTTTGATGCAACAAGTTTAACACCGTTCCGGTTGCAACGCAGTCGGTCACTTCGGTGTGAAAATCATTCTGCATATTCGTTTCCAAACGCGTTGAATTTCAAAAAATCAACGATAATACATAATATGCCTCAGTAGCTTAGCTGGATAAAGCGCCTCCCTCCTAAGGTTGCGTTACAACGGCCACCTACAAAAAAAACTAAATAAGGGATTGCAGTTCGACTTTGATCGGGCTATAATCATATATCAGACACGTCCATATAGCTCAGCTGGATAGAGCACACGCCTCCTAAGCGTGGGGTCGGAGGTTCAAATCCTCTTATGGACGCCAGTGAACAACGCCGAAAGCCTTTGTTTTCAAGGGTTTTCGGCTTTTCTTATATAAAAAGCTACGAAAAAGCTCTTTCACTGTATGAGATAAAATTCTACTCCAAAATTTGATTTTTGACAACCCCTCCAGAATCGAACGGTTGTTATAAGACAAAATCGCCAGCTAATTTTTAGCAGAAAACGGGCTGTTCTTGCTAATGAAAATGCCCTTCCTGCTAATCAGCCCCAAAATCGTGCCAAAAATCCAGCTAATCAAAAAAGGCGGATGTTTTGAATACCATGCAGTTATAGCAGATAAAATTAAATATCGTTATGTACATAGAGCGTCTATTTGCCCCGCATTGGGGATGGATAGGCGCTCTTTTTTTATGCCCAAACCCATGGGCAAATACAAGAGATTGGAGGTGTTTTATTTGAGCAAGCCTGTTTATACCGCAGACAAGCCGAGCGACTGTCATTACTGCTACTTCTGGACGAATGGCAGAAAGGGCTGCCGTCTGGGTAGAAATAATTGCTACTACTTAATCTCTTTGCCGCCGAAACCCAAGTCGGAATGTGATGGCTGTCCCTATGGGCGAGATCACCCGTGCATTGGTTGGTGTACGAAGAAGGTTATGCGTGAAGTGGGGCTTCGTTGATATGGATGTGTATGAACAGGAATACCGCTTCTACTATTTTGCCCGATGTCCTTACGAAAAGACGGATACGACTTTCCGCAGCATTCCGCTGACAACAGAAAGTTTTCCGCAGAAAGAAGGTGGTGAAGCCGTGTGAGTTTTGATTATTTTTACGGTCAGCAATCCGATCTATTCACATTCTATCGAGTTCCGAAGGTGTTGTTCACGAACGAGAGGTTCTGGAATATTTCTGCCGATGCCAAGATGCTGTATGGCATTTTGCTTGACCGCATGAGCCTGTCTGCCAAGAATGGTTGGATAGATAAAAACGGTAGAGTGTATATCATTTTTACAATCGACGAAGCGAAGATGGCTCTGAACTGTGCTGAACAAAAGGCTATCAAGCTGCTCAGTGAACTTGAGAAGAAAGCAGGATTGATTGAACGTAAGCGCCAGGGTTTGGGAAAGCCCAACCTGATCTATGTGAAGAACTTTATCTCTGCTGTGGATTCACAACTCTTGAATTGTGAAAATCACAATTCTGGAACAATGGAAATCACAACTCAAGAACTTCCGAAATCACAATGTAATAATACTGATATTAAAAATACTGAATTTAGTGATACTGATTCTATCTTTCCTTCCGGAAATGGTGGAATGATGGACGAGAATGACCGGTATCAAGAATACTTTGATTATTTCTCGGATCAGCTCAGTATGGATTTGTTGAAGAAGGATTACCCTTACGATTCCGAAATGCTGGATAACATTCTGGAGTTGATCGTTGAAACAGTTTGCACGAAGCGACCGTTGATTCGCATTGGTGCAGAGGAGCGTCCGGCAGAAATTGTCCGCAGTCGGTTTATGAAACTGAATGCCGAACACATTCGATATGTTATGGACTGCTTCAAGGTGAACACCACAAAGATTAGAAATATCCGTCAGTATATGCTGACTACGATATACAATGCGCCGACGACAATAGACACCTACTACGATGCTCTTGTTCGGCACGATATGTCACACGGATATTTGGAAGGAGGATTTAAGAAATTGAAAATGAAGCGAGAGGAAGGAGAGTGACGATAAATGTCGAAAAAAGCAACCATCATTGCGGTGGTCAATCAGAAAGGAGGCACTGGAAAGACCACCACCACCGAGAATCTGGGCGTTGGCTTGGCTCTTGAAGGAAAAAAGGTGCTTCTGGTAGACACCGATCCCCAGGCTTCCCTGACGGTCAGTTTGGGCAATCCCTGCCCGGATGATCTGTCTCCGACACTTTCCGATCTGATGGGAAAGATTATGATGGAAAACCCTATTACTCCCGATGAAGGGATTCTTCATCATCCGGAGGGCGTTGATTTGGTGCCGTCCAACATCGAACTCTCAGGTATGGAGGTAGCACTGGTCAATGCCATGAGCCGGGAAACCATTCTCCGGCAATACCTGGATACAGTCAAACAGAATTATGATTACATTCTTCTTGACTGTATGCCGTCTTTGGGTATGCTGACCGTCAATGCGTTGGCAGCTGCCGACAATGTGCTGATACCGGTTCAGGCAGCATACCTTCCTGCAAAGGGTCTGGAACAGCTGCTTGGAACCATCAACAAGGTCAAGAGGCAAATCAACCCGAAACTGAGGATTGAAGGGATTCTTCTGACGATGGTGGACAGCCGCACCAACTACTCCAAAGACATCAGCAATCTGATTCGGGAGAGCTACGGCGGAAAGCTGAAGGTTTACAAGACCGACATTCCCCGCTCTGTCCGTGCAGAGGAAATCAGCGCAGAGGGAACCAGTATCTTCAAGCATGATCCCAAAGGCAAAGTTGCCGAAGCCTATAAAATTCTGACGAAGACTAACTATTAAAAGTCAAGCCCTAAAATGAAAAAATCCGCCAACCATCCGCTGCCCATGACAAACATCATTCAAATGCTGGCCTTGGAGTAGCGAGGGTGACGGAGAGAACAGCAAAGCAAGCCCAGCCAACCCTCGCAAAAACAGAATAGCATTTGAATGCTTCGGTTTGTCAAGGGTTCGCTGCGCCAGCTAAGTTGTTCTTAGGTTTAACTCAGGCTCTGGAGAAAATCAAGTGACGGCAAGATATGCTTTACCGGACTTCTGCAAAGCGTAAATCAGTCGTACGAGTTTCTTTGTGGCATGAGATAGGGCAACATTGTAGTGCTTGCCTTCAGCTTGCTTTTTGGTAAGGTATTCAGTAAAAACAGGATTCCAGTAGCAGACGTATTTGGTTGCAGTGTAAAGAGCGTATCGAAGATAACGAGAGCCACGCTTTTCCATGTGTGCATAGCAGTTTGTGAGTTTTCCTGACTGGTATGTGGAGGGAGAACATCCAGCATAAGCCAAAACTTTGTCAGGAGAGTTAAAATTCGAAAAATCCCCTACCTCTGCAAGAATCATCGCAGCAGAATGAAATCCCATTCCGGGAATCGAAAGGATCGGCGGTTTCAATTCATCCATGATTTTCCGAATGGCATCTTCAATTTCATTGATTTCGGAGGTAAGTTCTTGAATGAGCTTAATGGTGTGCTTTAATTCCAAAGACTTAGCAGGCATAACAGAACCAATGGATGTTCTGGCTGCATCTCGGATATGAGTAGCTTTATCTTTTCGGTAATGGCCTCTGGATGTTTTCACGAGAATATTAGCTAATCTGGTCAGATGAGCTTCTGAAATCTGCTTTGCACCGGGATACTCACTGAGAAGTGCGTAGATTGAAGTGCCGTGGATAGACGAAACAAGCTGTTCCAATTCCGGAAACAGGATTGTAACCAATCTGGACACCGACTGCTTTAGTTTAGCGCGTTCCTGAACTTTATCAAATCGGTATCTCGTGAGTGACTTTAGTTCTTCGTTGTGATATGCTGTATCTGTGTAGGACTTGAGGTCTACATCGGACAACAGCATAGTTGCAATCGTTTTTGCATCCACACGATCGGTTTTAGTTTTGCGAAGACTGAGGCTCTTTCGATACAGGTTGGTATGCAAGGGATTCATGACATAGACGGGCAGATCATTGTCAAGAAGAAACCCACGGATGTTGTAGCTATAATGTCCGGTAGCCTCAAGCCCTACTTTTATTTTGTCTGATTTTTGAGAACAGTCTTGGATTGTTTGTAGCAGACTTTTGAAACCATCCATGTTGTTGGGAATGGTAAAGCAATCGACAAGGGTCGTTCCTTCCGAATCGAGAATGCAACAGTCATGCTTATCTTTGGCAACATCAATTCCGACACAGACCATTTTATACCTCCGTTATATTATTCAATGCTGCTTAGGACCACAGACTTCTTTGCTCTTGTAACCTCGTTCTAAATAAACCGTCTGGCGGTATCTAACTGATTAACATTTCAACAAAGAAGCTGTGGTTGGAGCCTTCGTCAAACCGTCTTTGCGGTAGGAGGTGTTCACCAATCCACAGCATCCCATACAGTGTAGCATACCGCTGGAGAGCGGTCTATAAATACTACTCTTTTATAATACGAGGAGGTGTTGGTGGATGCCGAAAAGCGGCTTAAACGTAGCACTGAAAGGTCTCGATGATATTTTTTCGACCGAAGAATCCCGGCAGGAAGAACAGCGGGAGCAGGTACAACAGATTCCCGTCAGCGAACTTTTCCCGTTCAAAAACCACCCGTTCAAAGTTCTGGACGATGATTCCATGACCCGGACGGTGGAAAGCATTTCGCAGTTCGGTGTGCTTGCGCCGCTGATTGCCCGCCCCAGACCAGAGGGCGGCTATGAGATCATCTCCGGGCATCGTCGGAAACACGCCGCAGAGCTTGCAAATCTGGACACCGTGCCTGTCATTGTGCGAAATATGGAGGATGATGCCGCCACGATATTGATGGTCGATTCCAATTTGCAGAGAGAACACATCCTGCCCAGCGAGCGGGCATTTGCGTACAAGATGAAGCTGGATGCAATAAAAAATCAAGGTGCTAGGTCAGATTTAACTTCGTCCCAAGTTGGGACGAAGTTGAGAGCCGATGAAAAAGTAGCAAAAGATTCAGGCGAAAGTCGCAATCAAGTCCAGCGTTTTGTGCGTCTGACGAACCTTGTCCCTGAATTGCTCGACATGGTGGACGAGAAAAAAATCTCTTTTAACCCTGCGGTAGAACTGTCCTATCTGGACGAAAAACAGCAACAGGATTTTTTAGAAGCAATGGATGCTTCCCAGAACGCACCATCTCTTTCACAAGCCATTCGGATAAAAAAGCTGGCGCAGCAGGGTGAGTTTGACTATGATGCAGTCTACAACATTATGAATGAGGAAAAGAAAAGCGAACTGGACACCGTGACCATCAAAAACGAAACCCTGCGGAAATACTTTCCACGCAATTACACGCCCCGGCAGATGGAAAGCATCATCATCAAGCTGCTCGACCAGTGGCAACTAAAAAAGCAACAGGCAAAACAGAAGAAGCAGGAAGAAGCGCGCTGATCGCAGACTGAACCAAAAGACCCAGTTCCGGGTCTTTTATTTTGCAAAAATTTTGGAGGAAACGTCTATGAACTTTACTACCACTCACATCCGTTCCGAGAAAGTCACCATTGATACTCGCATCTACACGATTCTGAACGGCAGAAAAAAGCCTGGTGAAGTCTATCTCGCTGCCATTGCCCCGGATATGGAGCTGACCATCATCACGCTGGACGAGGCTCCCGGCATCCTGCCCTGCTTTGAGGAGGATGATGCCTGCCTGAACCTTCCCAACACCTCGCTGCTGCTCTGCTACAACCCGGCGCAGGTGCTGAAGATGGGCGGAAAGCACTACCTGACCGGCCCGGTGATTCTTGTTCGCACCAACATGGACGGCGAGGTCATCTCGCTGACCATCGATGAAGTCTACCTGTTCCAGAAGTATCTGGCAAGCCACAGCATCACCCTGATGGCAGACGACCAGAAGCTTCCCTGCATCTGCATGGAGTGAGGTGTGCCATGCTGAACTTTTTTATCGGTTTCGCATTTTTTGAAGCCGGCGCTTTTTTCGGCTTCTTCGTGGCAGCTCTGTTGAACGCCGCCCATGCCTGGCAGGAGATCTCTATCAAATTCGAGGAGGACGATAATGGAACAGAACGAGAACACCTTGTCGGTGCTGAAAATTGCACCGGGACAGTATCCGCAGCAGGTCGAGATTGACAACAACCTGAAAGCCTTGCAGGAGGCGGTGGGCGGCACGATTGCTGCTGTTTACCCCTTTGCAGACCCAGTGGCTATCATCTGCAATGACGATGGTAAGCTCATGGGTCTGCCCCTGAACCGTGCTCTTCGGGATGAAAACGGAGAAATGTATGATGCCATTGCCGGAGACTTTCTAGTGGTGGGATTGGGCGAGGAGGATTTTGCATCCCTGACCCCAGAACTGGCGCAGAAGTACGAGCAGCTTTTCCATCAGCCGGAAGCCTTTCTGAAGCTAGGCAACCGTCTGTTGGTGCTGCCGGTGCCTGATGAACCTCCCGCAGAAAAGCCCCGCACCAAGCCCCCGGCAGAGCATGACCGCTAAAATCACCCTGCTGCACGGGAGGTGATGGCATTGCAGGAAGAAATCGAACAGAAGTCATTCAACATTATGATCTCCACCACAAAGCTGTCTGCCCGGACTGTCCTGCGGGCGATAAAAGCAGCGCTTCGGCTGTACCAGTCCAAGGCATCCCAAGGCAAGCAGAGCGTCCGCACCCTGTTACGGCAAAACCGGGGCGTGTCCAGCGTGGAGATCAGCAAGACCGGCATCCGTGGTCTGGAACGCTACGCCAAAAAGTACGGCATCGACTACGCCATCCGCAAGGACACCTCCGAGGTGCCGCCCCGGTATCTGGTCTTTTTCAAAGCCCCGGATGCAGAAGCGTTTCAATCGGCGTTCAAGGAGTATTCGGCTTCGCTGCTGAACAAGGATAAACGCCCCTCGGTGCTGGCACGATTGCATGAACTGGTGCAGGCGGCGGCAGAACTCCCCGGTAAAGTCCGGCACAAGGAACAGGAGCGTGGACTGTGACCACAAAAAAGCTGACAAAGCTGCTGGCTCTGTATCTGCCCTATATTTTGCTGGGATTGATTGCAACCAACTTTGGCGAAGCGTGGCGGCTTGCAGAGGGCAAAGAGTTGGGCGATAAGATCATGTCCATGATGGGCACCATCCCGGTAGCGTTTGCAAACCCGCTGCCCAGCCTGCATCCACTGGATTTGCTGGTGGGCTTGTGCTGCGGCGCAGGGCTGCGGCTGGCAGTTTATTTGCGTGGTAAAAAACGCCAAGAAGTACCGCCACGGCATGGAGTACGGCTCTGCCCGGTGGGGTACACCCAAGGATATTGAGCCGTTCATGGCTCCAAAGTTTGCCGACAACATCATCCTGACCAAAACGGAACGTCTGATGATGTCCAACCGTCCGCCTGACCCCAAGAATGCCCGAATAAAAACGTGCTGGTGGTGGGCGGCTCCGGCAGCGGCAAGACGAGATTTTGGCTTAAACCCAACCTTTTACAATGTCATAGTTCCTATGTGGTCACTGACCCGAAAGGTAGTATCGTGGTCGAGTGCGGGAACGCACTTCTGAAAAACGGTTACAAGCTGAAAATCCTGAACACCATCAACTTCAAGAAGTCCATGCACTATAACCCCTTCGCCTACTGTCCACAGCGAAAAGGACATTCTCAAACTGGTCACAACCCTGATGACCAACACCAAGGGTGAAGGGTCCGGCGGGGACCCATTCTGGGAAAAATCGGAGCGTCTTTTGCTTACTGCCCTGATCGCTTATCTGCACTATGAAGCCCCGGTGGAGGAGCAGAATTTTGCAACACTGTTAGAAATGCTCAACACCATGCAAGTGCTGGAGGACGACGAGGAATACCAGAACCCTGTGGACTTGCTGTTTGAGGATTTGGGCAAGAAAAAGCCAAAATCCTTTGCCGTGCGGCAGTACAAACTTTACAAGCTAGCTGCCGGCAAAACGGCTAAGTCCATCCTTATTTCCTGCGGTGCCCGGCTCGCCCCCTTCGATATTCAGGAAGTCCGGGATGCCACCATGTACGATGAGCTGGAACTGGACAAGCTGGGCGACCGGAAAACGGCGCTGTTTCTCATCATGAGCGATACGGACAGCACCTTTAACTTCCTGATTTCCATGATCTACACCCAGCTTTTCAATCTGCTCTGCGACAAAGCCGATGATGTGTACGGCGGTAAGCTGCCTGTCCATGTCCGCTGCCTGATCGACGAGTGCGCCAACATCGGGCAAATCCCCAATCTGGAAAAGTTGGTGGCGACCATCCGCAGCCGTGAGATCTCTGCCTGCCTTGTTTTGCAGGCGAGAAGCCAGTTGAAAGCTATCTACAAGGACAACGCAGATACCATCGTGGGCAACATGGATTCTCAAATTTTTCTGGGCGGCTCCGAACCCACCACCCTGAAAGACCTGTCCGAAATGCTGGGCAAAGAGACCATTGACGCATTCAACACCTCAGACACCCGTGGCAATAGCCCCAGTTACGGCACTACGTTCCAGAAGATGGGGCATGAATTGTTGAGTCGGGACGAACTGGCGGTGCTGGACGGCGGCAAGTGTATTTTGCAGTTGCGTGGTGTCAGACCGTTTCTTTCTGACAAATACGACCTGACCCAGCATCCCAACTACAAGCTGACCTCGGACTACGACCCCAAAAACACCTTTGATATTGAAAAATATCTGAACCGCAAAGAAAAAATCAATCCCAATGATGAATTTGTTGTGATTGATGCTGATTCGCTCCCGTCTGCCTAACCCGGTAGGCGGTTTTATTTTTGACCGGAGAGGTACACCAGAAAATCTACTCCGCCGCAGTTCGCGGCACAACATCTATGGTTTCGGGTGTGTACGGACGGTCTTCGATTTTTTCAAAATAAAGGAGAAACGACTATGGAATTCTTTAACTCTGCTATCGAAGTTCTTCAGACTCTGGTTGTGGCTCTGGGTGCCGGTCTCGGCGTGTGGGGTGCCATCAACCTGCTGGAAGGTTATGGTAACGACAACCCCGGCTCTAAGTCTCAGGGCATGAAGCAGCTCATGGCTGGCGGCGGCGTTGCGCTGGTCGGCATTACCCTGATTCCCCTGCTGAGCGGTCTGTTCGGTTAAGAACAGCGGGCGGCGATTGCCGCCCGGTACATACTATAATAGGGAAAGCCATAGTAACGATCTCACATAGAGAAGGTGAAGCAGATGAGCGAGATTTTATTGTATCATGGCAGTAAAGAAGAAGTTGTCTATCCCGAAATCCGCATCACACGGTATACAAAAGACTTTTCTTGGGGATTCTACTGCACGAACAACTATCAGCAAGCCTACCGCTGGGCAGACCGCCGTTCTGCCGATGGCCTTGTGAACGTCTATCGCTATGTAGAAAATCCCGATCTGAAGATCCTTCGTTTCCCTGAAATGTCGGACGAATGGCTGGATTTTATTGCAAAATGTCGTGCAGGCGAAACCCATCCCTACGATATTGTGGAGGGACCCATGGCAGACGACACCATTTGGAATTACGTCAATGGATTTACGTCCGGTCAGATCAGCCGTGAAGCATTTTGGGCCTTGGCGAAATTCAAGCATCCAACACACCAGATCAGCTTTCATACCGTAAACGCTTTGCACTGCCTGACCTTTGAGAGGAGTGAACCCATCCATGACCGAAAAGCAGAAAAATGATGTTCTCTATGTTTGTAGCCTGATCGAGACCATTGCCCGCAAGACCAAGAATCATCGGCAGGATGTGATTCGTCACTTCACAAAAGCCGACATCGAACGGCAGCTCCGGCTTGCAGAAGTAAACCATTGCCTGTCCTTTGAGCAGGTTTCGGATGAGCTGATTGAAGATCTCAACATCCCGGGAGGGGGATTTTGACACCGCTGCAGAGTGCCGCTACACGGTTCCTTCGGCAGCCTCCATCGGAATGCTGTACCAGGGGCTGGTGCTGTCCACCATGAAGGATGATGATGCAGCACAGGCAATTCTGGACGTTTTTTCGTCGTTTATCACGGATGAGATTTCCGATTTCAATTCCAATGTATACTACACTAATCCTGATTATCTCCGCTGCTCCTATCTGGAGGGCAAGATGCTTGCTTGAAAAAGGATTATTATAATGGCAAAAAATCAACATAATGCAGGGCTTCATTATAGACCTCTCAATCAACTTGGATTATCAAACTTCAATGATCATATAGAAAATCCCATTGATAGTCGTTTTAAGTTTAATCCTCCCCTCTAAAATGTGGTAAGCTTTTTGGACTTCGCAAAGTTGATCGTCAAAAAGAAGAGCTTCAGGAACATTGCCCATGGCATCCGCTTCTAAAAATGAAGGCATTTACATTAGAGATTGACGGAGAAGCTGAATACATTTGGTATTGTAAAGAAT
>ENA-OQNM01000396-OQNM01000396.1-human-gut-metagenome-genome-assembly--contig:-NODE-396-length-16548-cov-3.527373_pt1 | contig 16548 bp, 14 predicted proteins | sample MGYA00242632_ERZ504886 | MGnify/ENA primary metagenome ERZ504886 (study PRJEB26092, sample SAMD00036424) | human gut metagenome | host: Homo sapiens | study: EMG produced TPA metagenomics assembly of... | reverse complement strand
AGATGCCCATCGTCACCATGCCCACGGCGATCAGCGTCTGAATATGTGGCGTAGGGGAGAAGAAGTGCCCGGCGAACAGGCCGACTACCGCAAAAGCCGTGCCGATTACCGCGCCGGTGACCAGTCCCGCACGCCCGGTCGCCCGCGTCAGCCGCCGCGCCTGCTGCACGCTGCCAGCGCCCAGCGCTGTGGCCACCAGCGTCTGGCCGGCGATGCCCACGGAATCCAGCATGTTCATCGCAAAATTCCAAGAGGAGTTCACGGCCTGAAACCCGGCCAACACGGCAGTACCCATGCGCGCGGCACAGGCGACCGTAGTCACCATGGCCGCACGAATCGCCAATGTGCGAATGAACAATGGCAGTCCGTCGCCCCCGGCTGCCGCAATACCGGCCAAACGAGGCCGCAGACTCGCACCATCCGCCCGGGACCACAGAATGGCGGGGATTACCAGGAACAGCCCCATGAACCACTGAGCTACCAGCGTCGCCACTCCGGAGCCGGCAATGCCCCAATTCAGCACAATAACGAACAACACATCAAGCACCGTGTTCACCACCGCGCCGCCCACCGCAGCGATCAGCGTGATACGAACCTTCTGCAATCCTCGGAAAATGCCGTTCGCCGCATATACCATCAGCATGCCTGGCGCACCCAGCACGATTGCGCGCGTATAGGTCACGGCTTGTTCCAATACTTCGCCCTGACCGCCCAGTGCCCGGCATAATGGCTCGGCAGCCGCGAACAATCCCAATCCCAGTACGGTGCCGATGCTCAAGGCCAGCCACAGGCCATCAATGCCTGCCTGCAGTCCCTCGCGACGACGACCCGCTCCCAGCAGATGTGCCACCTGCGCAGTGGTCGAGTAGGCCAGGAATATGCATAGTCCGACTGCCGTGAGGATGATGGTGGAGCCGATTGACAGGCCGGCCAACGCCGCATCCCCGATATGGCCGACGATGGCTGTGTCGATAAGGATGAAGGTCGGTTCGGCGATGAGCTGGCCGAAGGTCGGCAGGGCCAGCGCCATGATCCGGCGGTTGGTGGAGCGGGCGTCGGTCGGGCCGTTGCTGACGTTTGTGTTTGCGCCGGCATGCGGGGTGCCGAAGCCATCGCGGCGTGTAGTATCGCCGGAACTGGTGGCTTTGGCGTCGGAAGAGTCTATGGGCACGCTCACACGCATATCACGCCTGACTGCGTTGCGCAAGCACCTGTTGTGGGCGCGGAATGTTATCCCCAGACTATCCACCAAGTTATCCCCAGTATGTGGATAACTTAGTGGATTATCCCCAGAATTATCCCCAAAATGTGGATAACTTATTTTTCTATCCACATTTTGCTTTCTGCGTGTCGTGGCGCTGACTCATAGGTGAATAAGGAATGAACCGATGCGGGCAACCGTTTCGTTTCCATACGATATCGTTCACCTGCCACGCCACATCCTATACTTGGAGGCTATGCCAGAAGGAAGTGAACACTCGTATCAGAATGGGTTCGGCGGTGGCCTGGATCGTGGCGATCGTGGCGACCGCGCGGGCCGGGGCGGCACGCAGACGTCGGCGGCGGCCGGCGACCCGATTTTCGACCGCGTGCCCCCGCATGATGACGACGCGGAAATGGCCGTGCTCGGCGGCATGCTGATGAGTAAGGATGCCATCGGCGAGGTCTCGCAGACCATTGACGTCACCGATTTCTACCAGCCCAAGCATCAGACGATCTATAACGCGATCATCGATCTGTTTTCCGCCAGTCAGCCGGTGGACGTGGTGCTCGTGGCCAACCAGCTGTTGGCGGATGGCAACCTCGACAAGGTCGGCGGCGCGGACTATCTGCACAGCCTTGTCGCATCCGTACCGACCGCCGCTAATGCCATGTACTACGCGGAGATCGTCCATCAGCGGGCCATTTTGCGCAATGTGATCGCCGCCGGCACCAAAATCGCCCAGCTCGGTTATTCCGCCGAGGGATCGCAGGCTGAGGATGTGGTTAACCTCGCCCAGTCCGAGATCTACGAGATGTCGATGGGCAAGGTGCGTCAGGACTATGCCGCCATCGGCCCGGTGGTCCACGACGCGCTCGACCAGCTGGACAAACTGCAGCAAGGCCTCGTCAACAAGGGCGTGCCGACCGGCTTCCGCGACATCGACGACGTGACCCAGGGCCTGCAGCCCGGACAGATGGTCGTCGTCGCAGGACGTCCGGCCATGGGTAAGTCCACGCTCGGCATCGACTTCGCCCGCGCCGCCGCGTTGCACCACAACATGACTTCCGTGGTCTTCAGCTTGGAGATGAGCAAGGTGGAGCTCGCTCAGCGTATTATCTCCGCCGAAACCAATATTCCGATGGCCGCCCTGCGCCGCGCCGACGACATCACCCCCGAACGCTGGAACACCCTGAACCAGTTCTGGACCAAGATGCAGAACGCGCCACTGTTCATTGACGACAGCCCGAACATGAGCCTCATGGAGATCCGTGCGAAATGCCGTCGTCTGAAGCAGACCAACGATCTGAAACTCGTAGTCATCGACTACCTGCAGCTGATGACCTCGGGCAAGGCCGTGGAATCCCGCCAGCAAGAGGTGTCCGAATTCTCCCGTGCCCTGAAGCTCTTGGCCAAGGAACTCGAAGTGCCGGTCGTGGCCCTTTCCCAGCTGAACCGTGGCCCGGAAATGCGTAACGACAAGAAGCCGCAGCTCTCCGACCTGCGTGAATCCGGCTCAATCGAACAGGACGCCGACGTGGTGTTCCTGGTCCTACCGCCCTGACTTCTACGACAAGGAAGACCGCCCTGGCGAGGCCGATATCATCATGGCCAAGCACCGTAACGGCCCGACCGAAACCTTCCACCTCGCCTTCCTCGGTGCCACGTCCAAATTCAAAGACATGCCGCAGGACTACAACGCCAATCAGGGGGTGTGATGATGGCAAGCAACGTTTCACGCGATGTTTCGCAAGACCAATCGTCCGTGGTGCAGACCTGCAAACCGTGGTATGCGTTCGCCACCGTGGCCGCAGGCCGCTTCGTGCGGTTTGCATCCCGCGTCACCAAACATGGCGGTTCGGCTTTGCCCGGCAAAGTCGTAGAAAAGATTGACCCCGGCTTCCTGACCCGTACGCTCGGGCAGTTGCCGCTTGGCGTGGTATTGGTGTCCGGCACGAACGGCAAGACCACCACCACCCGCATGGTCGCCTCGATGCTCTCCGATCTGGGGCTGAAGGTGTTCACCAATCCGACCGGCTCGAACTTCGTGCGCGGCGTGGTCTCCGCACTGCTTACCGAAGTCACGCTCGGCGGCAAATTGGACGCGGACATCGCCGTGCTCGAGCTCGATGAGGCGTACGCCGTCCACTTCGTCAAGCAGGTCAAGCCCCGTTATGCATTGCTGCTGAACGTGATGCGCGATCAGCTTGACCGATTCGGTGAAATCGACACCACGGCCAAACTGCTCAGCCATGTGGCTGCGGCGACTACCGGCACTGTGGTACTGAACCGCGAGGACCCGCGTATCGCCGCGCTCGCCGCGAAGGCCCCGGCTGGCACCACCGTGCGATACTTCGGCCTCGCCGACGATTTGCGCCGCTATTTCCCGTCCGATGACGACATGGCCACGACCGTGTCGGTGGAAGGTGTGGCCGGGCCGCTCCCCTCAGCCAGAACTCCCCTCAGTCCGCGAAGCGAACTGAGAGGAGCTTCCGCAGGCACGGCAGAACTTCCCGCCGACGTGACACTTACCGCAGTGGGCGACCACAAGGCCACCTTCCAGATGGACGGTCAGGGCTACGCCACCGACGTCAAGCTTGAAGGCGTCTACAACCTGTACAACGCGGCCGCCGCGCTCGCCGTGGTACGTGCGGTGATGCAAGACAATGCCGCCGCATCCAAGGCCACCGCCGCAGCCAACGCCTGCGCCGTGTCCGCCGACGAGCTCATCGCCGCCGTTTCCCGCGTCACGCCGGCTTTCGGCCGTGGCGAGGTCATCGACGTCAACGGTTCCCCGGTCGAACTGCTGCTGGTCAAGAACCCGATGGGCTTCCGCCTCTCGCTCGCCAGCTTCGACCCGGCCAACGCGGACACCATGATCGCCATCAACGACGAATACGCCGACGGCCGCGACATGAGCTGGCTGTGGGACGTGGACTTCACTTCCCTGCGCGCGTCCGGTGTCGCCATGGTCTCCGGCGTGCGTGCCTGGGACATGGCATTGCGTCCTGGGGTATGACCAAGTGCCAGTCGCCGATACGAACACCGACCTCGAACAGGCCGTCACCGCATTCGTCAACGCCAATCCCGGCACACGCAAGCACATCTACTGCACCTACACCGCCATGCTCAAAACCCGCGCCGTACTGGGCCGCATCACCGAAGTACGGGACGCGGGCGTGGGCAAGTAACTATCCTCTAGCGCCCGCGCGCCACCTCCCGCCTGCGGGAGGACATGGTGAGGAATAAGACGCTTCCCGTCAGCGGGAAGACATCGACAAGGAGAACGTGACATGGCCAGAACAATTGATGTGGTGTCCCTGTATCCCAAAGACATGAACATCTACGGCGATTCCGGCAACGTGCTGACTATCCGCCGCCGTCTGGAACTGTACGGTTATGAACCGGTCGTCCACCAGTACAATCAAGGCGACGACTGGCCCGACCAGGTGGACCTTATTCTGGGAGGCGGCGGCCAAGACACCGGCCAGAAGAAAATCATCGACGACTTCTACCATTGCGCCGACCTGTTGCGTTCGCTTGCCGCAGACGGTACGCCGATGCTGATGATCTGCGGCCTGTACCAGCTGTTCGGCGAGTACTTTGAAACCGTGGACGGCACCCGTCTGGACGGCATCGGCGTTATCGGTGCTTATACCGTGGGCCAGAACGTGCGTATGATCGGCAATCTTGTTGAGCATTCCGACCAGTTCGGCGATGTGATTGGCTACGAGAACCACTCCGGCCAGACCTTCCTGCGCGAAGGCGTTCAGCCACTCGGCACCGTCAATCAGGACGGCCGAGGCAACAATGGCGAAGACCATACCGAGGGCGCGCGCGTGCACAACGTGATCGGCACCTACATGCACGGCTCGTTGCTGCCTAAAAACCCCGCCATCAGCGATTTCCTTATCGAAACTGCCGTGACTCGTCGTTACGGTACGTTCGATACGTCCGATCAGACCCCCGAACAAGCCAAGGAGCTCGCCCGGCTCGATCAAGTAGCCACCAACGCGCGCAAGGCTGCCGCCGAACGTCCTCGGTGAATTCTCGGTGAGTCCTCGGTAAGTACCAATCAGCGAAAAATCAGTCGAAATCAGTCTGAGGGTCTAGTACATTGCCCTGTTGTTTGCGCTAGGCTTGGTGGTACGAGACATGGCACCAGGCCATGTCGGACCTCGAAGGAGGGGTATCATGGCTGATTTTGATCTTCTGGGTGATGGCCTGCGCAAGGTCCTGCTGGCGGGCATCGGAGCCCTTGCCACCGGATACGAGAAGAGCAGCGAGCTCGTCGACGAACTCGTCAAGAAGGGTGAGATTACGGTCGAGCAGGGCAAGGCGCTGAACACCGAGCTCAAGCGCAAGGTGAGCGAGACGGTGGATGACGCCAAGAAGGCCGCCGCCGAAGCCGGCGACAAAGCTGCTGCCGCAGCCGACACCAGTGCCGCCGACAAGCCCGCTGACGAGGGCAAGGCCGAGTGACCAAGCCCACACGCGCTACGCCGGAATCAGGGTCGACCCCGCTTTCCAGCAGGGTCGACCCTATTCTGACGCCTGCGAAAGCCGAACGTGAGGCGGCGGCGAACCGGTCCGTCGACACGTCGGACACGCTCAAGCAGACCGTTACCAAGGCGACTCCGAGCGTATCCGACGAAACGCTGGCACTGTTCGGACGCAGGAACGATTTCGCCACGCGCTACCATCTGACGCGCCGTGGCAAGATCAAACGACTGGGGCAGATCACCAGAATCGTCGAGCAATTCGACGTGCTGCACGGCCTGACTCCGGTCAAAATGCGCCTCATGTTCGAGGCGCTCGGCCCCACGTTCGTCAAAGTGGGCCAGATTCTGTCGATGCGCTCCGAGATTCTGCCGCAAAGCTTCTGCGACGAACTCGCCAAACTGCGCGCCGACGCCGACCCGATGCCGTATTCCACGGTGTTGGATGTGCTTGCCGCCGAATACGGGCGTCCCGCCGACGAGGTGTTCGCGCATATCGATCCCAAGCCGTTGGGCTCTGCTTCACTGGCGCAAGTGCATCGCGCCACGCTGAAAACCGGCGAAGATGTGGCCATTAAAGTGCAGCGCCCGGGTGTGCGCGAAACCATGGCTCAGGACGTCTCCATCATGCGCTCCATAGCCAAGGCCGCCACTAAGGTGATTCGCACCTCACAGATCGTGGACCTGAAGGGCGTGGTCGAGGAGCTGTGGGACACCTTCGAATCGGAGACTGACTTTCTGATTGAGGCCCGCAACCTCGCCGAATTCAAGCGTTTCGCCGCCCGATTCAAATACATGGACTGCCCGACGGCGTACACCGAACTGTGCACCGAGCATGTGGTGGTCATGGAGTACATCGACGGCATCTCCGTCTCCCACCCGGGCCGGCTCGTCGATGCTGGTTATGACTTGAAGGAGATCGGCACCAAGCTCGTCGACAATTACGCCACGCAGATTCTCGACGACGGCTTCTTCCACGCTGACCCACATCCCGGCAATATCATCATCCGGGGCGGCCAGATCGTACTTATCGACCTCGGTATGACCGGTCGGCTCGACCAGCGCACCCGTGCAGTCCTCAAAGAAATGATTTTCGCCGTCGCCAAACAGGATTCGCCCGCTCTGGCCGAGGGGCTGCTGCGATTTGCCGGCACCGAGGCCGATCCGGAGGACTACCCAGCACTGCTGGCTGATCTGGACGTGATCGTCAAGGAATTCGGCACCGTGGATCTGGCCGAACTGGACATTGCCGCCTTCCTGACCGCACTGACGCAGATGGCCGGCCGCCACAACATCGAGGTGCCCAGTACGGTGACCACCGTCGGCCGCGCGTTGGTTACGCTCGAAGGCTTGCTGGACGAGTTCATTCCTGATGTGAATATGATCGAAATCATTTCCGACCATATCGCCACGTCGAAATCGCTGAAGAACGCCACCAAAGACGAGATCAAGTCGCTGGGCGTTGAGGGACATCAGGCTTTGCATGCCACGCTCGGCACCATGACCGAACTCAAGACCGTGGCCCGTATGCTGACCCGTGGTCAGTTGCGCGTCAACATGGAACTGGTCGGCTCCGAAGAGCCGTTCCAGCTGCTTTCGGATATGGTGAATCGTCTGACGATGGCCCTGATTGTGGTCGGTTTGTTCGTTGGCTCGTCGATTGTCTACTACGCCGGCATGAAGCCGATTATCTTCGGCATTCCGGTCATCGGCTTCATGGGCTACGTCGTGGCCTTCGCCCTCGGCGTATGGATCGTCATCGACATCTACTTAAAGGGGCGCAAAACCAAGAAGCGGTAGGGTATCGATTGGTATCAGTCCAGCGGGAGGGTGGATTCGCGCTGGATAAGGTGGCAGGGTACGTAGTCGACACCGTGATGCGGGTTGCCGTCGATGGCATCGACCAAGTATCGTGCCGCACGCCGTCCGATGGTTTCGGTTTCGTTGTCGATCGACGTCAGTGCGGGCCTCGAGCTGGAGGTCAGTACCGACCAGTTATCGTGGCCGATGACGGCGACGTCATCCGGGATGCGCAGTCCCTGCTGCTTGAGCACGTCAATGCAGCCGCGGGCCAACTGATCGTTCTGGCAGACCACTGCATCGAACTTGACCCCTTGGTCGAGCAGCAGGCGGGTGGCGGCGCGGCCCCAGCCTTCGTCCCATTTGCCGTAACGAATTGGGCCGGCGGGTTCAATACCTAATTCGGAGAGTGCCTCGAGCGCGCCCTTGGTGCGGTCGGTGGCAGCGGTATAGGTTTCGTCGCCGCCGATAATGGCGATGTGCCGGCGGCCACACGAGATGAGATGGTTGATGGCCATGCGGCCGGCGTCCACGTTGTCGCAAGTGACCGAGCAGTCTTTGGGGTCGGTGGAGGGGCCGTAGACGTAGACCAGTGGCACGCCCCAGTCATGGCCAAGCGTGGGCCTGGGGTTGGTCTCGCACTGCACGATGAGCAGTCCGTCGACCTTGAGGGACAGCAGTTTCTCGACATGCTGACGTTCCAAGGCGGCGTCGCCACGAGCGTTGGCCAACAATACTGAGGTCGATTGGGCTCGCAACTCGTTCTCCGCGCCGATAAGAATCGGTGTGGAGAAACGACCCTGCAGATCGGAGGTGACCAGGCCGATAGTGCCGGTGGTGCCGCGGGCTAGGGATTGGGCGAGTTTGTTGGGAGAGTAGTTGAGTTGCTTGGCGGCATCCAGTACACGCTGCTTGGTTTCTTCGCTGATACGGGGTTTGTTGTGCAGTGCCTTGGATGCAGTGGCCGTCGAGACTCCGGCCAATGCCGCCACATCCTCAAGTCGCGCTGCCCGTCCGGTTGCTGGCTGGGTCATCATGCCTCGATTCCTTGGTTCTTCAGCAGTATATAGCGCATTGTTTTGCGATGAAATACCTCATACGGTGTGGCGCGCCATTGCATCTGGGAATAATTGTAGCTTCAATGCGAAAACTTTCGCAAACATCTTTTTTTCGGCGTGGCGTAGTCAGGGAAATTGTTCAAGTGCAAGGTAAGTGAAAGAAAGCGTTACTTCCATGTTCGCTTTTGTTTGATTTGCTCGACACGCCGGAATAATCATTGATATTAAGCCAATTCAAGCACGTTATTCATAGTCGAATCACAGTCTCGAACCCGTTTGATGTGAGAAAAAACGCGAAAATGCGAAAGCGCTTTTGCAAAAACTTCCATGTTTGTTTATATTGAGAAAAGGCTTTCGCAGTGTTACCTGCTCCGGGCAAAGGAGCGAGCAGGGCGAAACCAAGGAGGCGGACCGTCCGCCACCGCCTCTCATAGTTGAGCGGATATATAGAGAAAGAAGCGAACATGGTGTCTTTCAATAAACTGACCCGTACTCTTGCTGGCATCGCTGCCGCCGCGTTGATCGTTCCGCTGGCCGCCTGTGGTGGCTCCGGCAATGGTGGCACTGCCACCGCCGAAGGTATCCCGGCCAAGGGCACCGACGATGGTACCGAGATCACCCTGTGGACCCGTTCCCCTCTGGAGCGTCAGGCCAAGAACGTGGTCGAGGCTTACAACAAGAGCCACAAGAACCAGGTCAAGCTCGAGATCATCCCGAACGACGATATGGAAGGCAAGGTCGGCGGCGCTTCGCAGACCGACTCCCTGCCTGACATCCTCGCCGGCGACGTGGTCCGTATTCCGTACTGGGCTTCCGAGGGCATCTTCACCGACATCACCAAGCAAATCGATGGCCTGGACAACAAGGCCGACCTGCAGCAGGGCCACATCGAAGCCGGTACTGTTGATGGCGCCGAGTACACCCTGCCGTTCATCACTGACGTTTCCGTGATGGTCTGGAACAAGAACCTGTACAAGGAAGCCGGTCTGGACCCGGAGCAGGGTCCGGAAGAGCATCGACCAGTTCGTCGAGCAGGCCAAGAAGGTCGCCGCCCTCAACAAGGATGGCGTCGCAGGCTCCTACCTCGCCGGTCAGTCCGGTGGTGCTCTGGTCTTCGACCTCTTCCCGTCCGTGTGGGCTGACGGCGAATCCGTCATGAACAAGGATGGCTCCGAGGCCACCCTGGACAACGACTCCATGAAGGGCGTCTTGGACGCTTACAAGGAGCTGGCCAACACCACCAACGGCCTGGGTGCAGGCTCCAAGGAAGAGACCGGCGCCACCTGGACCGCTCCGTTCGCGAACGGCAAGATCGGCGTTATGCCTTACCCGAACACCTCCACCACTGCTCTGTTCGATGCTGAGAAGGACGGCGGCTTCGAGGTCGGCGTTGCTCCGATCCCGGGCACCAAGGAAGGCAAGACCTCCACGTTCCTCGGCGGCGATGCCATGGGTATCTCCAAGGACTCCAAGCACGTTGCTCAGGCCTGGAACTTCCTCTACTGGCTGATGCAGTCTGACGCTCAGAAGGAAGTCTTCGCTGACCAAGGCGACACTGCCTCCAACATCCAGACCCTGAAGACCGCTTACAAAGACGCTGACCCACGCATCCAGACCATCAACTCCGTGATTATCGACGGCAATGGCCAGACCCCGAAGTCCCCGGCCTTCAACGAAGCCTTCAACGCCGCTGGCTCCCCGTGGCAGCTGCTCGTGCAGAACGCCGTGTGGGGTTCCGGTGACCTCAAGGCCGACAACAAGGCCGTCACCGACGTCCTGTCTGCCCAGTGATTCGGTGGTGATGCTCCTCACCATCACTCATCAAATCACAGCAATAACTGAATAATAACTGAACAGATTGAGCCGGTCCCTCCCTTGTGAGGGCAGGAGCCGGCTCAACCACATAATCGAACTTCTATCTTCTTCTTCATTCCTTCTCTTCCTTCATCACTACATACCTTATGAATGCGGTGTGTTGGCGGGGCTTCGGAGTCCTCCTTCCTCGAAGCCCTGACATCGGATTGCATTCGGATTCCGTGATTACCATTTCACAGTAATTTCCCAAAGGAGAGAGAAACATGTCGAGTGTTTCCAAGAGCGCCGGGGCTGTGCCCGTGCATAAGTCCAAGGCGAAGGCGGCGCAGACCAGGCGAGGTCTGCTGTACGCACTTCCGGACTGGCTGATGATTATCGTCCTGTTCTTCGTGCCGATTGTTCTACTGGTCGTCATGGCCTGCTCTCGTTGGAGCCTGCTGGGTGGCAACCGCGGCGTGAACTTCCCGGACAACTTCGTCAAGGTGTTCGAGAACAAATTGTTCTGGCCCTCGATTTGGTTCACGCTCGAGTACACCGTGATCGTCACGATCTTCCTGTTGGTCCTTGGCCTGGGCATGGCCATGATCGTGCAGGAGAGCTCGAAGTGGAACAACGTGCTGCGTACCTGCTTCCTGCTGCCGTCCGCGACGGGCCTGGCGTCCGCGTCCCTGCTGTTCTACGCCCTGTATTCCCCGCAGGTGGGCCCTGTCACCAAGATTCTGAGCTCGTTGGGCCTGATGCAGGAGGGTGGTTCGGTGCTGGCCACCGGCCAGTCGGCCCTGTGGGCCACGATTATCGTGATTGTTTGGCGTTTCTCGGGCTACTACATGCTGCTGATGATGATCGGTCTGCAGGCTATCCCCGGTGATCTGTACGAGGCGGCCCGCATGGACGGCGCCGGTTCCTGGCGTATCTTCCGCTCGATCACCCTGCCGTTGATGAAGCCGACCATCGTGATGTGCCTGGTCTACTGCGTGACCGGCTCGATCCTCGCGTTCGATCAGTTCTTCATTCTGACCAAGGGTGGTCCGAACAACTCCACCATGACCGTGGTGCAGCTCATCTACAACTTCGCCTTCGATTCCAAGAAGGATCTGGGTATGGCCGCGGCGCTCTCGCTGATCGTGCTGGTGGCCTTGGTCATCATCAACTCCATCCAGATGCGCGGCATGCGCGACAACACCAAGTGAGAAAGGGGAGGTAACACATTATGACTACCCCATTGTGGAAGCGTATCATCGCCCGGATCCTCGAGGCCCTGCTGGCCATCATCTTCATCAGCCCGCTGGTCTGGGTCATCATCTGCTCGTTCAGCCCGCAGGCCGGTTCGGCCCAGTCCAAGGGCTGGGGCGTGGCCAACTACCTGACCCTGTTCGGTTATCAGGAAGGTCTGCCCAAGTACCTGTTCAACTCGGTAATCGTGACTCTGGTCGCGGTCGTGTTCTCCGTGGTCGTCTGTACGCTGGCCGGCTACTCGTTCTCCCGCTTCGACTACCCGGGCCGCAACCTCGGCTTCATGGTCACCCTGTCGATCCTGATGGTACCGTACGCCTCGCTGCTGATCCCGCTGATGGTCTGGTACAAGCAGATCGGCCTGAACGACAGCCTGCTGGGCGTGGGCCTGGTCATCACCCTGTTCCAGCTGCCTATGAGCACGTTCATCATGCGCAACGCGTTCGACGCGATCCCCAAGGACATGGAGGAGGCCGCCATGGTCGACGGCTGCAACAGCCTCTAGGCCTTGTTCAAGATCCTGGTGCCGGTGGTCAAGCCTTCGATGGTTACGGTTGGCCTGCTCGCCTTCCTCGAGGCATGGAACAACTTCATGATTCCGCTGTACTTGAGCTCTTCGTCCAAGTCCACGCTGCCGCTGGCGATGGTGAACATGCGTCAGCAGACCATGGGCGTCATCGATTACGGTGCCACCGAGGCCGGCGTCGTGATCCTGCTGATTCCCTGCGCCATCCTGTTCCTCGCACTCCAGAAGTACTACGTCAAGGGCTTTATGGCCGGAGCTGTCAAGGGCTGACGGCTCGTGCCGCCGGCCCTTGGCTGGGAGCCCGGTGGGCTCCCAGCAAGCTCCGTGCTGAGACGCGACAGCGTACGAAGCCAATACTGACGCCCGGCTACGAAACCGGTCCTTAAGTGCGAGGGCCGGAGGCGGTGTGGTCAAGGGACCTTAAAAAAGGACAATCATGAACGTTACAATCACTTCCCCGTTCTGGAAGCGGCGTCGCGACCAGATCGTCGAATCCGTCATCCCCTACCAGTGGGGCGTGATGAACGACGAGATCGACACCACGGTGCCCGACGACCCAGCCGGCAACCAGCTGGCTGACAACAAGAGCCATGCGGTTGCCAACCTGAAGGTTGCCGCCGGCGAATTGGACGACGAGTTCCATGGCATGGTCTTCCAAGACTCCGACGTCTACAAGTGGCTTGAGGAAGCCGCCTACGCATTGGCATACCACCCGGATCCCGAGCTCAAGGCGCTGTGCGACCGCACGGTCGATCTCATCGCCCGCGCCCAGCAGTCGGACGGCTATTTGGACACCCCGTACCAGATCAAGTCCGGCGTATGGGCCGACCGCCCGCGCTTCAGCCTGATTCAGCAGAGCCACGAGATGTACGTGATGGGTCACTACATCGAGGCCGCCGTCGCCTACCATCAGGTGACCGGCAACGAGCAGGCCCTTGAAGTCGCCAAAAAGATGGCCGACTGCCTGGATGCCAACTTCGGCCCCGAAGAAGGCAAGATCCACGGCGCCGATGGTCATCCTGAGATCGAGCTCGCCCTCGCCAAGCTGTATGAAGAGACCGGTGAGAAGCGTTATCTGACGCTTTCCCAGTATCTCATCGACGTGCGCGGTCAGGATCCGCAGTTCTACGCCAAGCAGCTCAAGGCGATGAACGGCGACAACATCTTCCATGATCTCGGCTTCTACAAGCCCACCTACTTCCAGGCTGCCGAGCCCGTACGCGACCAGCAGACCGCGGACGGCCACGCCGTGCGCGTCGGTTACCTGTGCACCGGCGTGGCTCACGTGGGCCGACTACTCGGCGATCAGGGGCTGATCGACACCGCCAAGCGTTTCTGGAAGAACATCGTCACCCGTCGTATGTATGTCACCGGCGCGATTGGTTCCACCCACGTGGGCGAGTCGTTCACCTACGACTATGATCTGCCGAACGACACGATGTACGGTGAGACCTGTGCTTCCGTGGCTATGAGCATGTTCGCCCAGCAGATGCTCGACCTCGAGCCCAAGGGCGAATACGCCGACGTGCTGGAGAAGGAACTGTTCAACGGTTCCATTGCCGGCATCTCGCTCGACGGCAAGCAGTACTACTACGTCAACGCACTGGAGACCACGCCTGACGGACTGGACAACCCGGATCGTCACCACGTGCTCTCCCACCGTGTCGACTGGTTCGGCTGCGCATGCTGCCCGGCCAACATCGCCCGACTCATCGCTTCAGTGGACCGTTACATCTACACCGAGCGCGACGGCGGCAAGACCGTGCTGAGCCACCAGTTCATCGCCAACAAGGCCGATTTTGCTTCCGGCCTTACGGTCGAACAGCGTTCGGACTTCCCGTGGGACAGTCACGTGGAATACACGGTGAGCCTGCCCGCCAGCGCTGCGGACAGCTCGGTCCGATTTGGACTGCGCATCCCCGGCTGGTCCTTGGGCTCCTACACGCTGACCGTGAACGGCAAGCCCGCAGTGGGTTCGCTGGAAGACGGCTTCATATACCTTGTGGTCAACGCCGGCGATACGTTGGAGATTGCGCTCGAGCTCGACATGTCCGTCAAGTTCGTGCGCGCCAACTCCCGCGTGCGCTCCGACGCCGGCCAGGTGGCCGTTATGCGCGGCCCGCTGGTCTACTGCGCCGAACAGACCGATAACCCCGGTGATCTGTGGAACTATCGTCTGGCCGATGGCGTCACCGGTGCGGATGCCGCTGTGGCTTTCCAGGCCGACTTGCTGGGTGGCGTCGATACCGTTGATTTGCCGGCAGTGCGCGAGCACGCCGACGAGGATGACGCGCCGCTGTACGTGGATGCCGACGAACCGCGTGCGGGCGAACCCGCGACGCTGCGCTTGGTGCCGTACTACTCGTGGGCCAACCGCGAGATAGGCGAGATGCGTGTCTTCCAGCGTCGATAAATATCGGCGATATGCCGGCCTGCGCGCAACTGGCCGGCAAAAAAATACTTATGCCGCCATCGTCTGCAATAAGTCGATGACGGCATAGGCCGGATGTCAGTATCGATTGGAGCCGAAAACACATCCGGGGAATGAGGTCTCCTGTGCGGGGTAATACCCGTGCAGGAGATTATTTTTTAATTATATGCTCCTGCTGTGAGAGCTGTCGGCGGAGTCGACTGAGGGCGGTCATAAGCGGTACCGTGTAAGCCACCCTCAGTCTCGCTTTGCGAGCCAGCTCCCGCCAGCGGGAGCCTGTTGGTTCCTGATTCAGCGAGGCTGAATCGTTGCGCCGTAGGTACTGCGACACGGCGAAACGCAGCAATGCTCTAATGCGAAAATAAATGCGAAAGCTGAGAAATTACCGGGTTTTTGTTGTATAAGATGGTTGATATCACTGAGGGAAAGTTGTGAAACCGTATTCGCTCGGTTATGATGTGGAATCAGCTTCGGTGAATTGCTCCAACCGGGATATCCATGGCGGATATCACACCAGATTTACTGAAGACACTCATTCCGGTGAACCCAATAACCAATAAAGGAAACTGATGGAGAACGGGCTCTGCGGCCCAGCATCCACAGAAGAAGTCCTGGTCGCATAGACGCGACGTAGCCTGAGCGAAGACGCGAAAGACCGGGGCGGAGAGGTCCAAGCAGGAATGCATCAATCAACACGAAAGCGGTGGCTTGCGTCAATCGGCGCGGTTGCAGCGGTCGCCACACTGGCCACCGGCGGTGCAGTCACCGCGCAGGCAGCCGATGCGCCCGTCATCAAGAATGCGGATGTGGCATATCCGTCGTTCAAGGGATCTGATGATCCGATGAAGACGGCGGCGAACAACACCACATATAACCCTGCCGTCAGCTATCTGCAGGAGACATTCGATAACGACGTGAAGAACCTGGCCGGCATCGACACCGACCATGACTTCTGGATCGATAAGATTCTCACCCGTACTGGTGCACAGCCAACTGGTAAAGGCACGAACGACAAGGGTGCTTACTCGTATGAAGGCTCCGACGGCAACAACTACCTGTTCACCCGTGGTCGCGCCGCCTACATGTACACGCACACGCCTAATCAGCTCGGTTTTGTGGGTAACACCGCCTACTGGGATGAGACCAACAGGGATGGCTTTACCGTTACCGTAAACGCTGACGGTGCAAACCAGACCCTTAACGAAGACGCCTCCCAGCGCAAGCAGACACCGAGCTACTTCACCTCCCTGTTCCAGACCGGTGGCAAGAGCCTCAAGATCAAGGAAGTTAAGTACATCACCTACAACAACGTGATGGTTGCGAACCTCACCGTGGAAAGCACGCAGGACCGCGATGTCACACTGACCACGGCCTCGCCGTTCGCCGCCGAGGGTGCTGATGGTGCCACCGAACTTACTGGCCGCGTGAACGTCAAGAACAACCTGACGACCATCTATCCGCGCTTCTCCGCCAACAACCAGGACGGTTCCAACTGGATCGTCAGCGGTGGCAAACTCACCAGCACGTTGAGCCTCAAGGCCAACGAACCGCAGACCGTCAAGATTCAGCTCGGCCTGATCGCCAACGAACTGCCTGACTCCACCAAGGAATATGAGGCCCGTTACACCGGCGACCTTAAGGATGCTGCCGCCTCCTACAAGGATTCCGTGACCACCTACAACCAGTGGTGGGTCGATAACATTCCTTACGTGGAAACCCAGGAACACAATATCGACAAAACCGTGTTCTACCGCTGGTGGCTGAGCCGTTTCAACATGCTCGACGCCAACATGCCTGGCAACACCTTCCAGTACCCGACCTCCATCGAGGGTGTGCTCGGCTACAACAACCAAATCGTGCTCACCTCCGGCATGTTCATGATGGACACCAAGTGGTTCCGGCAACCCCGACGTACTCCTACGGTCACTCGGCGTTCCGTCGCGACTACGCCAACGAAGAGACGAGACGGGCGTACTTACGTACTA
>ENA-OQNM01000395-OQNM01000395.1-human-gut-metagenome-genome-assembly--contig:-NODE-395-length-16610-cov-3.635564_pt1 | contig 16610 bp, 17 predicted proteins | sample MGYA00242632_ERZ504886 | MGnify/ENA primary metagenome ERZ504886 (study PRJEB26092, sample SAMD00036424) | human gut metagenome | host: Homo sapiens | study: EMG produced TPA metagenomics assembly of... | reverse complement strand
TAACGGTGCCGTTCTCGCACGCAGCGCAGATGAGTAGCCGTTAGCTGTGCTCACTGCACACGCCGCAGCCGGTCAGGTTGGTGATAAACTCTACCGGCTACACCATGCCAATAGCAGCGATTTAAGGTATAAGCGCCGCGGATGTCAATGCGGTGCTCGCTGACAGAGCGGCAGTTGCAGTATTCAAGTTCGCCCCACAGGCGGGCGGCGCCGGGCAGATAATTGCCTTCCGGCAGGTCAATGGTTTTTTTCAAAAGCGTATTTCTGCTCAGTGCGGTACAGGCGAGTTCCGGCTTCATCGGACTGATAGTACACAGTGCAGCGCAGGTAGCCGCTGCACTGCCAGCGGCGGTCAGCCACGCTGTTTTGCATGATAACGGGTTCCAACAGGCACTTTACAATTTTGAACACTGCGGGCAGGTAATCCGGAATCAGAATCTCGGTTTCAACAGGCAGCTCCTGCCGGGTTTCCCAGCGGCCAGTATTGGCAAGGGCCTGGCCGGTTTCAATGGTAAGCGGTTGGTTGGCGGCTTTGCTTTGCATGGCGGTATACCCCTTTCCTTGCCCCGATACGGGGAAAGTTTTTGATTGCCTCTTGTGTACTATATGCGCGGGGGTAAAAAAATAGCCCTGTCGGAACCGTACAGACATACGGCCCGGCAGGGCTACAATGGAAAAATTAAACCTTAAATACAGCGCGCAGCAGCCAGCGCAGGGCATGCGGACATTTTACCACAACAATCTGCATGGCATATTCCCCCTTCCAGGTTTGTAAGCCATACTATGCAGCAGGTGCAGGCAATGTTACCCGTCAGCGCGGGTCAAAATCACAAGACCATGGCCGCTTTGGCAGCAAAGTTCAGCTTCAGGTGCGGTAAATTCATTGCTGATGCCAAGGGGGTAATCCGGTGTCAGCGCTGCATCTTTCAATGGATAAAACACGCCGTGAATCGATACACCGCCCAGCGGCCCATCCAGCGGGAACACGGAAAGATACATCCAGTCTTTCTTTTGCAATGTTAGCGGCTTGCCTGGACACAAAATATGCAGCTCGCTGTGCTCGTCTGCAAGGGTGACATCAACGCCGTTGCTTGCCAAGTACAACGCGGTGGATACGTTGGAAAACGTGTGTTCCATCCGCTTGCCGCCAAGGGCACCCAGCATGACGATATGACGGTACCCCCGTTCACACAGCCACTTTGCAGCATAGTGGGTATCAGTATCGTCCTTTACATGGGGCAGAATGATCATATCACCGGTGGTTTCCGGCTTGGGGGCAGAATCAAAATCCCCACGATCAGATCCGGCTGAATGCCCAGCACAGCCGCATTGCGGTACCCGGCATCACAGGCAACAACGGTATCCCCCGGCTGCAGGTACGCGGACAAAGCGGGCGTAACCGGCATGGCCGAAAGAATAACGGCACGTTTGGTAAGATCCTGCATCAGCGTTCCCACTCCTTTAACTGGCTGGCTTCCTCGTACATGGTCAGGTAGCTCTGATAGCGTGTATCCGAAAGCTTGCCCTCTTCCAAAGCCGCGCGCACCGCACAGCCTTTTTCGCTGCGGTGGGAGCAGCCGGTAAAACGGCATTGCCCAAAATACGGCTCAAATTCCGGGAAAGCATGCTGCAGCTCTTCCGGCGGAATGCGGCAAATCTTGTTGGCATCCAGGCTGGCAAAACCGGGGGTATCGGCAAGCAGACCACCACATACCTCAAAAATCTCCACTTCACGGGTAGTATGACGGCCACGGCCCAATTTTTGGCTGATACCGCCGGTCTGGCGTTCCAGCTGGGGAGCCAGCGTGTTCAACAGTGTAGACTTGCCCACACCGGAGTTGCCGCAGAATGCACACAAGTTCCCTGCAATGCGCGCACGAATTTGATCCAGACCTTCGCCGGTATCGTAATCCAGCCGGATCAAAGGAATCGTGCTGTCCGCATAAGCTTTCTCCAAGGCATCCGCGGCGGCAAGGTCGGCTTTTGTGATGACAATAACCGGCTGCACGTCTTTATAAACGGCGGCAGCAGTCAGTTCATCCAGAATCAATGTGCTGGGCACCGGCTGGGTGGTGCTTGCCACAATAAACAGCACATCAAGGTTAGCAACTGGAGGACGGATAAAAACATTTTTGCGCGGTAGAATTTCGTCAATCGTGGTGCGGTCGGCGCTTAATACAACCTGATCTCCCGCTACCGGCGTAATACCGCGTTTGCGGAAAATGCCGCGGGCGCGGCACTCCACAATGCCGGTTTCGGTTTTAACATAGTAAAAACCGCCAATGCCCTTTGTGATATAATTTGTCATTACCACAGCATTTCACCAGTATCCAGGCGGTAAACATGGCCATCGCGCTGTTCTACATCGACCCACCATGTATTACCGTTATCGTCAGTAATTTCCTGAGGCCAACGTGCACCATCACCAGAGGACGGAGAATCCGAGGCGGTGGGGTCTTGCACAACTTCCGGCATTGCGGTAGCCACATACAGGCGCACCGTGCTGCGGATGCGTACCTGGGTGCCTGCAGCGGGTTCCTGGTTCAGAATAGTGCCCTCGGCCTCGCTGCTGGGCTGTTCCACAACGCTGACCACCAGGTTCTGGCGCTGCAGGTCGGCGGTGCCTTCGCTGACCTGCAAACCTGTCACGGAGGTAACGGAAACCATGTTGTCTCGCTTGGAGCGCGCAATATACATGTTTACGGTGCTGCCGCCCTCTACCGTTTCGCCGCCGGCGGGTTCGGTATACACAACGGTGCCTGCGGCAACGCTCTCGTCCTCCACATATTTGCTTACAACCTGAAGGCCGCTATCCTGTAAGGTCTTTTTGGCATCATCGCTTACATATGTTTTTACATCCGGCACAGTGACCCACTGGGTGCCAAGGCTTACCTTCAGGGTCACTTTCTGGCCTGCCTTTACAGTGCGGCCCTGCTTAGGGTTTTGCTGAAAAATCGTTCCTTCCGGTGCATCGTTGTATTCGTACACCCACTTAGCGAGCAGGCTGGAATTATAATCCGATGCACGGAACTCATCCTCCGTCATGCCGACAAAATTGATGAGCTGTACGTCAGCATGCTTGGAGAAGAAAGAGTTTGTGGAGTTGGTGAAAATAAGATAGACCAGAATGGCAGCACCGATCACAAAGGCGACCGCCATACCAAAGAAGATGGGCAGCATGCTGAACCCCTTGGCTGCCTTGGCTTTCTGCTTTTTCACGTTTTTGCCTTTCCCACTGTTCATGGTGCCGGCACGGCGTGCCTGGCTGGTGCTGACAGCGGCTTTGCCCGCTGTTTTGGCTGTGCTGCTGACAACACGGTTAATGGTTTTATCCGGGTTGTCCTGCGTGTTATATTCGTATTCAAAGCTGATGCTGGGGTCGCGGCGGAACGCAGCAATGGCATCCAGCATTTCCTGCGCGGATTGGTAACGGTCGGCGGGATCCTTTTCCATGGCCTTCTCGGTGATTTGGCGCAGCCCAACCGGGATATTGGGGGCAACCTCAGCCAGCGGCTTCGGCTTTTCACTGATCTGCATGATGGCGATGGAAACTGCCCCAGTACCATCAAACGGCAGCTTGCCGGACAGCATCTCGTACATCATAACGCCAACAGAATAAATATCAGTGCGGGCATCGGTATGGTCGCCTTTGGCCTGTTCCGGGCTGATGTAATGAACCGAGCCGATGGCCTTGTCGCTGACAGTCTGGCTCTGCGCACGGGAAAAGCGTGCAATGCCAAAGTCCATCATTTTGATGGAGCCATCCGCCTGCAGCATAATATTCTGCGGCTTCACATCGCGGTGAACAATGCCCTTGGAGTGTGCATGATCCAACGCGCTGAGCACCTGTGTGGCAAAGTGGACAACCTCTTTCCAGGTTAGGGCACCGTTGCGTTGCTTCAGGTATTCTTTCAGCGTAATGCCGTCAATATATTCCATCACGATGTACTGCAATTGATCTGTTACAGAGACATCATACACCTTGACAATGTTGGGATGGTTCAAAATCGAGATAGCTTTGGATTCGTTCTTGAAGCGGCGAACCAGCTCTTCGTTATCAAGAAACTCTTCTTTCAGCACCTTGACGGCGATCTGGTTGCCGGTGCGGACATCGCGGCCTTTATAAACATTGGCCATGCCGCCAACGCCGATCAGACTTTCAATCAGATAGCGGCCATCCAGCTTTTTGCCGATCAGATTATCCATTTGTTTCCTCCGTAGTTTCAACGCCCAGCAAAAGGACGGTGATGTTATCCTGCCCGCCGCCTTTCAGGGCACGGTCAACCAGTACCCCCGGCGCGTCAAAAACGGCGGACTCTTGCAAAAGCAGCGCAAGCTCTGCATCGGGTACCATGTTGGTTAATCCATCGGTACAAAGCAGCAAAAGGTCACCGGGAACCACCTCGCAGCGGTTATATTCCGGCACAATATTGGCCGAAACGCCAAGGGCACGTGTAATCAGAGTTTTTCTGCGGATGCAGGGCGGCCTGTTCGCGGGTGATCTGCCCGCTGTCCACCAGCTGCTGCACCATGGAATGATCCCGCGTCAGCTGGCGGATTGCTCCGCCATGCCACAGGTACGCGCGGGAATCCCCTGCGTGTACAATATGCGCCAGGTTGCCGCGCTGTAAAGCACATACCCCCGTGGTGCCCATACCGAGCACTTCGGGATCAGAGGTCGCTTTTTCATATACGGCGCGGTTGGCATTATCAAATGCGCGCATCATAAAGGCTTTTTCTTCGCCGTTTTCAATCGTGCGCAGGGAATGGTCAAAATAGCGCAGCATGGTTTGGGTGGCAAGGGTGGAAGCGACCCGCCCGCCGTTGGCTCCGCCCATGCCGTCACAGACAAGGCCCCAGCCAGTACCATCGACCAACTGACGGGCACAATAATTATCCTGGTTTTCCTGGCGGCAGCTGCCAATATCTGTTAGAGCTGCAATTTTCATTGTGCGTTGGTCCTTTCGCTCGTCGTTTGCCGTGTTGCTTGTTCGGCCTGTTTGGCATCTTCGCGCCGGAGCTGGCCGCAGGCAGCGCTGATATCGGTACCAAGGCGGCGGCGGATGGTGGCATTTACACCCAAATCTTCCAGCATTTTCTGGAACCGGCGCACATTGGCTTCATCCGTTGCCGAGTAAGGGCTGCCATCGACCGGGTTAATGGGAATCAGATTGACATGGGCCCCCATGCCACGGATCAGATCGGCCAGTTTTTTTGCCATTTGGGGCGAATCATTGACACCATTGACCATGGAATATTCAAAGCTGATGCGCCGCCCGGTCGTTTTCTGGTAGCGGCGGCAGGCCGGGATCAGCTTTTCCAGCGGGAACGCATCGTTAACCGGCATCATGGAGCTGCGGGTCACATTGTCCGGCGCGTGCAGGGATACCGAAAGGGTCAGCTGCAATTTGCGCTCTGCCAGCTTATCAATTCCCGGCACAAGGCCGCAGGTGGAAAGGCTGATGTTGCGCATCCCGATATTGACGCCTTCCGGGCAGGAGATAATGTCCAGAAAGTCCATCACGTTATCAAAATTGTGCAGCGGCTCACCAATGCCCATCAGGACGATATGGGAAACGCGCTCCCCGGTATCCTTTTGCGCGGTATAAATTTCCGCAGCAATCTCGCCGGAGGTCAAGTCCCGCACGCGGCCCGCCTGGGTGGAGGCGCAAAAGCGGCACCCCATAGCGCAGCCTACCTGTGTGGATACACATACAGTGTTGCCGTAATGGTAGCGCATCAAAACCGTTTCAATGCAGTTGCCGTCCGCAAGCTGAAGCAGATATTTGACCGTACCGTCTTTGGACTGCTGGCGGCGGCGGATGGTGGGCACAGCCAAGGTGCAGTTTTGTGCAAATTGGGCAAGCAGGGCTTTGGGTTGATCTGTCATGGCAGAAAAATCCGTAGCCTGCTTTTGGTGGATCCACTTAAAAATCTGCTTGGCGCGGAAAGCTGGCTGGCCGATGGATTTAATGTAATCCGTCAGCTTGGGCAGCGTCAGGTCCGTCAGACAGTTTTTTTGGGTTTTCTGCCTGGGGTTCGTTCTGTGGCTGCATATGTGCTTGCTGCATGCGGTGCTTTCCCTCCAAATATTATATACCTTTTCTCTAATTTTTGAATAGACGATTTGTGTATTTTGCGTCAGCAGTTCTTTTGGCGCTCCAAAATAGCGGCAAAAAAAACCGTCTGTGGATGTTTCGTGCGGCAGAAACAGTGTGCCGTACTCCCCCACCCGCATACCGGACAGTATGATTTGTGGCGCTATAACGGAAAAATCTTGATTGTCTTGCAGGAACTGGCGTACTTGGGCTTCATTTTCGTGATGATTCACCGTACAGGTAGAATACACCAAACGGCCGTTCGGGGCAAGATATTTTGCGCCGTTTTGCAGGATTTTTTGCTGTGTTAATAGTAAATTTTCAATCCCATCCAGCGTTTTTTCCCGGATGTCCGGCTTTTTGCCGATGACACCAAGGCCGGAACAGGGCACATCGCATAACACGCGGTCAAAGCTGCCAAGGCCAAAGGCGGGGTTCAGGATAGTGGCATCCCCATGGTAAGGCTTGGCGCGCTCAATGCCGCAGCGGTCAAAGGCCTGCTTCAGCAGTTTGACGCGGCCTGTCATGGCTTCACCGCTGAACAGCTCACCGCGGTTCTGCATCTGCTCGGCAATCGTCAGGCTTTTGCCCCCAGGGGCGGCGCACAGGTCCAGCACCCGCATACCGGGGCGGGCATCACAGCACAAGGCAGCAAACTGGCTGGCTAACCCCTGCACATGGAATTGCCCGGCGTGGAATGCTTTGGATGCAGCGGGATTACCGTTGAATATAACCAGCAGACAGTGCGGCCATGGGCCAGCCGTTACGGTGTGACCTTCCTGTTGCAATGTCTGCGTCAGGGCTTCATCGGTCGTGCGCAGCGGGTTGACCCGGATGGCGGTGGGGCGGCGCTGATAAAACGCAGCAGCCATTGCCTCGGCATCCTGCGGATACTGTGCTGCAAACAACGCGGCAATCGGCTGAGAGAGACAGTAATAGGTGCGCAGCCGTTCTTCCAGATCCGGCCAATGTTCCGGCTTGGGGTCCAATGCGGCCGTGCGGCGCAGCATGGCGTTGACCATACCCGCAGCACTGGTTTTGCCAAATGCTTTGGCTAGCTTGACCGATTCATTGACAGCCGCAGGCAGCGGAACATCCATAAACTTGGCCTGTGCCAGCCCGGCGCGCAGAATGGCCCGCACAGGGGCATCCAGCTTTTCCAGCGGGCGCTTGGAAAACTGTGCCAGCATCCAGTCCAGCAGGCTGCGGCGCTCCAGCACGGTATAAAAAATACCGGAAGCAAAAGCTGCATCCCGCGGGGAAAGCGGCGGCTTGCAGGCTTTCAGCTCAGAATCCAGCACAAGGTTTGCATAGCCGTTTTGCTCCTGCCGCATAAGGGCCTTGACGGCCAGGTAACGCGCGGTCACAGGCTGTCCCCCGCTTCAGGCGGCGCCGGCAGCCCATCGCGGTACCCGCCATCGACTTGCCGCCTTCCGGCGTGACGGAATCCAACACGATTGCGCCATCCTGGCAGGCAATGGTCAACGGCTTAACCGCCAATACAGAACCCGGCGCAGCGTTAGCGGGATTTTCAGAAAGCTTGCTGGCGGTGACTTTGATTTTTTTGCCATCGTGCATAAAGAACGCCATTGGCCATGGGTTCATACCGCGCACCCAGTTGTGGATGTGGGCAGCAGGCTGGGTAAAATCGAACTGTGCCATCTCTTTGGTCAGGGACGGCGCCTTGGTGGCGAGAGATTCTTCTTGCTTTTTTGGGGTCAGCTTCCCTGCTTCGATTTTGGGCAGGACCTCAACCAGTGTTTTGGCACCAATCGCACTTACGCGGTCAAACAGCTCGCCGCTGGTCATGTCCGGGTCAATCGCAACCGGTTGCACATACAAAATATCGCCGGTATCCAACCCTTCGTCCAACTGCATAATAGTCACGCCGGTTTCGGTATCACCATTGAGCACAGCCCACTGGATAGGGGCGGAACCACGGTACTTGGGTAACAGCGAAACATGCAGGTTGATGCAGCCATATTTGGCCACATGCAAAAGCTGCGGCGGAATAATGCAGCCGTAAGCTACCACGACAATAATATCAGGTGCCAGGCTTTTGATCAGCTCATCCGAGCTGCCATCGCGCAGGGTGCGCGGCTGATAAACAGGGATGCCGTTGGCCTCAGCCGTCTGCTTGACCGGTGGGGCAGTTAAAATCTGTTTGCGGCCAACTGGCTTATCTGCACGGGTAAACACAGCGCAGATATCGTGCCCGGCGGCAATCAGAGCGTTCAGACTTTCGGCAGCAATATCAGGGGTGCCCATAAAGAGGATACGCATAGAAGTTATTCCTTTTCTTATCGTAAGCGTATGGGAAAATTGATGTACAAAGCGGGATCAATCCTCCGCATCTTCCGGGTAGTCATCCTCATAAAAATGGGTGGCACGGTCCATGATGGTAACGCCGTTTAGGTGGTCGTTCTCGTGCTGGATGCAGCGGGCCAGCATGTTTTCGGCTTCCAGTTCAAACCAGTTGCCGTTGCGGTCCTGCGCTTTGACCTTGACCTTTTTGGAGCGGGTAATGGCGCCGTTGTGGCCGGGAAAAGACAGGCAGCCTTCATACAGTTCATCGGTTTCGTCGCTCAGGTATTCGATTTCGGGGTTGATGAACTCAATAAAAGTATCTTTGTAATCGGCGGGGACATCTTCCGGGCGGTTGCGGTCATCCAGGCAGATGAAAATGCGGCGCATCATGCCAACCTGGGGGCCGGCAAGGCCAAGACCGTCAGCATCCACCAGGGTATCCTGCATATCATCCAGCAGAGTGGCAAGGCGGTCATCAAATTTGGTAACGGGGCGGCAGACCTTTTTCAGGATGGGGTCACCATCTTTTACGATTGTACGAAGAGCCATAATAAAAATCCTCCTTAAAATTCAATCGCCGTCGGAATTAAAGTCCAAAGCGATCCCGGCTTTTGCGGGCAGCTTTTCGGCGGCGTAAGCATCCAATGCGGCGTGCATCAGGGTACGGAACCCCGCATCGTTGCGGCATTTCAATGTTAGTTTATAGCGGTATTTCCCGCTGATCATGGCAATGTTCATGGGGGTGGGGCCAAGCACACGCAGCGGCTGGCCGGGGTGTGCAGCGAACTGCTGCCCCAAAATGGCGGCAAAACGCCGCGCAGCCTGAAATACTTCCATCTCCTGCGCACCGGAAAAACTGACCACGCAGAATGAGCAAAACGGCGGATAGAGCGAGAACTTGCGGAACATGATCTCCTGCTGGTAAAACGCGGGGTAATCCTGCGCTGCGGCCAACTGGAGCACAGGGTGATCCGGCACGGCGGTTTGAATCAATGCCCGACCCGGCAGTTCCGCCCGGCCGCCGCGGCCAACGACCTGAGTGATCAGGCTGAACACATTCTCATAGGAGCGGAACCCCTGCCCAAAAAGCAGGGAGTCGATGCCCAGCACACCAACCAGGGTGACATTGCCGAAATCCAAGCCCTTGGCAACCATCTGGGTGCCAAGCAGAATATCATACTCCTGCTTGGCAAAACGGGCCAACATTTTTTCGTGGGCGTTTTTTTGCATGGTCGAATCCTGATCCATGCGCAGGATCCGCGCACCGGGCAAAAGTTCGGCCAGCTCCTCCTCCACTTTCTGGGTACCAAAACCGCTGTACACGATTTTGCCGCCGCATTCCGGGCAAAGCCCTGGTACAGGGCTGACCCGGTGCCCACAGTAATGGCAAAGCAGCGCGTGCTGCGCTTTATGATAAACCAGCGGCACGGAACAGTTGGGGCACTTCAGCACATGGCCGCAAGTGCCGCACATGCCAACGGTCTGGTAGCCACGGCGGTTCAGCAGCAAAATGCTCTGTTCCCCGCGCTGCAGATTAGCAGCGAGTTCCTGTACTATCCGCTGGCTGACTTCCCGCGGGTTCCCAGCGGCAAGTTCGGCGCGCATATCAATAAAATCAACCGTTGGCAGCGGGCGACCGCCATAACGGTGGGTCAGCGTAACAAGCCGCATCCGGCTGCTTATGGCGGCGTGATAGGTTTCGGTGCGCGGCGTGGCGGAGGAAAACAGCAGCAGCGAATGCTCCATCATGGCGCGCTTTTTGGCAACGTCATGGGCGGAATAGCGTGGGGCGGATTCGCTTTGGTAGGTGTGTTCCTGTTCCTCATCTAAAATGATCAGCCCAATGTTTTGCAGCGGTGAAAAGATAGCGCTGCGGGTGCCGATCACGATATCAGCATCGCCATTTTGGATCATCCGCCATTGCAGCAGGCGCTCGGTGTTATTCAACGCAGAGTGCTGCACCGCAAGGCGGCTGCCGAACATGGATTTCAGGCGGCGTGTCATCTGCGGGGTCAGGCTGATTTCCGGCACAAGTACCAGAGCCCGCCTGCCCTGCGCCAATGTCTTTTCAATCAGCTTTAAGAATACGGCGGTTTTGCCGCTGCCGGTAACGCCGTGCAGCAATGCCGCACGGGTCTGTCCGCTCAGCAAATCCTGTTCTAGCTGGTCGTAAGCGGTTTGCTGCTCCGGCGATAGTTCCAGCGGCTGTGGGTCAAAGGGGATATCAGCAAATAAATCCAGCGATTTATCCCGTTGTTCGGTTTTCAGAATGCCTTTCTGGCATAACCCGTTTAAAGTGGAGGAAGATATCCCCTGCGCTTCCAAAGCGGATTTGGTGCAAGGCCCTGCGCGCAGCGCTTCCACGGCCTGAATCTGGCGTGCGCCGGGTTTTGGTTTCTCCGGCAACCTACCAACCAGAATGTAAACGGTTTCCAGCGTGCGGGTTAGGCGGCTTTTTAATACGGGCTTTCCGTTTTCCATGCCGGGCTGGTACTGCGCGCCATACGGAATGACCGCCTTGACTGCCTCGTACCAGGTGCAGAAATAACGATCTTTCAAAAAATGCACGAGCTCCAACAGGTCCGGGGTCAAGCGGGCTTTTTCCGGCGCGGCGGCCAGCAGGCTTTTTAAACGTGGATCGGGGGCTTCTTCCGTTCCTACTTCCAGAACAACAGCCATCCGTGGGTGATTGCCACGCCCAAACGGCACCAACACAATGCTGCCGGGCCAGAGGGATTCCGAAAAATCTGGCGGAACCAGATAGGAATACAGCTTGTCAAAATGGATGGTGGCGTCGTTTACCGCCACTTTTGCAATGCAGGGCAAACACGCACCTCCTGTTTTGGCGTTTGGGGCAGCGGATTATTCGGCATCGGGCTCGGCAATGCGCTTTTGGATGATGGAATAAATCTCTTCGGCGCAGGTGTCGACAACATCGTTGACCACATGCTCGTCATAATCAGCCGAACGGGCAATCTCAGTTTCGGCACGGCGCAGGCGCTTCTGAATGACTTCCTCCGCTTCGGTCCCACGGTAACGCAGGCGGCGTTCCAACTCTTTCATATCCGGCGGCATGACAAAAATGGTGGTGGAACCGGGATACATCCGCTTGATGTTGCCGGCACCCTCCACTTCGATCACCAGAATAACCGGGATCTGCTGCTCCATATGACGCTCAACTTCGGAACGCAGGGTGCCGTAATAGTTTTCGCAATAGCAGGTGTGCTCAACAATATTGCCTTCTGCCAGAGCGGTTTCAAACTGCTCTTTGGTCAAAAAATGGTAGTTTTTACCGTTTACTTCCCCTTCGCGCATGGTGCGGGTGGTGGCGGAAACGGTCTTTTCGATTTCTGGGTGGCTGCCCAGCAGCTTTGCCACAACGGTATCCTTGCCGGTGCCGGAAGGCCCGGAAACAACAAACAAATATTTTTCGCCTTTCATGCAAAATCCCCCTAACACATATTATACAGGCGGTTACACGGTTGGTTTATCCTGTTCTTTTTCAAAACGTCCTAAAACTTCCTCCGGCTCGAAAGCCGAAAGCACCACATGGTCAGAATCCGTAATAATCACCGCGCGGGTGCGGCGGCCATAGGTTGCATCGATGGCCGCGCCTTTGTCGCGCGCATCCTGCACAATACGCTTGATGGGTGCAGAATCCGGGCTGACAACGGCGATCACACGGTCCGCGTTGACCATGTTGCCAAAGCCGATGTTGATAAGCTTCATGGCCGGGCCTCACTCAATGTTTTGAATCTGCTCGCGAATTTTTTCAATCTCAGATTTCAGCTCAACCACAAGGCGGGTGATGTTGATATCCTGGCACTTGGAACCGATGGTGTTGGATTCGCGGTTCAGTTCCTGCGTCAAAAAGTCCAGCTTGCGGCCAACCGGCTCGTCCAGCTCCAGAATAGAGCGGTACTGGGCCACATGGCTATGCAGACGGACAGTCTCTTCGTCGATGGCAGTTTTATCGGCAAAGATAGCAGCTTCTGTCACGATGCGGGCATCATCAATGTTGCGGTCTTCCAGCAGCTCTTTCAGGCGGGTGTACAGCCGTTCGGTATATGCCTGCACACGCCCGGCGCTGTTCTGCTCGATTTGGGCAACCAGCGTTTCAATCGCTGCCAAGCGGTTCAGCACATCGGTGCGCAGCTTCTCACCCTCCACGGCACGCATGGAAACAAACGCAGCAATCGCCTGCTGGGCAACCTGCTCCACATCAGCCCACAGGGTATCCGGGTCTGCGGGCGCAGCGGTCTGGGTCAACACATCTGGGAAACGGCAGATGGTGCTGACGGTAACATCATTTTTCTAGGTCCAGCTTTTCCGACATTGCCTGCATGGCGGTCTGGTAGCTTTTGGCTAACTGCCAGTTGACCTGAACAACGGTATCTGCCGCCGCAACATTCTGAATGCTCAGGTTCAGCTCAACCTTGCCGCGGCTAACCTTGGCAGCCACCAGCTTTTTGAGCTTATCTTCCAAAAATGAGCAGGTTCGGGGCACACGGGACGAATATTCAAAAAAGCGGGAGTTGACACTGCGCAGTTCCACAACGATATCGCGCCCGTTCAAAACCTGCTCCGCGCGGCCATAACCGGTCATACTAAGTACCATATTCCTACACCTCGTTATCAAAGCATTACAAGGCAGCGCTTGCCGTAACCTGCAATCAGGAGCGCCCCAAAGGCAGCAAACGCCAATACATATTTACTATTTATTTTACTATTGTTGGCCGCTGTTTGCAAGGCAATGCGCAGGAAAAGCGGCAGTTTTTTCATTTTTGTAACCCCTTTGATAGAATCAATCAAGGTAAAATAAAAAGGCCTGTACAGCTTTGATGGCAGTACAGGCTTGAATGAATCTGAAAAAATCAGGATAAATACGATTTACAGCTCAGCAACAGCGGCTTTCAGTGCTTCCACGCGGTCTGTGTTCTCCCACTTCACGCCCAGCTCCTCGCGGCCCATGTGGCCGTAAGCAGCCAGCTGGCGGTAGATGGGCCGGCGCAGATCCAGGTCACGGATGATGGCTGCCGGGGTCAGATCAAATACTTTGCGCACAGCGGCTTCCAGTTTGTCGTGCTCGATGGTGCTGGTGCCAAAGGTATCAACCATGATGGAAACGGGCTCGGCAACGCCGATAGCGTAAGCCAGCTCAACTTCGCACTTATCGGCCAGGCCGGCAGCGACAACGTTCTTGGCAACCCAGCGGGCAGCATATGCGGCCGAGCGGTCAACCTTGCTGGGATCCTTACCAGAGAAAGCGCCGCCGCCGTGGCGAGCATAACCGCCGTAAGTATCAACGATGATCTTGCGGCCGGTCAGGCCGGTATCACCCTGCGGGCCGCCGACAACAAAACGACCGGTGGGGTTGATGTAATACTTGGTGTTCTCATCCAGCAGTTTGGCGGGGATGATGGCTTTGATGACATGCTCCATCACATCGGCATGCAGCTGTTCCTGACTGACGGAAGGGCTGTGCTGGCTGGAAATAACAACAGCATCCACGCGCACGGGTTTGCCGTTATCGTATTCTACGGTAACCTGGCTCTTGCCATCAGGGCGCAGATAATCCATTATGCCATTCTTACGCACTTCGGTCAGGCGCTTGGCCAGCTTGTGGGCCAGGCTGATAGGCAGAGGCATCAGCTCGGGGGTTTCGTTGCAGGCATAACCGAACATCATACCCTGGTCGCCAGCACCGGCAACATCATCGTTGGTGCCAAGGGCAATGTCGGGGCTCTGGCCGTCAATGTTGGTGATCACGCCGCAGGTATCGCAGTCAAAACCGTACTTGGCGCGGTTATAACCAATCTCGCGGATGACCTGGCGTGCAACACCGGGAATATCAACATAGCAGTCGGTCGTGATTTCGCCCATGATGTGGACAAGACCAGTGGAGCAGGTGGTCTCGCAGGCAACGCGGGCACCAGGGTCCTTTTCCAGGATGGCATCCAGAATGGCATCAGAAATCTGGTCGCAGATTTTGTCGGGATGGCCTTCGGTAACGGATTCGGATGTGAACAGAACTTTGGACATAAAAAGCTGCCTCCTTAAAAAATATAGGGTCAGAAAGGCAACTTGCCGAGAACAAAAAAACGCGCGCCGGGTGTGGACCCAAAGCGCACGTGAACGCTTATCTTTCGGTTCCCCGCAGGAATTGGCACCTTACGCTTGCGCGCAGGTTGCCGGGCTTCATAGGGCCTGTTCCCTCTGCCACTCTTGATAAGTTGCTATTCTGATGTAACGTGCTTATGTTACCATAGGCAACCGGCAAAGTCAACGATGTGGCGTTGGGCAAATTGTCAGCTTTGCACAAAATGGATTGAACTTTTGTCAAAACGGGTAAAAATGACCAATGACGGCTGCCCAATCAGCAGCAATTAAGCGGTTACGCTTTTGCCACCGCTGTTGCGGCCATGCAGAATGGGCGAAAGCGGCTTGTAAATTGCAAAGCAGATTACGGCGTCCAGCATCCCTTTGAAGAAAGTGAACGGCAGGTTGAACACCAGCAGGCAGTTCAAAAGGCCATTGACATTCGGGTTAATGGCCTGGTACATGCCGATGATGGCATCCAGCGGCAGATGATACATGACCACATAGGCCGGATAGACGATGAAGTAGTTGTACGGAACGCTGACGATTGCCATAACCAAAGCGCCGAGCACTGCGCCCAGGATAGCGCCGCTGCGGGTTTTCTTAAAACGGTATACCATACCGGCCACGCCGACAAACAGAGCGCCCATCACAAAATTAAACAGCTCCCCCACCGCAGCGGTGCTGGTGCTGGGCAGTTTGATCAGGTTTTTGATCAGGCATACCACAATACCGGCAACCGGGCCGTAAGCAAAGCTGGCAATCAGGGCTGGCAGTTCCGAAACATCCAGCTTGATAAAGGCGGGCATGATGGGAATGGGAAACTCCATATACATCAATACTGTGGCAACGGCAGCAAGCATGGCGGTTCCGGTTAATACGCGGGTGTTGAATTTGGTTTTCATAAAAAATACCTCCCTGGGGGGCGCGGCCCCAAATAAAATGATTTGGAAAGCCAGTAACAGCTTCGGGAGGCTGATAATTGACAAATAAAAACGCCCTGTTGCAAGCTATACTTACAACAGGGCGCAGAAAAGCAAATAGAACAGCTTTCCGTTTCTTTCATCCGGACTATACCGTCGGCCCCGGAATCACACCGGATCAGCGGCTGCATCAACAGCCGGTCGCGGGCTTGTGGCAATGCCATTTACCGCCGGTGGGGAATTGCACCCCGCCCTGAAACAGACTTTCTAGTTTTGAGTATAGCACAGGTTTTACAAATTGCAAGAGGGTGTGCTATAATTGACAAAAATAAATTTGGAGACTGGGTGGTGTTTCCCTGCTGCTTGGTACACTCAGGAGGTTTAGGGCAACACCGCATAATTCTAAGTGCCGATACGGCGAGCGAGGTGCGGCAGCTGCTAGGCCAAAAGCGCAGATAATACTGGATGTCTTTTGGCAACGCAGATGCCGTGCCGCAGCCGTCGGAGCGGTGCTTAAGCCGTAAGGCGGGAATTGTGCGGTGTTGCCTTAGAAAATGGAGGTTGCAATGGAAATAGGAGAGATTTCGCTGTTAAGCATTGTCACGGCGGTGGCCCCGATGGCACTTTTTGTGCTGCTGGCGCTGTTTGCCCCACTGGTTTACCGCAGAATTGCGGGCAAACTGATTGAAAAATTCCGTCCACATCAGCCGCAGTGGATCAGCATCATTCTGGATAGCTACCTGAGCCCAACAACGATCTTGCTGCGCGCCGTGTTTATTTATGCTGCACTGTGGGTTTTGCCGCTGGAACTGAACACCCCCGACATACCGCAGCGTATTGGCGCGCATCATGCAGGTAACCGCAATCTGCCTGATTGCCTGGGGCGCATGGATGGCTGCCCCCGTCGTGCCGCCTTTTGCTGCGCAGCGCAGAAACAAACTGGATATTGCTACCAACCGCACAATGGGGCGGCTTTTTGTAAATATCTTCCGAGCTGTTGTAGGCGTTGTGCGGGCATTGCGTGTTGGATGCATTGGGCGATTCCCGTTACCGGTCCTGCTGACAGGTGCTGGCGTTGCCGGTATCGGTATTACCCTGGCGGTCGCAGTCCACCATGTCAACCTGATTGCAGGGTAGCGCTGTGCTGGACATCCCGTTTGCTGTAGTTGACTAGTGTGATTCT
>ENA-OQNM01000392-OQNM01000392.1-human-gut-metagenome-genome-assembly--contig:-NODE-392-length-16636-cov-4.318554_pt1 | contig 16636 bp, 17 predicted proteins | sample MGYA00242632_ERZ504886 | MGnify/ENA primary metagenome ERZ504886 (study PRJEB26092, sample SAMD00036424) | human gut metagenome | host: Homo sapiens | study: EMG produced TPA metagenomics assembly of... | reverse complement strand
CTTTCGTGTCAAACTTAAAGAAGCAACGATATGAAGATACGTGTAGGTTTTGGCTTTGATGTCCATCAACGTGGTGGCAGGGCGCGAACTTTGGCTGGGCGGTATCCGCCTGGAACATGAAAAGGGATTGTTGGGGCACTCGGATGCGGACGTGCTCATCCATACTATCTGTGACGCATTGCTGGGAGCGGCGAATATGCGTGACATCGGCTATCATTTTCCTGATACTGCCGGTGAGTTTAAGAACATAGACAGTAAGATTCTGCTAAAGAAAACAATAGAATTGATAGCTACCAAAGGCTATTCGGTAGGTAACATTGATGCCACCATCTGCGCTGAGCGGCCTAAGTTGAAGACCTATATTCCCGAAATGCAGCGTACGCTTGCCGCGGTGATGGGAATAGATGAGGATGCCATCTCCATCAAGGCCACCACCACGGAGAAACTCGGCTTTACGGGCAGGGAGGAAGGTATATCCGCCTATGCCACTGTATTGATAGTAAAGGAATAATAATATCAACTCAATTTAATCATCCACTTATATGAAGAAAATCTCCTTTGCCTTTTGTCTGACACTTTTATCCTCCTTGTTCTGCCCGGCACAAGTATCGCCTTTGCAGTTCAACAAGAACGGAGAGTTTAAAATCGTCCAGTTTACAGACATCCACTTCAAGTATGGCAATCCGGCTTCGGATATTGCTTTGAAGCGTATTGGCGAGGTGCTTGATGCTGAGTGCCCCGATTTAGTAGTCTTTACCGGCGATGTGGTTTATGCCGCACCTGCCGATACAGCCATGCGCAAGGTGCTTTCCTATGCTACGGACCGTAAGATTCCTTTTGTCGTAACCTTTGGCAACCACGACAACGAGCAGGGAAAAACACGTGCTGAGCTTTATGACGTTATCCGTTCCATGCCTTTCAATATCCAGCCCGACCGTGGCGGAGTAGAATCTCCCGACTATGTCCTCACACTGAAATCCTCGGACGGCAAGAAGGATGCAGCCCTGCTTTACTGTCTGGATTCCCATTCCTACTCCAAACTACCCGACGTAAAGGGGTACGACTGGCTCACTTTCGACCAGGTGAACTGGTACCGCCAGCAGAGTGCCACTTATAAAGCAAAGAACGGTGGGCAACCTTTGCCTGCACTAGCATTTTTCCATATTCCTTTGCCGGAATATAACGAAGCCGCTTCCGACGAGAACGCCATACTGATAGGTACCCGCATGGAAAAGGCTTGCGCTCCGGAACTGAATACGGGCATGTTCACTGCCATGAAAGAGGCTGGTGATGTGATGGGTATGTTTGTCGGGCACGATCATGACAACGATTATGCCGTAATGTGGAAAGGTATCCTGCTGGCTTACGGCCGTTTCACCGGTGGTAATACCGAGTACAACCATTTGTCCAACGGTGCACGTGTCATTTTGATGAAGGAAGGTGCCCGTACTTTCACCACCTGGATTCGTCTGAAAGGTGGCGAAATTATTGATAAGACGGTCTACCCCGACAGCTATATGAAGGACGATTGGCGTTAAGCGTCCGTTGGTGACGGAATAATGGTGAACTTAAAAAGAACGATATGGACAAGATAAGGACCGGATTAGCCGCTTACGGAATGTCGGGACGTGTTTTCCATGCCCCTTTCATCTCCACTAACCTCATTTTGAATTGACTGCCGTTACGGAGCGCAGTAAGGAACTCTCCCGGGAGAAGTATCCCGACGCTTGTATTGTGCGGAGTTTTGAGGAACTTATCGAAGTGGAAGAGCTGGATTTGGTTGTCATCAACACGCCGGACAGCACTCATTATGAGTATGCCCGCCGCGCCCTCGAAGCAGGTAAGCATGTGGTTGTGGAGAAGCCTTTCACCACCACCGTGGCAGAAGCTGAGGAACTTGTGGCATTTGCCGCAAGCCGGGGGCTGACCTTGAGCGTTTACCAGAACCGCCGGTGGGACTGCGATTTCCTGACAGTTAAGCAAATACTGTCCAAAGGCTTGCTGGGGCATCTGGTGGAGTTTGAATCCACCTTCCCCCGTTATCGTAATTTTATCAAGCCGAATACTTGGAAGGAAACCGGACAAGATGGGGGCGGCTTGACCTATAACCTGGGTGCCCACGTCATAGACCAGGCTGTGCAGCTGTTCGGTATGCCCGAAGCCGTCTTTGCAGATATTGCCACGTTGCGCAAGGACAGCAAGGTAGACGACTATTTCATCATCCATTTGCTACGTCCCTCAAAGGCGCCCGAAGTGAAGATAACGCTGAAATCCAGCTATCTGATGTGTGCGAGCGAACCCCGTTTCGTCCTCCACGGTAGGGAAGGTTCTTACGTGAAATATGGTTTCGACCCGCAGGAAGCCGCCTTGACCGAGGGCGTATTGCCCGGCACTTCGCACTGGGGCGAGGAGGACAAATCCTCTTGGGGACTGCTTTATACGGAAAAAGACGGTAGAATTGTTTATGAACCCTATCCAAGTCTTCCCGGTGATTATGCAGCTTTTTATGAGAATATCTATCGGCATATCCACCACGGCGAACCTTTGCAGAGCGATGCCCGCGAGGTGGTCGGAGTCATCCGCTTGATTGAGGCAGCCTGGGAAAGCAGCCGTATGCAGCGTGTGGTTCGTATCTGATAGAAAATCTTTTACCCGGTAGGGACGTGTAACTTTACATGTGTCAATCGGGTGTATTTCGTACTTCCTATTATATAGGTACGCGCGATGCGTGCCGATGCTATCTTCATTACTTCTCCCATCTGGTAGGCATGTTCCACGGCGGGCAGCTGGCATGATTTCCGGCTTGCCGTGCGTGCATTCAGCCGGATGCTGACGAAGTTGCCGATGGAGTCTTTCAGTTTCAACACTTGGCGTACATAGAAATAAGGAGTGGTCCCTTTGAGCTGCGTCTTGTAGGGGTTGTCTTCCAGTCGCACGCTGAGTACGGTCAGTGTCAGGTTCTCCACTTTTTCCCCTTCCTTCCCCAGGAAACGTCCGCCGGTGGTTTGGTACGTTTTTCTTCGTTGTATGTCGAGGTGGACTGAATGGTAAATCTTGGCAATCTGTACGAAACGTTCCTGCTTGGGGATGCGTGGCTGGAATTTGAAGGCTATCCACGTAAGATAGGCAGGGTCTATACGGAGAATTTCGTGCAGGAAATGTCCGTGGTATTTGCCTATGGAGATAATGTCGTCCCCTTTGCTCTGCATTCTTTTGGCATTGTACTCCACAAGCAGCAGGCTGCGCGGTGAGTAGAAGCATAGCGTGCTTGCCATCCGCAACGTTTCGTGAATGTCGGTGGAAAGGTCGCAAATGTAGAAGATGGACTGTCTCCCGGGCAGTGGAGAGTAAATCCACAAAGTATATTGGAGATACTCAGGCCGGGGCAGTACGATAAGATAGGCCCCTACTTCCTTATAAGAGGCTCTCCCTTGATTGTATGCATTCAGTTTACTATACAATAAGTCTTGTTCAGTCTGCGGTATACCGGGTATGATTGGATTTGCCATAGCTCGGAATAATTTATTCCAAATATACATTTTTGGAATGAAAGAAACAAGGGGAAGCCAAGAAATATCAGAAGCGTACCATCAATTCCAATACTACTTTGTCTTGTTCCGACTCCTTCGCTATGCTGTTTTTGGCATAGAAGTATTTCTCGTAATTCAACCGGAGGTCTGTGCGGAATGCTTTGCTGAGGCTGAAGGTGATGCCGCCCGTTAGGCGTTGGCGTTTGTAGTCGGTCACCGTCAATCTGCCGGTTTCTTCATCGGCGGTTTTGGCGTCGCTCTGGTCGGTCATCATGTCGTAGCGCAGCAGGAAAGACATTTTGTTGAATACTTTCCGTAACGGCAGATCGTAGTTGATGAAGGTGTTGACAGCGTGTACATCTTTGAAAGCGTTGTCGGAATATTGCTTGTACAAATATTCGCCTTCGATATGGAAACGGCCGGTTTCATAGTAGGCACCGATGTCGTAGGATTGCATACGTACTTCTTCCGGCTGGATGCTCTGCACGCTCAGTGTTAGGTTCAGTCCTTTGGTGAAGAGAAATTGGGCTTTGGCGGAGTAGTTCACTTCCTTGTGCCATTCTTTCTGGTTAGTCAGTCCGGAACCGTTGAAAAGTCCTCCTTCCACAGTGATAGGTACACCGGTAGGCAGGGTATATCCTACTGTGAACCCCACGTCCCGTACATTGCCCACTTGCTTGGCGATGAACGAGCGGTTGGGGAAGTATTGCTGGTGCGGTGAGCGGTGGGCGTCGATGGTGAAGGGGACGCGCATTTGTCCGGTGGTGACTGTCAGTCCTTTTGTCGGGAAAAGCCGGGCGTAGGCATCCAGCATCTTGATTTGACCTTCGTCGGAGAGGTCTATCTCGGCTTTGTAGGCTACGCTAGGCAATACGTTACCCGTCACGCTGATGCGGGCATTGCGTACTTCGAAACGTCCTGCACCCATGGTGGTCTGATATTCGTATTTGGCGCGGATGGTTCCGTGGACTTCCGGTAGGTAGTCTTTGGTTTCCATCTTCTCCTTTTCAATCTTTTTTCCGTCCTCGTTGATGGAGGGCGTTTGAGCAATTGCGGCCAGCGGCATCAGGGCAATTAGTACTGTCAATGCACTTTTTTTCATAATCTGTTGTTGTCGAATGATTTGTCGGTGACAAAGTTCGGACATGCGTGTTGTGTTTTTGTGTCATATATGTTGCATTGTTGTTACAAAAACTGTTAGCGAGAAGAACTGTGATAGGTGCCGTTTTAATCTTTTTATGGCTTGATTTAGTTTCTTGCTTTTATTAAAACGTTGGTTGTTAGGATTATATGTGCACTGTAGCAAAAGTTTCAGTCTGAAATATCAATGAAATATTCCTATCTTTGAAGAAAATATCAAGAACGTTTGTTTTAGAACTCTGATGCTTATGAAAAGACAGTTGTTTTTAGCAGGAATAAGTTTGATGCTGGGCGGCATGCCGATGCTTGCTCAAGATATATCTCCGGTGAATTCCGTTTCTTACGAATGGAAGAGTGTACCGATAGTGGGAGGAGGCTTTGTGGACGGTATTGTTTTTCACCCAGAAGCTCCCGGTGTCCGTTATTGCCGCACCGATATGGGAGGAGCCTACCGGTGGGACGCTGCTTCCAACCAGTGGACGCCCTTGCTGGACTGGATAAGTCTGGATGAAAGCAATCTGCAGGGGGTGGAGAGCATTGCCATCGACCCGCAGAATCCGCAGAACGTGTATATTGCCTGCGGTACGTATACCAGTAGCTCCAATGGGGCCATACTTTGTTCTTATGATGGCGGCAGAACCTTTGCCCGTGTCGATGTGCCCTTTACGATGGGCGGCAACGAGAACGGGCGTGGTAATGGGGAACGGATGATGGTGGACCCGCAGAATGGGAATATCATTTATATGGGAACCCGTTTACATGGTTTGTGGCGCAGTATGGATAAGGGGCAGAGCTGGGCACGGGTGGTGTCTTTCCCGGATGTCTCCGAGAAGTTCAATCCTGCCGACCGTGCTGCATGGGGGAATCGCGGTAGTGGCATTGTCTGCATAGTCTACGATGTACAAGGTACTCAAGATGGGTGTGGTACCCGTGACATTTATGTGGCGGCTTCATTGATGGGAAGGGAAAATCTGTTCGTGAGCCACGACTATGGTGAAAGCTGGCAGCCGGTTGAGGGGCAGCCGGTGCAGTATCGCCCCACGCATATGGTCTTGACCGGTGACGGGCAATTGATTCTGACGTATGGGGATACTCCCGGTCCAAGCCAGATGGGGGATGGAGGTGTGTGGAAATACGATATCCGTAAAGGCAAATGGCATCTGATCAAAGCTCCGATAAAACGCATGATACTCTTCCGGTGTCTTTGGTGTATTCGGCATGGCAAAGCCCTCAATCAGTTTTTTCTGCTTTTCCTGCAGCTGGGCAAGGATTTCTTTTTTCCTGCGGGTTGCGTAGTTTAACTCTTCTCCATTGATAAGTGTCAGCGTATCTTCCAATGCATGGATTGCCATGATACACACCAGATAGGTACGGTGTACTTTCAGAAAATACTCCCCGACCTGCGCCTCCATTGCCTCTAAGGTGCTTCTGGTCTTATATACGCTTCCGCTTGTCACATGAATGTAACAGTCATTCACCGATGCCTTGATATATAGGATATCTGTGACATCGATTACCCTACGCTTATGACCTGCCTTAATTTCCAGTGTTCTCTTAAACTGCATGATAACTGTTACTCCTTGTGTCTTACGGATTTGTTATTATTTTACTGTATATTGGGTGTTATGGCAATGAGGAGTTTTATCATGTTCTCTTTTAACTCTCCTTAACATTAAAAGTGGCCATGCTAATAAGCACAGCCACCATGAAGACTCACCAGAGGCGATGTCATTCACTTAAACGTCCCTTTAAAACTGGAGATAACGGTTTGTAAATCAGCATACAGATGACAACTGCAATCAGTCCTTTTACAATTGTAAATGGAAGATTAAAGCAGATCAGGCACTGCAGTACACTTTTCATGGATGGTGCAATCGCCTGATACATCTGCAGGATGGCTTCCTCTGCCATACCAGCCTTGTAATATACCGGGTAAACCACAAAATAATTGGAAAACACACTGACTATTCCCATGACCAATGCTGCAACCAGACCACTGACTACTGCACTCTTTTTGGTCTTTTTATGTTTGTAGATATTACCTGCAATTGCCACAAACACGGCTCCGAGAATAAAATTGGAAAGTTCTCCAACAAACATACTGTTTGAAAATGCCAGATGGAGAACGTTCTTGATCAGACAGATCAATACCCCACACACTGGTCCGAGCGCAAAGCTTCCAAGTAGTGCCGGCAGATCCGAAAAATCAAATTTGATAAATGATGGCATGATCGGAATGGCAATCTCCAGATACATAAGCACGAACGCTACGGCAGAAAGCATCGCTGTAACCGTAATATAGCGTACTTTTGTATTCATGCCTCCCTGTTTTACTGCTGTCTTTGTCTGTTCACTCATACGAACTCTCCTTTCAGAATCAATGGAATTCCAGAGGAGTGTTGCCTGCATATATGATCAGAAAATAAAAAACCGATAGATTTCTCTATCGGGGTTCTTTTTCTAGCATACAGTCAACAGTGCAAACATTAATTTGCACTTTTTCTTCTCTCATCCAGACTATACTGTCGGTACCGGAATCTCACCGGTTCGGCTGCAAAAAGCAGTTCACGGACTATACCGTCGGTCGGGAATATGCGTCATCCGCAGCACCCTGCCCCGAAGAATTCCTTCTTTATTTTTCATCGTTATTATATTCACATTGTCCGAAAATGTCAACACCGGCTGGACTTTTTCCCATTCATTTGCTAACATAATTTCCATGAAGATTTCAAATATATTACGCACGGACAAAACTTTAGATTTTTCTTTTTATATCATCGGCTGGGTATGTCTTATTCTCGCACTCGTGCTCGGACTTGCATGGAAAAGCGGTTATTTCCTGTGGATATTTCCTCCGGATGGCTGTGTCCTGCACAATCTGACCGGGTACTACTGTCCCGGATGCGGCGGCACACGCGCAATTCATGCCCTGCTGCACGGACATATTGTGCGCTCTTTCTTTTACCATCCAATTGTTGTGTATACCGCTGTCTTTTTCGGCTGGTTTATGCTGTCCCAGACCATAGAAAAAGCATCCCGCGGGCGTCTTGCCATCGGGATGCATTATCGTGATATTTATCTGTGGATCGCGCTTGCCATTGTACTGCTCAACTGGCTGGTCAAAAATCTGTTTCTCGCCGTCTTTGGCATTGCACTTCTTGGATAAACATTCTATTTCTGATTTTTCAGTTCCTGTTCCAGCTCATGCGGACGCAGATCCACACCGCGAGATGCATCTCCTTCCGGGTCTTTTCCAAATGCATAATCATTTCCCGGCAGAATCGCATTGAGCACGATTCCGGCAATCGCTGCGATGGCAAGGGATGTCAGGGTAATGGAAGTGCTTCCGATCGTAAAGGTCAGTCCATCTGAGAATCCGAGACCGGAAACTAAGATCACACCTGCAATAATGAGGTTTCTGGACTTGGTGAAATCCACATGGTTTTCAACCACATTTCTTACACCGATAGCAGAAATCATACCGTAAAGAATAAAGCTGACACCGCCAATAATGGATGCCGGCATCGAAGCAATAATCTCTGCTACTTTCGGGATAAAACTTAAAACGATCGCATAACATGCCGCAAGACGGACAACCTTCGGATCATGTACACGGGACAACTCCAGAACGCCTGTGTTCTCTCCATAGGTTGTATTTGCCGGTCCTCCGATCATTGCAGAAATGGAAGTTGCAATTCCATCACCGATCAGGGTACGATGCAATCCCGGGTCCTCAATAAAGTTCTGTCCTACCGTTGCAGAAATCGCGGAAATATCTCCGATATGCTCCATCATGGTCGCAATGGCAATCGGTGCCATGATAAGAATCGCTGTAAGATTAAATTTCGGCAGGATAAACGGTGGAAGTCCGACAACAGCCGCCGAGGAAACGCCGGAAAAATTTAAAATAACAGATCCGTCCGGATTCGTAAAACCAAGTCCTTGCAGAACCAGTGCGAACACATACGAAATCACTACACCGAGAAGAATCGGAATAATCTTGAACATTCCTTTTCCCCAGATATTGAAAATAATGATGACCGCCAGTGCCACAATTGCAATGAGCCAGTTTGTGGATGCATTGCTGACCGCAGACGGTGCAAGGCTCAGTCCGATACAGATAATGATCGGGCCGGTCACCACCGGTGGAAGGAAACGCATCACACGTTTTACACCAACGCACCGGATGATCAGTGCAAGGATCAGATACAACAATCCTGCCACAACAATTCCGCCACACGCATACTGCAGTTTTTCTTTATCTGCCATATTGGCAAATATCCCGGTATCCAGTGCCGCAACGCTGGAAAAAGCCTCCCAGAAAAGCAAATGAAGATCCCAGAAAAGCAGGAACCTTAAATTTGGTACACAGATGGAAAAACAAGGTACCGAATCCTGCACAGAACAATGTCACCTGTACGGACAATACCTGTGAGGTACTCTGAAAATAGCTGTTTACCAGAATCGGTACAAGAATTGTCGCTCCGAACATAGCGAACATATGCTGCAGACCAAGCAGCAGCATTTTCGGCGTACCCAAAACCCTGGCATCTCTTATAATGTCTTTTTGTTGGTTCATTATGAAAAACTCCTCCTAATAATAGTATATTCTAATATCCGGCAATCAGCCGGAGCATTAGCTTATGTTTGATGGGATCTCCCCGACCACATCCAGATAAAAAATAACCAGTGTCTGTGACTGGTATGGATATACCCAGAGTGACCCGATGCCTAAAGACAGCAGACACAGTATCTGCAATCCGATAAAGCTCAGATAAATATAAAATAATCTTCCTTTATTTCCCTTCATGATCTGACGGCTGATCTTTAATGATTCGCGTGCCTTCATCTGCGGATGATCCAAAAGCAGATACAATGCCAGTGCATACCACATCTGCACGAAAACTGCCAGAATCGTGCTCACAATACCAAGTATCACCAGTACTGCAATCGCCGCAGGCGACTTGTCCAGGACAAAAAATAACACAGCACCTGTGATCACAGGAATACAGCTGATCAGCGTTGCAATAATCAAAAGCAGTCCTGCAATGATATAACGGTCCGGGTGATTTTTAAACCCGTAAAATACCATGCCAAGTGTCATTTCTTTTTTCCGTGCAAGTGACAGATGAAGCTGAAGGATTCCGACAGACAATACCATGCTTAAAAGTGTGATCAGAAATTCCGCCACATAAAACATGATCGTCACCGGAAGCGGCTGTGCATCTTTCTGCAACATGGAAAATGGGAGTTCTACCGCCAAAGGAATCAGTGTGGCGGCAAGAAAAGCTCCCATTGGTATTTTATAATTTCCATTTAAATTGTCTCTTGCGATTCGTTTTAATTCTTTGCAAGGTAGGTTCATTTGTTTATACTCCGTTTCTGTAACTGATTGCTTTTCTCATTATAGCATGGCTATGCAGATGCAACAATCTTTTTATTTTGCCATAAACTGCTTCATCAGTTCATTATAATCCATGCCCTGCATATCAGAATAGGCCTTTAAAAATCCATCGATACTTCCATACTGATGGATGGCATACCCCAGAACGGATGCATACAGTACAATTGTTGCAATTAATGCAATGATCCCCAGGATCATTCCGATCTGTGCTTTCGAAGTATAGGACATCATGCCTCCGCGGGAAAGTGTTGCAAAAATAACCGCCAGCGCCCCACACGGCACAGCAAGATACAGACAGGTGCAGCTTAGTAATGCAATTGATCCAAGTATCAGGGAAGCTGCCTCCATGCGTGCAGATCTCCGGCTGCGATACGGCTGATTCGGATTTGGTTGATAAGATGATCCATACATATCCATAATACGTTTTCCTTTCTTTTTAGGATTGCTTTTATTGTAACATTTCATATATAATAGGGAAAGTATTATTTGACAGGAAAGGACTATTAAGGGGAAAATTTATGGATATTAATACAAAAATTGCGGAAGAACTCGGCATCCGGAAAGAACAGGCAGCCGCTGCTGTGAAACTCATTGATGAAGGATGCACGATTCCCTTTATCGCACGTTACCGGAAAGAAGCTACCGGTGCACTGAGTGATGAAATCTTGCGAAACCTTTATGACCGTCTGGTGTATCTGCGAAATCTGGAAGATAAAAAGCAGACGGTACTTGCCTCCATTGAAGAACAGGGAAAACTGACGGAAGAACTACGTGCACAGATTCTTGCCGCCGAAACACAGGTAGCCGTGGATGATCTGTACCGCCCGTACCGTCCGAAACGCCGCACCCGTGCGACGATCGCAAAGGAAAAAGGATTAGAGCCACTCGCCAACCTGATCCTTTTACAGAAAATGACAGTTTCTCCTCTGGAGGAAGCCAAAAACTATATAAACCCGGAAAAAGAAGTTTCCACTGCAGAAGATGCCTTAAACGGTGCAAAAGATATCCTTGCAGAGTCGGTCTCCGACAATGCCGATTTCCGTACCCATATCCGGGAACTGACTATGAAGCACGGACAGCTTTTATCCGCTGCAAAAGATCCCGAAGCCGAATCCGTCTATGAGATGTATTATGAATTCAGCGAAAGTCTTTCAAAGCTTGCCGGACACCGGATTCTTGCCATCAGCCGTGGAGAAAAAGAGAAATTCCTCATAGTAAAAATTGATGCACCCGTGGATCGGATTCTTTCCTATCTCGACCGTAAACTCATCACCGCACCTTCTGCTCCCACAGCAGCTGTACTGCATGAAGTTACAGAGGATGCTTACAACCGGCTGATTGCACCTGCCATTGAGCGCGAGATCCGAAGCGATCTGTTTGAGAAGGCAGAGGACGGGGCCATCCGTGTATTTGGCAAAAACTTGGAGCAGCTTCTCATGCAGCCTCCAATTGCCGGACAGGTTGTACTTGGCTGGGACCCGGCATTTCGTACCGGCTGTAAACTTGCGGTCGTTGATCCGACCGGAAAAGTGCTTGACACGACTGTGATCTACCCGACTGCTCCGCAGAATCGTGTAGAGGAAGCCAAGGCCGTATTAAAAAAGCTGATATCCAAATACCATATTACGTTAATCTCTTTAGGAAACGGTACTGCTTCCCGCGAATCCGAGCAGATCATCGTACAGCTTCTCAAAGAGATTCCGGAACCGGTACAATACATCATCGTAAACGAAGCCGGTGCCTCCGTATACTCTGCCAGCAAGCTGGCAACCGAAGAATTCCCGCAGTTTGATGTCGGACAGCGAAGTGCCGCATCCATGGCGCGCCGCCTACAGGACCCACTCGCAGAACTGGTAAAAATCGACCCGAAATCCATTGGTGTCGGACAGTACCAGCATGACATGAACCAGAAGAAACTGACCGAAGCGCTGGATCATGTCGTGGAAGACTGCGTAAACCGTGTCGGTGTGGACTTAAACACCGCTTCTGCCTCCCTGCTGGAATATGTCTCCGGTGTGAGCAAAGCCATTGCCAAAAATATTGTCCTCTACCGCGAAGAAAACGGAAAATTTGCCTCCCGTTCCCAGCTTCTGAAAGTAGCCAAGCTTGGACCAAAAGCCTATGAACAGTGTGCCGGCTTCATGCGCATCAGTGACGGAAAAAACCCTCTGGATGCCACCGGTGTACACCCGGAATCCTACGCAGCCACAAAACAGCTGCTGGAAACACTCGGCTATACGCTTTCGGATGTGACAGACCGCAATGTTGCCGGGATCTCGAAAAAAGTCCGGGATTACAAAAAGCTTGCACAGGATCTGGAAATCGGCGAACTGACTCTCCGGGATATCGTAAAGGAACTGGAAACGCCTGCCCGTGATCCGCGTGAGGATATGCCAAAACCAATCCTGCGCAGTGACGTGCTCGAGATCAAAGATCTGACTCCGGGCATGGTATTGAAGGGAACCGTGCGAAATGTCATTGATTTCGGTGCCTTTGTTGATATCGGAGTCCATCAGGATGGTCTGGTACATATCTCGCAGATGTGTGACCGCTTTATCAAGCATCCGCTGGAGGTCGTCAGCGTCGGGGATATCGTGGAAGTGAAAGTTCTGAGTGTGGATGTGAAAAAGCAACGGATTCAGCTTACAATGAAGATCTAACATTCAGGAAACAATTTTTAAAGAGAGGTCATATCCTGTCATGGTTGTGGCCTCTTTTTTGGTCACCCTGCCAGCGGATTATTGACCACTGGTACAGATTCTCAACTTTTTGGTATTTATAGTTGATTTCTGCATGCAAATAAGATATTCTGTCTTTAACACATATAATTCCAAATCTGATGAGTCATTCGCTCGTTTATCCACTGGAATTTTAATTCAATACAGGATCAAAAACGACTCGGTTTTCCCGTTTTTTTCGGTTGTAAAACTATGTTGTTTTGATATATACTAAAGGAAAGGCAGGATACTACATGGGGAACACTGACATTGTGACAGCTCCGCTGTCAGATGCCAACGAGAAAAACACTACAGAACACAGCACCATTTTTGATGATGTGTTCCGGACAATTGCACAAAAGATGCCACAGCTTCTTATTCCGCTGATCAATGAAGTTTTCCACACTTCCTACAGTGAGGAGGAACCCTTTGAACAGCTGCGGAATGAACATTATGAAAAATTCGGAACCGTGGTCACGGACTCCATTATCCGGATCGGCAGCCACATTTATCATCTGGAGTGCCAGTCCACCAAAGATGAAACGATGGTCATCCGTATGTTTGAGTACGATATTTCCATTGCGCTTGAGCATGCTTCTTTTGCGAAGCATGCGGTCTGGGAAATTGAATTTCCGCAGTCGTGCGTACTTTACATCCGCAATCACCGTTCACTTCCGGATTTTCACGAAGCGATTGTGAAGTTTGCGGACGGTCAGAAAATTCGTTACCGCGTTCCGATCATACAGGCAAAGAAATACACGGTCGATCGGATTTTTGAAAAACGGCTGCTGATTCTGCTTCCGTATCATATCTTACGGTATGAACACTTTTTGAAGCATAACGGAACGGATTTAAAGAAAGTGCAGCATCTGCTCGACGATTTCCGGGAGATCAACCGAAAGCTGGAGGAAACATCTGAGAAGGAACAAAAGTCACATCTTTATATGGATATGATTGTTCTGATTGAGGAGATTGCGGATTATATTATTCCGGAGGATAATGAGATCAGGAAAGGATTGGGTGAGATTATGGGTGGTAAAATTTTAAAGTTACGGTCGGAGGAACTGTTGGAGCTTGGAGAAGCTCGAGGGGAAGCCAGGGGGGAAGCCAGAGGCAGGCTTACCGGACTACATGAAGCCAAAATTGATGCAATTCAAAATATGATTGATCTTGGTTTAACCAGAGAACAGATTTTAAGAAAATATTCTCCAGAGGAATATGACGAGGCATTGCGGTCTATGCCTGAAAAAGTATAGTCAGATCCACTCCTGGCACATACCTAAAACCTCCTGTGTAATGCAGATATGGGCAGAACCCGGAAAATCGGGTTCTGCCCATTCGGGAGCATCCCAAAGTTTGTGTAAACCTCCAAACTGATGTAAGATAAAATTACTCAGTTTGGAGGTTATTTTTATGGCAAGAAGAAAAGACAGTCCACAAAAAGCAGCAATGCGAGAAATGATGCGTGATTATCTGAAGAATAATGATATCAGCATCAAAGACGGCACCGATGTAAACAGTATCATGCGTGACATGATGTCTGTTCTTCTGGAAGGTGCTTTGGATGAGGAACTGGATGAAGAATTAGGATATTCCAAGTATGATTATCGTAACAAAGAAACAGACAACAGCAGAAACGGTCATTCCAGCAAAACTATGCACACAAGCTATGGAGATATGGATGTAGCTATTCCAAGAGATCGTAACGGTGAGTATGAGCCTCAGCTAATCAAAAAATATCAGAATACTGTGACTCAGGACATGGAAGAAAAAATCCTTTCCATGTATGCAAAGGGAATGACTACCGGAGATATCGAATCTCACATGCGGGAACTGTATGATATTGATATTTCTGACAGTACCATCAGCCGGATTACGGATAAAATCCTTCCAATTGTAAAAGAATGGCAGGAACGTCCGTTGGAAGAAGTGTACGCTGTCGTATTTATGGATGCTATCCACTATCATGTCCGAAGTGAAGGACGCATTGTAAAACGTGCAGTCTACATTGCTCTTGGCATCGATATGAACGGAAAAAAGGACGTTCTTGGTATGTATGTTGGAGAAAACGAAAGTGCCAAGTTCTGGCTCTCCATCATGAATGGACTAAAGAACCGCGGAGTTGAAGATATTCTGATAGCATGTGTGGATGGACTAAATGGATTTCCACAGGCAATTGAAGCTGTTTATCCAAAAACAGAAATCCAGCAGTGTATTATTCATCAGATCCGTAATTCAACGAAGTTTGTTTCCTACAAAGACATCAAAAAGCTGATGGCTGATCTGAAGCTTGTATATGCGGCTCCAACGGAAGAAACAGCTTTAAATGAGTTAGAATTGTTCAAAGATAAATGGGATTCCAAGTACCCGAAAATCTATAAATCCTGGCATGATAACTGGGCAACCCTGTCCACATATTTCAAATATCCGGAGGCAGTAAGACGTCTAATTTACACCACAAATGCCATTGAAGGATTCAATCGTCAGCTCCGAAAAGTTACCAAAAGCAAGACCGTTTTTCCGTCAGATGACAGCCTTTTGAAAATGCTGTATCTGGCAACTATGGATATCACGAAAAAATGGACCGGACACAGGCAGGACTGGGGGCAGATCCACTCCCAGCTTGAAATCTATTTTGAAGAGCGTCTGATCGGACGCAATCTGTAAAACCAGCTTGTTTTGGGCAGGTCTTATTGACATGCCCAAAAACTCCTGTATAATGCAGATATGGGCAGAATCCGGAAAATCGGCTCCGCCCATTTGTAACTATTCACAAATCTTATATCAGTTTTTAGCGTTTACACAAAACTTGAAACGGTCTCATAGCTTCTTTGTTTCATAATTTGAATCTTTCCTCTATATCAACCTTTTGTTCTATGCGCTCTCCAAAAATATTCATACTGCCCCATAATCAGAAACGTTCCTGCTCCTTCGGATGATTGATCATTGCATCCTTATCCTCGACAAGCACATTCTGTAAAAGCTGTGGGTACATCTTCATTCCCTGACACAGCGTACCGAGGCTCTGCTTCTTTTCCAGAATCACTTCCATCAGCATCAGTGCCGTAAGAATTCCATCTCCGGTTGTGGCATGCTTGCTGAAAATCACATGCCCGGACTGCTCTCCGCCAAGCACATATCCGTTTGTCACACTCTTTCAAATATTTGCCACGCCGATTTTATCGCGAGTTGCAAATGGCAGTTCTCCCATCTCTCCGTCAATATATTTCTCCAGCGCAGCTTCCACCTCTGTTATAATACCAGCCAAGGTAACGTCCGATCTTGTATGCATGATCTGCGGAGAGTACTTTGTTGGCTTCGCCGCGAAAGCCGTCTGTTCTGAAATATTTTAACATATAAATCTTCCCTTTTCCTTTTCTACCAACTCAACTAATCCAGTAATACTTTATTTGTCGTAACAGTACTAATATATGGATCTAATTGAAAAACCTCATCTCTTGTATCACAAATCCAAACTCCAATTGGTATGTTTTGTAATTTACATTTCTGTATCAATTCACTATTTAAACACGATGTGTTTATTGATAAAAACAAAGTATTTTCAGATGTTTTTAATTTCTGCATTAAATTATATGTATTATCATTGACATCAAATGTATTTAATCCAAGTTCTGCTTTAGGATCTGCATTCTTCATATACTGTAAATAAGTAATATTAAAAGATACCCACGATGTTTATCCTCATATATATTATCACATATCCATAGCTCATAAACTCTGGCCTGTGTAATATTCGATTTCAATTCACATATGATGAATATCATGGTAGACAAAATAGCCATAATTACATCAAATGAATGGTATTTTTTCGTAACCCGTCACTA
>ENA-OQNM01000387-OQNM01000387.1-human-gut-metagenome-genome-assembly--contig:-NODE-387-length-16709-cov-2.929200_pt1 | contig 16709 bp, 15 predicted proteins | sample MGYA00242632_ERZ504886 | MGnify/ENA primary metagenome ERZ504886 (study PRJEB26092, sample SAMD00036424) | human gut metagenome | host: Homo sapiens | study: EMG produced TPA metagenomics assembly of... | reverse complement strand
AGTTTATCGGTGACCTGTTGCCAGCGTGGTCAAGCGCCAGTGCGGCATCAAGGACTACGGCACACTTTTCCCGGGCCACGGCGGCATTCTGGATCGTTTGACAGCGTGATGTTCATTGCGCCCTTCGTGACCATGGTCATCACGGCGGTGTTCTACAAGTAAAACGGGGAACGTGCCATGTCGAAAAAAATTACGCTGCTGGGCTCTACCGGCTCCATCGGCACCCAGAGCCTCGATGTCATCCGCGCTCAAGGGTATGAGGTGTTCGGCCTGTCGGCCCACAGCCATGTGGATAAGATCCTGCAGCAGATCGAGGAATTCCACCCGAAATACGTCTGCATGACCGACCCGGACGCCGCCGCAAGGCTGGATGCCGCGCTGTCCGGCCGGGCGGGTGCGCCCAAATTGCTCACCGGCCCGGAGGGCCTGCGGCAGCTGGCCGCGCTGGACGGCCCGGACGTGGTGCTGAACAGTGTGGTGGGCATTGCGGGCCTAGGTGCCAGCCTGACTGCCATCGAGAGCGGCCACGACCTGGCTCTGGCCAACAAGGAGAGCCTTGTCACCGGCGGCCATCTGGTCACCCGGGCGGTGGCACAGCACGGCGTGAAGCTGCTGCCCGTGGACAGTGAGCATTCGGCCATCTTCCAGTGCCTGCAGGACAAGGAGAGCGCCCCCAGCCTGACCAAGATCCTGCTCACGGCGTCCGGCGGGCCCTTCTTCGGCATGAAAACCGAGGAACTGCGCACCAAGACCAAGGCGGACGCCCTCAAGCACCCCAACTGGAACATGGGGGCCAAGATCACCATTGACTCCGCCACCCTCATGAATAAGGGTCTGGAACTCATTGAGGCGGTGTGGCTGTTCGGCCTGCCGCCGGAGAAGATCCAGATCGTGGTGCAGCGCCAAAGCATCGTGCACTCGGCGGTGCAGTTCAGCGATCATTCGGTCATTGCCCAGCTGGGCGTGCCGGATATGCGCATCCCCATCCAGTACGCCCTGACCTACCCCAAGCGGGTGCCGGGCGTGGTGCCGGAGCTGGACTTTGCGGCCCTGAAGGTGCTGACCTTTGATGTGGCCGACGAAGAGACCTTCCGCTGCCTTGCCGCCTGCAAAAAGGCCATCAAGAAGGGCGGCCTTGGCCCCTGTGCGGCCAACGGTGCCAACGAGGAAGCTGTGAAGCTGTTCCTGGAGGACAAGATCGGCTTTTTGGATATCGGCCGTCTGGTGGAAGCCGTCGTGGACAGCGACCGCTTCGGCGGCGACTACACCCTCAGCGATGTGTACGAGTGCGACCGCATGGCACGGGAGTTCGTGCGGGCACATCTTTGATTTTTAGGAGTACGAATGTCAGTTTTTATCACGCTGCTTGCAGCGCTGTTCGTGTTCAGCGCCGTGATCGCCATCCATGAGTTCGGCCACTTTGCGGTGGCAAAGCTCTGCGGCATCCGGGTCAACGTAGTTTTCCATCGGCATGGGCCCGGCCCTCTGGAAAACAGTCCGCAAGGGCACCCAATACACCCTGCGGGCCCTGCCGGTGGGCGGCTATGTGGCGCTGGAAGGGGAGGAAAGCCCCGAGAGCCAGCAGGCCGAAGCCGCCCGTGACCGGCGGGAGGAAGCGGCACCCGCCCCGGTGCCGCCGGAAGAAGGCACCGGCATCCCCCTGAACGAGGCCCCGGTCTGGCAGCGGATGCTGGTGATGGTGGCCGGTGCGGTCATGAACTTTGTGCTGGGGTTCGTGGTGCTGCTGATCCTGCTCACGGCCCAGAGCTCCCCGCTGACCAGCAAGGTGATCTATGCCGTGGAGGACGGTGCCCTCTGCGGCCAGACCGGCCTGCAGGCAGGGGACGAGATCGTTGCGGTGAACGGCCGCCGCTGCTTCGTGGCCAACGATATCATCTATGAGCTGGTGCGCACCGAGCAGTACCGGGCGGACTTTACCGTACTGCGGGACGGCCAGACCGTGGAGCTGCCGGATGTGCAGTTCGACACCTGGACGGACGAAGCCGGGCAGGTGCACATGAGCCTGGGCTTTACCGTGTACGGGTTGGCCAAGACGCCCCGCAACGTGCTGCGAGAGGCCGGCAACAGTATGCTGTACTACGGGCGCATCATTTTTACCTCCCTCGCGGACCTGCTCCGCGGGCGGGAGAACATCAACAATCTTTCCGGGCCGGTGGGCATCGTGACGGCCATCGGGCAGGCGGCCAGCTACGGTTGGCAGGATCTGCTGCAGCTGCTGGCCCTCATCACCATCAACCTGGGCATCTTCAACCTGCTGCCCTTCCCGGCGCTGGACGGCGGCAAGGTGGTGTTCCTGGCCATTGAGGGCATCACCGGCCATGCTGTGCCGGAAAAGCTGCAGGGCAGCCTGACCGTTGCGGCCTTTGCGCTGCTGTTCGGGCTGATGATCTTTGCAACCTACAACGATATCATCCGGCTCATCACCGGAGCTGTATAACAGAAAGGGGAACCACAGGATGCGGCAGTTGAAACGAGAAGTGAAGATCGGCAATGTGACCATTGGCGGCAACCATCCCATTGCGGTGCAGACCATGCTGAATGTGCCGGTGGAGGACATTGCCGGCAACGTGGCACAGGCAAAGCGGTGCGAAGCCGCTGGCTGCCAGATCCTGCGGGTGACCTGCCCCAGCGCAGCCGACGCCAAGTGCATCGAGGCCGTGAAGAACGCGGTGAGCATCCCCATCGTGGCGGATATCCACTTTGACTACCGCGCTGCGCTGGCCTGCGCCGACGTGGGCGTGGACAAGATCCGCATCAACCCCGGCAACATCGGCGACGACGACCGGGTGAAGGCGGTGGTGGACGCCTGCCAGCAGAAGAACATCCCCATCCGCATCGGCGTCAACGGCGGCAGCTTGGAAAAGCACATTCTTGCCAAGTACGGTGCCCCTACCCCGGAAGCCATGGTGGAGAGCGCCCTGTACCATGTGCGCCTGCTGGAAAAGTTCGACTTCAACAACATCGTCATTTCCATCAAGAACTCCAACGTGCCCCGCATGATGGAGGCTTACCGCCAGCTGAGTGCCGTTACCGACTATCCACTGCATGTGGGCGTGACCGAGGCCGGCACCTATCAGATGGGCCTGCTCAAGAGCGGCATGGGCATCGGCGGCATGCTGCTGGAGGGCATCGGCGACACCATTCGCGTTTCGCTGGCCGCCGAGCCGGAAAAGGAAGTGGAAGCCGGTTACAACATCCTGCGGGCCGTGGGCTTCCCGGTGGCAGGGCCGGAGGTCATCACCTGCCCGACCTGCGGCCGCACCCAGTACCCCTGCACCGAGATCGCCAACGAGGTGGAAAAGCGGCTGCAGGGCTACAAGAAATCCATTAAGGTGGCCGTGATGGGCTGCGTGGTCAACGGCCCCGGTGAGGCCCGGGAGGCCGACATCGGCATTGCCGGCGGCAAGGGCGAAGCCGTGCTGTTCCTCCACGGCAAGCCGGTGAAAAAGCTCACCGGTGACAACATTCTGGACCAGTTCATGGACGAGATCTATAAACTGTAAACACTGTATTTTCTCTGCTGCCACGCCTGCGGACACAGGCGCGGCAGTTTGTGCTGTATAAAAAGGAGTATCACCCGTGACACCACTCGTTTCCCAGCTCTGGCCGCAGTTCATGGCGGACCCGGCGTTTGCGTCCTGCTTCGGGCAGGTGATCGTGGAACATGCCCGCATGCTGCGGCAGAGCCAGCAGGTCATTTTTACCCTGCGCAGCGCCGCCCGCTGGACAAGGGCCTGTGCGCTCGGCTGCTGGCTTCGCTGCAGCCCGATTATGAGGGCTTTGAACTGAAGATCGAGAACCACTTCGGCTATGCCATGCTGGACGAAACGGCCCTGCGGGACCTGCTGGAGGAAATGAAGGCGGACGGCGTGCCCATCAACGGCTTTCTGGACCGGTGCAGCATCACCATCCTGGGGCAGAGCATCACCGTCGGGGTGCGCCACGGCACCAAGTTTTTGCAGGAGATGGGCTTTGAAAAGCTGCTGGCAGACTGCATCGCCCGCCACACCGGGGTGACGCCCAAAGTCAGCCTGATCAGCGCTGTAAGCGAGGCCGAGCAGCACCAGATGGAGGAAAAGCTGGAGCGCAAGATCGCTCCGCCGGTGGTCAAGTTCGAGAAAAGAATACCGCTCCGTCCATCAAGGTGGAGGGTCTGGACCTGACCGACAAGCCGGTGACCATCTTCCACGGCAAAATGTTCACCCCAAAACCTCACCCCCTCAAGGATCTGGGCGGCGAGGGCGGCAAGTGCACGATCTGGGGCGATGTGTTCTTTACCGAGGTCAAGGGCAACTATCGCAAGATCTACACCGTGTCCATCACCGACTACACCGGCTCCATCAACCTCAAGATCCGCGCGCAGGAGGGCGAGGACTGCTCCAAGTGGGAGAGCATCGGCAAGGGTACCACAGTCATCGTGCGCGGCGACTGCTCCTATGATAAGTACGAGCATGACTACATCGTGTACCCCTACGATGTGCTGTTCGTGGAGCGCAAAAAGCGGGAGGACAGCGCCCCGGTCAAGCGAGTGGAGCTGCACCTGCACACCAAACTGTCCAGCATGGACGGCTTCTGCGACCCCGGCGGCATCGTGCGGCTGGCCCACCGCATGGGGCACCCGGCCATTGCCATCACCGACCACGGTGTGTGTCAGGGCTACCCGGAAGCCATGCTGGCGGCCGATGACATCCACAAGAAAGACCCGGACTTCAAGCTCATCTACGGCTGTGAGGCCTACTTTGTGGACGATATGATCCCCTGCGTGTACGGCGTGCAGGAGCAGCCCCTGACCGGAGAATTTTGCGTGTTCGACACCGAGACCACCGGCCTGGACCCCGGCGTGGAGTATATGACCGAGATCGGCGGCGTCATCGTGCGCAACGGCGAGGTGATGGAGGAATTTGACACCTTTGTCAAGCCTGGCAAGCCCATCACCCCCAAGATCACCGAGATCACCGGCATCACCAACGAGATGGTGGCCGATGCTCCCAGCGAGAAGGAAGCGCTGGAAGCGTTCCTCAAGTTTGCAGGGGGGCGCATTCTGGTGGGCCACAATGTGCACTCCTTCGATATGCGCTTTCTGCGGGCCGCCGCCAAGCGCAGCGGCATCTCGCTGGAAAATGTGACCTATATCGACACCCTGACCATGGCGCAGGCCATGTACCCCGGCCTGCACAACTACAAGCAGGGCACCATCAACAAGCATCTGGAGCTGCCCGCCTACGAGGCACACCGCGCCTGCGAGGACTCCGCCGCACTGGGCCGCATCTTCTGTGTGATGCTCAAGGACCTGGAAGAAAAACAGGTGACGAAGGTCAGCGAGATCAACACGGGCCTGGGCGGCAACCGCGAGGTGCTGAAAAAGAAGTATTACCACCTGATCATCCTGGTCAAGAACCAGATGGGCCTGAAGAATCTGTACAAGATCGTGAGCGAGGCCCACGTCAACTACTTCTTCAAAAAGCCCCGCGTGCCCCGCAGCCTGCTGAACAAGTACCGGGACGGCCTGCTGCTCACCAGTGCCTGCGAGGCCGGTGAGTTGTATCGTGCCATCGTGGACGGCACCCCCTATGAGGAACTGAAAAAGATCGCCTCCTACTACGACATTCTGGAGATCCAGCCGTTGGGCAACAACGCCTACATGGTGCGCGAGGGCAAGGTGGACAGCGAGGAGAAGATCAAGGACTTCAACCGCACGGTCATAAAGCTGGGCGAGGACCTGCACAAGCCGGTGATCGCCACCGGCGACGTACACTTCACCGAGCCGGAAGATGCCGTGTACCGTGCGGTGCTGCAGGCGGGCAACGGCTTCAAGGATGCCGACAACCAGCCGCCGCTGTTCTTCCGCACCACACAGGATATGCTGGACCAGTTCTACTATCTGCCCAAGGAGAAGGCCTACGAGGTGGTGGTCAAGAACCCGCGCAAGATCGCGGCCATGATCGACAACACCGTGCGGGCCATCCCGCGGGGCACCTACCCGCCCAGCATCGAGGGCGCGGAACAGCAGCTGCGCGACGCCACCTGGGAGCACGCCAAGCGGGACTACGGCGACCCCCTGCCCGAGATCGTGGAAAAGCGGCTGCAGAAGGAGCTGGACTCCATCTGCGGCCACGGCTACGCCGTCCTGTACGTCATCGCGGTCAAACTGGTGGCCTACTCCAACGCGGGCGGCTATCAGGTGGGCAGTCGTGGTTCGGTCGGCTCGTCGGCTGTGGCCCACTTCTCCGGCATCTCGGAGGTCAACAGCCTGCCGCCCCACTACCGCTGCCCCAAGTGCAAGTACAGCGAGTTCATCACCGATGGCAGCGTGGACGACGGCTTCGACCTGCCCGACAAGAACTGCCCCCACTGCGGCACCCGGATGCTGGTGGACGGCCACGACATCCCTTTCGAGACCTTCCTTGGCTTCTACGGCGACAAGGAACCCGATATCGACCTGAACTTCTCCGGTGAGTACCAGTCCAACGTGCACCGCTACACCGAGGAGCTGTTCGGCAAGGCCAACGTGTTCAAGGCCGGCACGGTGTCCGGTATTCAGGACAAGACCGCCTACGGCTACGTCAAGAAGTATCTGGAAGAGCGGGGCCGCACCGTGAACCATGCGGAGGAAAACCGCCTGACGCTGGGCTGCACCGGCGTCAAGCGCACCACGGGCCAGCACCCCGGCGGCATGGTCGTTGTGCCGGACACCTATGAAATTTACGATTTCTGCCCCATCCAGCACCCGGCAGATGACGTGGCCGGCGGCCTGCTGACCACCCACTTCGAGTTCAAGTATCTGCACGATACCCTGCTCAAGCTGGACGAGCTGGGCCACGATATGCCCACCTTCTACAAGTATTTTGAGGAATACACCGGCATCCCGGTGGACAGCATCCCCATGAACGACCCCAAGGTGTACAGCCTGCTCACCAGCCCGGAAGCGCTGGGCGTGACCCCGGAACAGATCGACAGCCAGACCGGTACCTTCGGCATCCCGGAAATGGGCACCAACTTTGTGCGCGGCATGCTGGTGGAGGCCCGGCCCAAGAACTTCTCGGAGCTGATCCAGATCTCGGGCCTGTCCCACGGCACCGACGTGTGGACCGGCAACGCGGATGAGCTGATCCGCAGCGGCACCTGCACCATCGCAGAGGTCATCGGCTGCCGTGACAGCATCATGCTGTACCTGCTGCGCAAGGGGCTGGAACCCAAGATGGCCTTTGACATCATGGAGGCCGTGCGTAAGGGCAAGGTGGCCAAGGGCGGTTTCAAGGACGGCTGGGAGGAAGCCATGCGGGAGCATGATGTGCCGGACTGGTACATCGAGAGCTGCCGCAAGATCAAATATATGTTCCCCAAGGCCCACGCGGTGGCCTATCTGATGAGTGCCATCCGTCTGATGTGGTTCAAAATCTACAAGCCGCAGGCCTTCTATGCGGTGTACTTCACCGTGCGCGGCGACGACATCGACTACGAGGCCGCTATCGGCGGGGCTGCTGTGGCCCGTGCTCACATGGAAGAGGTCAAGCGCCGCCTGAAGGAGGAAAAGAACGCCAAGGACGAGGACGTTCTGGTGAGCCTGCAGCTGGTGAACGAAATGCTGGTGCGCGGGTACGAGTTCTTGCCCATCGAGCTGGGCAAGAGCCGCGGCTCCAAATATGTGGTGGAGGACGGCAAGGTGCGCCTGCCCTTCAGTTCTCTAAAGGGTCTGGGCGGTGCTGCTGCCGACGCGCTGGAGCGGGTGACCATCCACGGCGAAGAGTACCTCTCGGTGGAAGAACTGCAGCAGGCCTCCGGCGTCGGTCAGGGCATCCTGGACCGTCTGCGTCAGGTGGGCGCCCTGGGCGACCTGCCCGAGAGCAGCCAGGTGAGCTTCTTCTGATAAAAAAACTTGACACCATATGTGACACCACATATAATAGAAGCAGGAGCATGAACGATGTCAAAATGGGATAAACTGATCGCACGCATCTGTGCACTTTCCAAAGATATGCGGTTCGATGAGCTGCGCAAGGTGCTGGAAAGCTACGGCTATGTGATGTATGCGCCCCGGAGCGGGAGCAGCCACTACACCTTCCGCAAGGCGGGGTGCCAGCCGATCACGATCCCGAAGCATGAGCCGATCAAAAAGGTATACGTTGAGATGGTGAGGCAGATCGTAGAGAGTGAGGCGAAGAACGATGAAAACGCTGAATGAATATCTTGCCATGCCCTATCGGATGGAGATCGTGGAGGACCGGGAAGAGGGCGGTTTCGTGGTTTCCTTTCCGGAGCTGCCGGGCTGCATCACCTGCGGCGAAACGCTGGAAACCGCTGTGGCGAACGCACAGGATGCCAAAAAAGCTTGGCTGGAAGCAGCCCTTGCGGACGGTGTGACGATCCAGGAGCCAGATAGTCTGGAAAAATACTCCGGACAGTTCAAGCTGCGGATGCCGCGCAGCCTGCACCGCGCATTGGCAGAGCACTCCCAGCAGGAGGGCATCAGCATGAACCAATACTGTGTGTATCTGCTGGCCAAGAACGACGCTCTGCACGCGGGCTGATAAAAGCGGACAGAGATACAACAAAAACTCCCCCTGCGGTGGGCGATTTGTCTCACGGCGAGGGGGAGGTTGCTGTTTTTCTAGGGAACGAGGTCAGCCGGAGGAATTGCTTACTCCACGCTGATCATATAATAATACACGGGCTGACCGCCGCGGATGTGGCTGACCTCCACATGGTTCGGGCACTTGGCCTTGACCATCTCGGTGACCTTCTCGGCGTCCTCGTCGCTCACGTCGCAGCCGGAGATGATGGTGACAAAGCAAGAGTCCTTTTTGCACATACCCCGGGCCAGACGGTAGGTGGCCTTGGTGATGTCGGTGGAGGTGGCAACGATCTTGCCGTTCTCCAGTGCCATGATCTCGCCCTTTTTGATGCGCTTGCCGTCGTACTCGCTGTCGCGGGCGGCGTAGGTGATCAGGCCGGTGGACACCTTGTCGGCAGCCGCCATCATGTTGATGGTGTTGGTCTCGGCGTTCACGGAGGGGTCGAAGTTCAGCATGGCGGTGATGCCCATGGGCACGGTGCGGGTGGGCAGAACCACGACCTGACGGTCGGCCAGTTTCTCGGCCTGCTCGGCGGCCATGATGATGTTCTTGTTGTTGGGCAGAACGAACACGGTCTTGGCCGGCACGCTCTGGATGGCTGCCAGAATGTCCTCGGTGGAGGGGTTCATGGTCTGGCCGCCGGAGACCACGGCGTCCGCAGCCAGGTCGGTGAACACGGACTTCAGGCCCTCACCGGCAGCCACGGCCACAAAGCCGTAGTCACGGCTGGGGTCCACAGCAGCGTAGACGAACTCGCTGGCCTGAGAGGGAGCCTTCTCGGCAGAGGCCTGCTTCTCCAGGCTCTTGCCCTGCTTCTGGCGGGCCAGGAACTGCTCGTGCATGTTCTCGATCTTGAAGTTGGTCAGGTAGCCATACTTGATGGCCTCGCTCAGGATCTTGCCGGGGTCGGCGGTGTGGACATGCAGGTTGATCACATCATCGTCCTCGATGCATACCACGCTGTCGCCGTTGGACTCGGCAAAGGCACGCATCTTGGCGGCGCTGGCACCCTCGTACTTGTTGATGAGGAACTGGGTGCAGTAGCCGTTCTTGATGTCCTCCACCTTCATCAGGTCATCGGTGAACACGCCCTTGCCGGCGTTCTCGGTGGAGAGCTTTGCCTTGTTGGGGGCAGCCTCGCCGCCAGCCACGATGGGCTCGCCGTGGAACACCTTGCCCATGCCCTCAAAGATGATCAGGATGCCCTGACCGCCTGCGTCCACGACGCCGGCCTTCTTCAGGACAGGCAGCAGGTTGGGGGTGTCGTCCAGGGCTTCCTGACCGGCAGCCATAACAACGTCCCACAGGGCGGGCACGTCGGCGGCATCGCTGGCGGCAGCCTTTTCGCTGGCCACGCGGGCCACGGTGAGAATGGTGCCCTCGGTGGGCTTCATCACGGCCTTGTAGGCACCCTCGACGCCCTTCTGCAGGGCAGCCACGATGTCGGCCACGTCGGCTTCCTTCTTGCCTTCCAGCGCCTTGGAGAAGCCGCGGAACAGCAGGCTGGTGATGACGCCGGAGTTGCCGCGGGCACCGCGCAGCATGGCGGAAGCAGCGGTCTTGGCGGCTTCGCCCACGGTGCAGCTGTCATCCAGGGCTTCCAGCTCGCGCACGGAAGCACCCACGGTCATGCCCATGTTGGTGCCGGTGTCGCCGTCCGGGACGGGGAAGACGTTCAGCTCATCCACGCGGGAGCGCTGATTGTTGATGTTGTTGGCGCCGGAAATGATGGCGTCGCGCAGGATCTTACCAGAAATCATTGTTTTAAACTCCTTATCAGGCCGGAAAAATTCCGGCAGCCGGGGATACAGACGGACATCAGGCGATCACATCGTCCACCGAGACCACCACGCGGGCGACCTTCAGGCCGGTGGCCTGCTCGACTTCGTCCTTGACGCGGTGCGAGATGCTGCGGGCAGCGGTGGAAATGTTCAGCCCATAGCTGACAGCGATGTGCAGCTCGATCACGAGACGTCCATTCTCCTGCGTGACGCGGACACCCTTTTCGGAATAATCGGAACCATGGACCAGGCTGCGCACAGCGTCGGTCATATCACGGGGTGCCATTGCGGCAACGCCGTAGCAGTGTTTGGTCGCCTCACCCACGAGGGTCGAAAAATACCCGGCGGTAAAGCTGACATCTCCCAGCGGGAAACGGGAAGTGATCATAATCGCTCTGCTCCTTTATGTTATTTTTCAGAAAACACATTCAGGGTCTGGGGCCGTGCAGGCGGGCCAAAACCGCAGACTGCACCGAGAAACACCCACTCTATTATACAACTTCGATGCGCGGTTGTACAGTTCAAATTGCTGGCAGCGGGGCTTTTTTGGCTGTTTTGCGTCCTTTGCCCACAAATTTGCGGGCAAAACTGTACGGCTGGGCAGAGCAGTGCGTTCGTTCGACAGGGCATGACCGTCCGGGTGTGATATGCTGTCCGGTGCACAGCGGCCGCGCTGCGGCAGAAGTATGACGGATGCCTGCAAACAATCTGTAAAAAAAACTTATAAAAACTCCCTCCGGATGCTTTATCCCTCTATGAAAAAGTGCTAAAATGAAAGCAGAGAGAGGGGATGCGCACCGGGCGGTGTGTGTCCCCTGTAAAACGAGCAGACCCAAATCATCCATCCGGCCGCACACGCCGTGCATAAAATACCGATTTAGGAGTTGTTGGCATGAACATTCTGTTTTTCCTCTCCCCCAAGCAGGATCTGATGTACGTTTACGACGATTTTACCCTCCGGCAGACGCTGGAAAAATGGGAGAACAACCGCTACGCCTCCATCCCGGTGCTCAACCGCCGGGGCGAGTATGTGGGCACCCTGACCGAGGGAGACATCCTCTGGGGGCTGAAAAAATACCACGGGCTGGATCTGGAAGCCGCAGAGGACGTGCCCATCTCGGCCTTTCCCCACAAGCGGGATTACAAGGCGGTGACCGTGACCACCAGCATGGACCAGCTGATCGAAGCCGCCATGAACCAGAACTTTGTGCCCGTGGTGGATGACCGGGGCATCTTCATTGGCATCGTGCGCCGGCAGGCCATCATCCGCTACTGCTACGAAAAGTCCCGCGCGGAGGAAGCGCCGCAGCCCGGCCGTGTGGTGCCGGAATACGCCGCCGCCCACTGAGCGCCGGAAAACAACCGGACCTGCCATGCTCCACCTTCCCATTTTTGGGAGGGTGGAGCATTTTTTGTGCAAAAATCCCCGGAAAAGCCTTGAAAGTCCGATTTATGGGATGCCGCATGTGCGATAATACAGCCACAGGGAGCCACCGGCAGCGGGAACCGCCCGGTGCAGGCAGGCTCCCGACAGAACAAAACAGGAGGGGAACACGATGAAGGATTTTGAGATGCGTTATGTGGGCAGCCATGTGGAGGTGTACACCGGCAGCGGGGTGTTCCTCTTTTCGGCCGATACCGTGCGTGAGGCGATGGAGGAGCTGGCTGAGTGACATGGTTTGAAACAACTAATGTAAAATCTGCGTAAAATGTTTGAAAAGGAACTGTGACGAAACGATTGAAAACCAGCAAAATGTGTGGAAAAAGTGATTTTCTTGTAAAATAAACCTTGTTGTGGCAGGGGGATTGATGGTATAATAAGCATAGTGTGAGCGCTGAAACGGAGCCGTGCGCGTGGACGCATGGGGGCGCTGCATGACAAAGGGAAAACGGCTGCCGGGGTACGGGTCCCGCCAAAGGCGGGGCAGGGCCCGGCGGCTGTGTGCTGTTATTGGAAGAAACAGGAAGATCGTATTTAGGAGTATCGCTATGGATATCACACACATTACCTCTCTGCTGGGCGGCATTGCGTTGTTTTTGTATGGCATGTCGATCATGGGCGCGGGCCTGGAAAAGCTGGCCGGCGGCAAAATGCAGGGGTGCTGCAAAACTGACCTCTCCACCATCAAAGGTGTCATTTTTGGCACCCTGATCACGGGCGTGATCCAGTCGTCGGCTGGCACGGTGGTGATCTGTGTGGGCCTGGTCAACTCCGGTATCATGACGCTGACGCAGTCGGTGGGCGTGATCATGGGTGCAAACATTGGTACGACGGTGACCGGTCAGCTGATCCGCATGGCGGATATCTCAGGCGACAGCCTGTGGCTGACCCTCATGCAGCCCAAGACGTTTGCGCCGGTGGTGGCGTTTATCGGCTGCATTTTTTATGTGTTCCTGCGCAACGCCAAAAAGAAGAACATCGGCCAGATCATGCTGGGCTTCGGCATCCTGTTCACCGGCATGAGCCTGATGGACACCGGCGTGTCCCCCCTGCGGGAAAGCGCCGCGTTTCAGAACCTGTTCGTCTCCATGACCAACCCCATCCTGGGCGTGCTGGTGGGTCTGGTGGTCACGGTGCTCATCCAGTCCTCCTCGGCATCGGTGGGCATCCTGCAGGCACTGTCCAGTACGGGTCTGGTCACCTTCAGTTCGGCCATCCCCATCATCCTGGGTGCCCACATCGGCACGGCCTTCACCCCGCTGCTGACCATCGGCGGCTCCTCCAAGGACGGCAAGCGCGCCGCCCTCATCCACCTGTACTTCAACGTGATCGGCAGCATCGTACTGCTGGCCCTGATCTATGCGGTGCAGTTCACCTTCGGCATCCCCATGTGGCATGACGTGATGAACAAGAGCTCCATCGCAAACATCCACACCCTGTCCAGCGTGTGTGCCATGCTGCTGTTCCTGCCGTGCAGCGGGGTGCTGTCCAAGCTGGCCATGCTCACGGTGCCGGACAACGCTGAGGAAGCGCAGGAACTGAGCATGCCGGTGCTGGACGAGCGTCTGTTCAAGAGCCCGGCCGTGGCCCTGCAGCAAGCCAAGAACGCGGTGGTCAAAATGTCCCGCCGTGCCGCCCGCAACGTCAATCTGGCTGCGCCGCTGCTGCTGAAGATGGACGAGGACACCGTGAGCGCCATCAAGGTGCGGGAGAACCTCATCGACCGCATGGAGGTGGCCATCTCCAATTACCTTATTAAGATGACCGATCAGGAGCTGGGCGATGACGAGAGCCATGCCGTGACCGAGCTGCTGAACTTTGTCACCGAGTTCGAGCGCATCGGCGACTATGCCGTGAACATCATGGAAAAGGCCGAGGAGCTGAACGAGAAGGAGGCCTCCTTCTCCGAGAGCGCCCAGAAGGAACTCATCCTGCTGGAAAAGGCCGTGGAGCGCATCCTGACCGTGACCGGCGAGGCCTTTGAGGGCGACGACACCCAGAAGGCCATGCAGGTGGAGCCGCTGGAAGAGGTGATCGATGTGATGGTGGAGCGCCTGCGCGACCAGCACATCCGCCGCCTGAAGGACGGCGTGTGCTCCATTGACACCGGCGTGGTGTTCCTGGACGTGCTGAACAACGTGGAGCGCATCTCCGACCACTGCTCCAATGTGGCCGTGCGTATGATCGGCATGGAGGGCGGCGAGGATTACGACTCCCACACCCTCAAGAGCATCATGCACCACAACCCCACCAAGGACTACATGCTGGAGTACGAGCAGTGCCGCAGGGAGTACCTTGTGCCGCTGGAGCAGATGGAAGCCTGACCCCCAAAAAACAACAGCCCCGGACCATTCGGTCCGGGGCTGTTTTGCGCAGATGGATGCCGGAAATGAGGTGTGGGCTCAGTGCGGCACGGCTACCCACTTGTGCGGGCCATGCCAGCCCTTGCCGTCCTCCGGTGCCTTGAGGCAGACGCCGGGGTTGGGCGGGCCGGAGCGCAGGCTCTTGTTCTGCTGATTGCCGCAGAACTTGCACTTGTAGCGGATGCTGACCGGTTCAGACATTTGGATGCACTCCTTCCCTCCGGAAGCCCGGAACTAAGAATCTTTGCTTTGATACTCTGATTATATAATTCTAATGCATCAATGTCAATAAAAATTGGAAGAAACTGAGAAAAATCACCCGCCAAGGTCCTCCAGCAGGGCCTGCAGCTCCGGCAGGCTGTGCACCCGGATGCCGCGCCGGATGCGCAGCACGTCGTTTTCGGGCAGAAGGTTCACATAGATGCCGGTGAGCTGCTGCAGGGCACCGGGGGTGCCGTCGGCATTGCAGGCATACACGGCCACCCGGCCGCCGGTGTCGCACAGGTAGTAGCCCGCCGCCGTGGGAGCTGCCGCCTGCACCAGGGAACTGACGCTGCCGGAAATGGGCGGAGTTTCGTCTGCCGGGGCCTCCGGCAGGGGGAGGCGGGGCAGCGCCATCCAGAACAGACTGAACGCGATGGTGAACACACAGAGCCCGTAGAACAGGCACAGACCGAATTTGCGCATGGGCAGGGAACACCCCTTTCGTGGTTTTACCGGAAGTATGGCCCGGAAGTGCGCCGGAAAATCATTTTTTGCGGTGGAATGCTGTACTTTGCCGGGCCGGATGTGGTATACTGACCATGATTGAATGGGACACCGGCCCCGCAACAGAAGATTGGTCCTTGCCCGCGTCCGGCCGGCGTGCTATAATATGGTATCGTATGCTGGGTGACCGGCGGTTTTTTAAAATGAAGATCACAGCGCCGCGTGCGCTGCAGTTTACCAGTATGGGTCAGGAGGCGATCCCTATCTCCAGCAATGAGATGAGAAAGATCCACCGGGGCGGCGAAGGCAGTTCTTCGCAGTCTGCGGCGGGACGTAAGGTAAATGTGAGCCAGAGCCGCCGGGAGCAGCCGGTCAGGGAACCCGGGAAGCCCGGAAAGGCTCCGAAGGAACCGAAGGAAAAGGCAAAGCACCCGATCCTGCGGTTCATCGGTCGCACCATTGCCACCCTGCTGTGCCTGGGCATCATGGCCGGCAGCCTGCTGGCCGTGGGTATGGTGTTCTATGTGGTGCAGGCCACGGCCAACGACGGCGACCTGCTGGACCTGGACAACATCCAGCTGAGCCAGTCCAGCGTGGTCATGGCCAACGATCCGGACACCGGTGCACAGGTGGAGTATGCCACTCTGCGCTCCTCCAACAGCCACCGCGTGTGGGCCGACCTGGAGCAGATCCCCACCAACCTGCAGTATGCATTCATCTGCACCGAGGACAAGGATTTCTACAACGAGCCGGGCGTCAACTTCAAACGCACCATTGGTGCCATGGTCAATGAGTATCTGCTGCCCATCTACAGCTCCAAGCAGGGTGCTTCCACGCTGGAGCAGCAGCTCATCAAGAACCTGACCGATGACAACAGCGCCAGCGGCATCGAGGGCGCTCTGCGTAAGTTGCGCGAGATCTACCGTGCGCTCTGCCTGAGCCGCAGCTATTCCAAGGAGACCATCCTGGAGGCGTACCTGAATACCATCAGCTTCACCGGCACCATCCAGGGCGTTCAGACGGCGGCCAACGAGTACTTCAACAAGGATGTCAGCGAGCTGACCCTGTGGGAGTGTGCCACCATCGCTTCCATCACCAAGAACCCCACCAACTACAACCCCTACACCAACCCTGAGAACCTGATCAACCGCCGAAACTTCATCATGTACAACATGTGGCAGCAGGGGGTGATCAGCGAGGAGGACTACCGCAACGCTGCCGCCCAGCCGCTGACGTTGGCAGAGGACGACAGCGACAAGAAGAACACCTCCGTGACCTCCTACTTCACCGATGCATTGTTCCAGGAAGTGGTGGAGGACATCATGGCCAAGGAGGGCATCTCGGAGGCGGACGCCCAGAAGATGCTGTACACCGGCGGCTTTACCATCGAGGCTACCGTGAACACCAAGCTGCAGTCCCAGATGGAAAACCTGATGCTGAACACCAACGACGCTTACTTCCCGGCCGGCTGGCATGAGGAAGAGGTGACCTCCATTTCGGACGACGATGTGCAGGTGATGAACGAGGACGGCACCCCAAGACCCGCGTTGCCGAGGACGGCACCGTGTATTATTACCGCAACGTGCGCACCCAGGCGGCCATGGTCACGCTGGACTACGACGGCAACGTGGTGGCCATCGTGGGCGGTCTGGGCGAAAAGACCAAGAGCCTCTCGCTGAACCGCGCCTACAGCGTGGAGCGGCAGACCGGCTCCACCATCAAGTCCATCGGCGCCTATGCACTGGGCGTGGAGTACGGGCTGGTGAACTGGTCCACCATGCTCAACAATTCGCCCCTGTACCAGAAGCAGGACATGGTCACT
>ENA-OQNM01000384-OQNM01000384.1-human-gut-metagenome-genome-assembly--contig:-NODE-384-length-16746-cov-2.538600_pt1 | contig 16746 bp, 16 predicted proteins | sample MGYA00242632_ERZ504886 | MGnify/ENA primary metagenome ERZ504886 (study PRJEB26092, sample SAMD00036424) | human gut metagenome | host: Homo sapiens | study: EMG produced TPA metagenomics assembly of... | reverse complement strand
ATCCACCATGAAAACGTTGACGGCGTATGCGGCCGCCGTCGAACTCGACATGGGCAAGACCCTGGACACGCAGACCTATCTGGAACAGTCCCAGGACGGCACCGCGCGTCTGGTGCTCAAAGGCAACGGCGACATGCTGTTGGGAGCCGGAGCGTCCGACGCGAACCACATCAACGGACGTGCCGGATTGGGCACGCTTGCCGGGCGGACCGCACAGGCGTTGCGGCAGCGTGGCATCACCTCCGTGACATTGGCTTATGACGACACACTGTTCGGCAACGACCGCTGGCCGCAAGGCATCGCCGAACTCGACACGGACCACCTGTACTACGCCCCGACAGCTTCCATGGCCGTGGACGGCGGCAGGAATTGGAACGGGACAGGTCCGGCCAATCCTGATGTGTTCTCGGCGTATCCGGCATTGAGCATGCAGCCGGCGCGTGACGCGGCGCTGGTGTTCCAGCAGCGGCTGGCCGAACAGGGCATCACGGTTCAGGGATTTGTATCGCAAGGCACGTGCGGGGGCAGTCCATCGCTTGCTCCGTGCGTTCGGCGTCGTTGAACGAGATTATGGCGTTCACCATGCGGCATTCCGACAATTCGCTCGCCGAGGAATTCGGCAGGCTGCTGGCGTTGCAGGTCGGCGCGGACAATTCGCCGGCTGGCGCGGTGCAGGCTGTGAAAAGCGTGCTGGAGCGCAAAGGCATCACTACGACCGGGCTCGACATGCGCAATTGTTCGGGACTTACGGAGGATTCGAAACTGACGGCGCGCACCCTGCTCGAAGTGCAACTGCGCAATCTGGCTGCGGGATCGGGGGCGGCCGCAGCCGAAGGAATGTCCGTCATGGGCTTCGTCGGCACCGCTGAGAGCCGTCTGAACGATGCTGACGAAGCGGGGCTGATCCGTGTGAAAACCGGCAGTCTGGGCGACGTGACCTCCATGACCGGCAATGTGTCGCGGTTGAACGGCGGAGCGTTGACCTTCGCGGTGATCGTCAACAATCCCACCGATTTCGCGGCGGCGAAGGCGGCCATCGACACATTCGTGGCCGGTCTGCCGAAGCTGTGAACGGCACGTGTGAATCTTCCCAGCGGATATTCAGCATATAGCCAGAAACACGTCATTCGCATGTGCCAAGATGGTGGGCATGCGAATCGCTGACGTACAAGAAGACATTGATCACGAGCTGATCAGCAAAGAAGAGATCTCCGACATCATCAACCGTGCCGCGGCACAAGCCAGTGAAGACTATCGTGGCAAGAACCCGCTGCTGGTCTGCGTGCTCAAGGGGGCCGTGAACACGCTTGCGGCGTTTTCCCAGGCCATGAGCATTCCGGTCCAAATGGATTTCATGAGCCTGTCGAGCTACGGTTCCGGCACGGAGTCGAGCGGCAAGATCACGGTTCGTCAGGATCTGTCCACGGATGTGCGAGGACGCCATGTGCTGATCGTCGAGGACATCATCGATTCGGGCATCACCCTGGCTTGGCTGGTCGACGAGCTCAAGCGCCGTGGAGCGGCTTCCGTGGAAATTTTTGCGCTTCTGGAGAAGCCGGCACGTCGCAAGGTCAATGTTGATGTGAAATACAAGGGACGTGAGATTCCCGATGAATTCGTGGTCGGTTTCGGCTTGGATTACGACGAGTACTACCGCAACCTCGATTCGATCGCGGTGCTGAAGCCGTCAGTCTATGAAGGAGGTCAGGCATGAGTTTCCCTGGTCCGAACCAGCCGCCAAGCAATGGCGGCGGCAACAAGCCCAACGGGGGCAATAACCCGTTCACCAATCCGTTTAGCCGCAACAATGACGGCAAGAACGGTGGCAGCGGGGCGAACGGCAACAAGTCCAACGGCCCCCGTCCGTTCTGGCAGTCGCCGTGGCTGTGGGTTGTGGTCGTGGCATTGCTTGCCGTGACCATGTTCCAGCTTTTCGCCGGTGCGGGCTCGCAGACCATCGACACCAAGGATGGCATGCAGATCCTCAACGGCAACACCGTCGAGTATGCGACGATCGTGGACAACACCCAGCAGGTCAAGCTCAAGCTGTCGAGCGATTACTCCGCCACCGACCCGGACACCGGACGTACGAAGAACTACGGCAAGAACGTGCAGTTCTACTACACGTACGCGCAGTCCGCGGCCGTGGTCAAGGCCGTGCAGAAGGCCGATCCGGCCAAGGGCTGGACCGCGTCCATGCAGCAGACCAGCATTTGGACCTACCTGCTCACCTCGCTGTTGCCGTTCCTGATCATCTTCGGCCTGTTCTGGTTCCTGATGAGCCGCATGGGCGGTGCCGCCGGCGGCATGTTCGGCATGGGCGGCAAGAAGAACAGCGGCAAACTGCTCGACGGCCAGACCCCGACCACCAGGTTCTCCGACGTGGCCGGCGAAGACGCTGCCGTGCAGGAGGTCGAGGAAATCAAGGACTTCCTCAAGGACCCGTCCCGTTACAAGGCTTTGGGCGCCCGTATTCCGCGCGGCGTGCTGCTGTATGGCCCTCCAGGCACCGGCAAGACGCTGCTGGCGCGAGCCATCGCAGGCGAGGCCGGCGTGCCGTTCTACTCCATGGCCGGCTCCGACTTCGTGGAGATGTTCGTGGGCCTTGGCGCTTCCCGTGTGCGCGACCTGTTCGACGAGGCCAAGAAGAACGCTCCGGCCATCATCTTCATCGATGAGATCGACGCCGTCGGCCGCAAGCGTGGCGGTTCCGGCATGAGCGGTGGCCACGACGAACGCGAGCAGACGCTGAACCAGTTGCTCGTCGAGATGGACGGCTTCGACAACGATACGAACCTCATCATCATCGCTGCGACCAACCGTCCGGATGTGCTTGATCCGGCATTGCTGCGCCCGGGTCGTTTCGACCGCCAGGTGGCCGTCGAAGCACCTGATTTGGAAGGCCGCGAGGCGATTCTGAAGGTACACGCCGAGGGCAAGCCGTTCGTGCCGGACGTTGACCTGCATATGATCGCCGTGCGCACGCCGGGCTTCACCGGCGCCGACCTTGCCAACGTGTTGAACGAAGCCGCGTTGCTGTGCGCCCGTGCCGGCGCCCAGCTCATCGACAACCGCGCCATCGACGAGGCCATCGACCGCGTGCAGGCGGGCCCGAAGCGCCGTTCCAAGGGCATGGCGCTCGACGAACTGCGCAACACCGCATACCACGAGGGTGGTCACGCGCTGGTGGCGGCTGCCATGAACGATACCGATCCGGTCACCAAGGTCACCATTCTGCCGCGTGGCCGCGCACTTGGCTACACCGCGGTGATGCCGACTGAAGATCGCTATTCCATGTCTCGCAACCAGCTGCTCGACCAGATGGCGTACGCCATGGGCGGCCGTACCGCCGAAGAGGTCGTGTTCCACGACCCGACCACCGGTGCTTCCAACGATATCGAGAAGGCCACGAACATCGCGCGTCAGATGGTGCTCGACTACGGCTTCTCCGAGAAGCTGGGCGCCATCAAGTGGTCCGACGACGAGCAAAGCGATCTCGGCGCGCTCACCCACAAGTACTCCGCGCACACCGCCGAAATCATCGACGAGGAAGTGCTCAAGCTTGTGGAGACCGCGCATACCGAAGCATGGAACGTCATTAACGAGAACCGCGACATCCTCGACGAGCTGGTACGTCAGCTGCTCGTCAAGGAAACGCTCAACGAGAAGGAGCTTGCCGCCATCTTCGCCAACATCAAGAAGGCGCCGAAGCGCGATGTCTGGTTGAGCGACGAGAAGCGTACCCGATTCCGACATTCCGCCGGTCCCGATTCCCGACAAGCTGAAGAAAAGCGCAGGATTGACCAACTGATGAGCGATACCGATTTCGATACCCTCTTCGACGACAAGGCCCGTGCCGCTCATGCGGCCGGGCCTGTCGGCTATGACGAGGAAGGCGTGCGCCAGGCCGTGCGCCTGTTCTTGAAGTCCATCGGCGAGGATCCGGACCGTGAAGGTCTGCTGGACACGCCGGACCGTATCGGGCGCGCGTGCAAGGAGCTGTTCGCCGGCCTCGGACACGGGCCAGAGGAAGTGCTGAAAACCCGTTTCAAGGTGGACACCGACGAAATGGTCCTCGTACGCGACATCGAACTGTTCTCCGTCTGCGAGCATCATCTGCTGCCGTTCCATGGCGTGGCCCACGTCGGCTACATCCCGCAGAACGGCCAAGTGGCGGGCTTAAGCAAACTGGCACGGTTGGTGGAACTGTACGCACGCCGTCCGCAGGTGCAGGAGCGGCTCACCCAGCAGGTGGCCGACGCGTTGATGGAAGGCATCGACGCGCGTGGCGTGATCGTGGTCACCGAATGCGACCACATGTGCATGGCCATGCGTGGCGTCAAGAAGGCGCAGTCCCGTACCGTCACCTCGGCGGTGCGAGGATGCATGCGCGACGCGGCCACGCGGACCGAGGCGATGAGCCTGATTCTGTCGAACCATTCGTAAGTGCGCTTTACCGGGCGGAATCGGACAGAACCGAACGGAAGAACGGAATGAATGAAGGAAGAAAACCGATGGCGATTGATATGAAGGCGATTCATGATAGCCAGAGCACGTTGGTGATGGGCGTGCTCAACATCACGGAGGATTCCTTCTCCGACGGCGGTCTCTGGCTTGCTCCGGAGGCGGCCAAAGCCCATGGCGAGGCGATGATGAAAGCCGGTGCCGACATCATCGACATCGGAGCGGAATCCACCCGTCCGGGAGCCAAACGCGTCAGCGAAGCCGACGAGAAGGCCCGTGTGCTGGGCGCTGTGGACGCGCTGATTCCCGAAGGGGCGGTGCTGTCCATCGACACCACGCGCGCTTCGGTGGCGTTGGCCGCGCTCGAACATGGCGCGCAGATCATCAACGACGTGTCCGGCGGCCAGTTGGACCGCGAACTGCCGCATGTGGTGGCCGACCATTCCGACTGCCTGTACATCGTGCAGCATTGGCGTGGCTGGCTTGCCGGCGCCGCGGGCAATGTGCCGGACGCCGACACCTCCCGCTACGAGCATGGCGTGGTGAATGACGTGCATGACGAGCTGATGCGTCAGGTGGATGCGGTGCTTGAAGCCGGGGTGCAGGCCGAACAGGTCATCATCGACCCGGGCCTGGGCTTCTCCAAGCCGGGCGTGGAGCATAACCTGCCGATTCTGGCGGCGCTTGACCGGTTCAACGCGGCTGGCTATCCGGTGCTGATCGGCGCGTCCCGCAAACGTTTCGTCGGCTCGCTGCTTGCCGGCGCCGGTGTGACCGAGCCGGACATGGCCTCAAAAGACAACGCCACCGCGGCCATCAGCGCCCTGTGCGCGGAACATGGCGTGTGGGCCGTGCGCGTGCATGACGTGGCGAAAAGCCGCGACGCGGTCGCCGTCGGCAACGCATGGCGCGAGTATGCGAACGCGTGACCGTGCGAATCGCAGATAGTCACAACATCGCAATCGCGGAAATAATAGGAATACGGAACGTAGGAACGGCAAAGGAAGGCTGGTATGGATCAGATTCGACTGACGGGAATCCGCGCGACGGGCAAACATGGCGTGCTCGACTTCGAGCATGAGCGGGCCCAGACCTTCGTGGTGGACGCCACGCTGTTCCTCGACCTCGCTGCCGCCGGCCGTTCCGACGATCTGAACGACACCGTCGACTATGGTGCGATCGCCAAAGGCATCGTGGCCATCATCGAAGGCGAACACGTCGATTTGATTGAAAAGCTGGCCAATCGTATCGTCGGCATGATTCTCGGCTTTCCCGCCGTGTGCCGCACGCAGGTCACCGTGCATAAGCCGAATGCGCCGATCACCGTGCCGTTCGACGATGTCAGCGTGACCGTGGAACGTTCCCGTGAAACAGTTGACAGTCCATCGCGTGAGCGGTCGTCGGAACATGGGCAGGTGCATCATGCCATCATCGCCATGGGAGGCAATCAGGGCGATGTGACCGCCACCTTGCGTGACGCCGTTCGGTGCATTGATGGGCTTCCCTCCACGCAGGTGACGGGGGTGTCGCCGCTCTATCGGACCGACGCATGGGGCATGCCGGAAGGTACTGCGGAATTCCGCAATGCGGTCGTGTCCGTGGATACCAGGCTTTCGGCCGCCGAACTGCTGGCCGGTTTGCAGCGCATCGAAGCCTCGCATGGTCGCGTGCGCACCGACCATTGGACGTCGCGCACGCTCGATTTGGACATCATCGACTTTGACGGGCAGGAAAGCGCCGACCCCGACCTGACGTTGCCGCATCCGCGCGCATGGCAGCGGGCTTTCGTATTGGGGCCGTGGCTTGCGCTTGAACCGGACGCAGAACTCGGGGAGCGCACGCCGGTTCCGTGGCACAACTGCTGCACGAAACGTCCGACCGCGACCATATCGATGAGATCGCGGACGATTGGATGGTTGCCGGAGCTCAGGATCCCATAGTTCGCGATTCCGACATTGGGACGTCTGCAGATGACGTTGATGCGATTGACGATGCCGATTCTGTTGAATCCATTGATTCCATTGAACTTCCGGAAGGTACGGCGGCCTCCAAAGCAGCCGCTGCGGCCGCGGCGAAACCGGGACCGGCATCCCGTCGAGCGGTCATTTCCCTGGATAGCGTTTCAACTGATGCGGAACACCAGTTCCGTCAGGCGATCGTGGCCATCGACGCGCTTCCCGGCAACCAGGTGGAAGGTATTTCGCCGCTGTACCATGTCAGCCAGGTCGACGACTATCCGGACAAAATGGCCGCCGTCATGCAGATTTCCACGCGCATGGACGCGCGTGAGCTTATCGGTGCGTTGGAATCGGTGTCATCCTCCATTTCGGATGACCTCGACCTCGACCTCGACCTTGTGGACATGGAAGGCGTGGTCCGCAACGAACCTGATTGCATGGTGCCGTGGCCGTCCGCACGTGAGCATGCGGCCGTGCTCGCCCCATGGTTCGACATGGATCCGGACGCGAAACTCGGCAGGGATCCGGTCGCGTTCCTGCTGGCGATGGCTCCGGACGCCGCGCAAGTGGGCATGCTGACCGACAATTGGATTATCGGAGACACGCTATGAGAGCACGCAGAACCCCTTGGTGGTCATTCGTCCTTGCGGCCGCGCTTGGCGTGCTGGCCGGCATGGGATTGGCGAAATACGGCGAGATTTCAGGCCTGCCGTTGGTTGGCGCACCCTGGATCGTGCCGGTGGTGCTGGCCGTGTTGGGCGGTGTGGTGCTGTACATGGCTCTGCAGATTCATAAATACACGACCAAAGATCCCGTCAAACGCGCGCAGCTCAAGCCATTGGACCCGCAGAAGGCGTTCGGCACGCTGGTGGCCTGCAAAGCGCTCGGACTTGCGGGTGCGGCGTTGGCCGGCTGGTACGGTGGGCAGATCATCATGAGTCTGCCGCATGGTGAGGCGGAATTCTATAGCCAAGCCATCATCGAATGCGTGGTGGCCTGCGTGGTATGCGTCGCCGACATGATCGTCGGCATCGTGGGGGAGTGGCTGTGCCGCATCCCGCCTATCGACGGGCCGGAAAGTCCGGCCGTGAAAAAGGCCGCACAGTGCAATCGCTATGCGGCCGCCGCCACGAAGGCGTCTACAAAATCGGCTACGAATCCTGCCACGAAATCGAAAGTCTGAACGTCAGACCTTCTTTAACTCCGTCTCAGTCCTTCTTCGGCACGCGGAACATCGCTTCCTGCGCCATGCAGGCCACCAGCTCGCCATCCTGTGTGTAGACCTTCGCTTGGCCCAAGCCGCGTCCGTGCGCCGCGGTCGGCGTATCTTGCACGTACAGATGCCACTGGTTGATGTCGATGTCGCGGTACCACCACATCGAATGGTCGATGGACGCATACGAAATGCCCGGCGTGGCGATGCTTAAGCCAGCACGGCGCAGAATCGGCTCCAGCATGATCTGGTCGCAGCCCATCGCCAGCATCGCACGATGCATGACCTGCGGCACGTCCACCTTGCCGTCGGCCTTCATCCACACCATCTGCTTGCCGGAATCCTCGCTGGCGCTCTTCTTGTCGGCGCCAAGCATGATGGTGCGCGTCACATGGCGAATATCGAACGGCGACTTCTCCGCATAATACTTGGCGAACGGCGACTGTTCCGCATACGGCTCCATCAGTTGCTTCGCACTGGTCAGGCTGTCGGGATCGGGAATGTTCTCAGGCATCGGGTCGGCGAATTCGATGCCTTCCTGGTCATGTTCCTGGAAGCTGGCGATTGCCGTCAAAATCGAGCCCTGCGCCTGCGTGACATTCACGCGACGGGCGGAGAAGGAACGTCCGTCACGCAGATTTTCCACGTCGAACAGCAGATCCTGACGGATATCGCCGGCCGAAATGAAATAGCCGTGGATGGAATTCGGCAGACGGGACGGAGCGACGGTTCTCGACGCGGCCATCAGCGACTGCGCGATGACCTGTCCGCCGTAGACTCGGCCAGTGGGGAAGTACAGGCTTTCGCCGTTGATATACGTATGGTTGCGATAGTTTGAGGGCGTGCCCAGCTGGAGCACCTTTGCCAGTCGCTGCAGCGGCGTCATGTCTGTCTGCGTCATGATGGCCTCGATTCCTTCCGCGTGTGGATAGCTCTTTATGCTGGCATCGAGTCTATCCACACGTAGTAAATTTCGTCGGATTGTTTTGTAACGAGTACGTGAGAAGAATGAACGGTTGGTTAGCGGCAAACGGTTGACGTATGGCAAAGCGCCACCGCTTGTAATGAAGGGTGGCGCTTTGCTGAAATCTGCGCTTAACGCGACTTGATTGGATCTGTCTGCCTTTAGCGGGTCAGCTTGCGGTGCAGGCGGTGCGGGCGGGCCGCATCCTCGCCGAGACGGGCGATGCGGTTCTCCTGATAGGCCTGGAAGTTGCCTTCGAACCAGTACCAGTTGGCCGGATTCTCGTCAGTGCCCTCCCATGCGAGGATGTGCGTGGCCACACGGTCGAGGAACCAACGGTCGTGGGAGATCACCACGGCGCAGCCCGGGTAAGGCGAGCAGCGCGTTTTCGAGGGATTCCAGGGTTTCGACGTCAAGGTCGTTAGGTCGGTTCGTCGAGCAGCAGCAGGTTGCCGCCCTGCTTCAGGGTTCAGCGCCAGGTTCAGACGGTTGCGCTCACCGCCGGACAGCACGCCCACCAGCTTCTGCTGGTCGGAACCCTTGAAGCCGAAGGACGCCACGTAGGCGCGGGTCGGCACTTCCACGCCGGCCACCTCGATGAAGTCGAGGCCGCCGGACACGGCTTCCCACAGGTTCTTGTTCGGGTCAAGGCCGGCACGGTTCTGGTCGACGTAGCTGATCTTCACGGTGTCGCCGATCTTGAGCGAACCGGAAGTCAACGGCTCCAAGCCGACGATGGTCTTGAACAGGGTGGACTTGCCTACGCCGTTCGGGCCGATCACGCCGACGATGCCGTTACGCGGCAGGGTGAAGCTCAAGTCGTCGATGAGCACGCGGTCGCCGAACGCCTTGTGGATATGCTCGGCTTCCAGCACGGTGGAACCCAGGCGCGGGCCGGCCGGAATCTGAATCTCGGAGAAGTCGAGCTTCTTGTTGTTGCGTGCCTCCTGCTCCATCTGGTCGTAACGCTCCAGACGGGCCTTGTTCTTGGCCTGACGGGCCTTCGGCGAAGAGCGCACCCAATCAAGTTCGCTCTTCAAACGCTTGGCGAGCTTGGCGTCCTTGGCGCCCTGGATCTCCATACGCTTGGCCTTGGTCTCCAAATACGTGGTGTAGTTGCCCTTATACGGGTACAGCTGGCCACGGTCGACCTCGCAGATCCACTCGGCCACGTTATCCATGAAGTAACGATCGTGGGTGACGGCGATGACGGCGCCCTTGTACTGGTGCAGGAACTGCTCCAACCACAGAATCGACTCGGCGTCAAGATGGTTGGTAGGCTCGTCGAGCAGCAGCAGATCAGGAGCCTCCAGCAGCAGCTTGCACAATGCCACACGACGGCGTTCACCACCGGAGCATACCGTTACCGGAGTATCCGGATCCGGGCACTGCAAAGCATCCATAGCCTGCTCAAGCTGAGAATCAAGATCCCAACCGTTTGCAGCGTCGATATCGTTCTGCAGCTTGCCCATCTCATCCATCAAAGCATCGAAATCGGCATCCGGATTGGCCATCTCTTCGCCAATCTGATTGAAACGAGCCACCTTTTCAGCGATCTCGCCGAACGCCATCTTGATGTTCTCGCCAACAGTCTTGGTGTCATCCAGCGGTGGTTCCTGCTGCAGAATGCCGACGGTATAACCCGGAGTCAAAGAAGCCTCGCCATTAGACACGGTGTCGAGTCCGGCCATGATCTTCAGCAGCGTGGACTTACCCATGCCGTTCGGGCCAACAACGCCAATCTTCGCGCCTGGCAGGAAGCTCAAAGTCACGTCATCGAGAATCACACGGTCGCCGTAAGCCTTGCGGGCCTTGATCATCTGGTAAATGAATTCAGCCAATGTTGTGTTCCATCCTTAAGAAACGTTGGAATTCCAGCGTGTTGCATGAGCGGTCAACGGAAACTCAATCAAGGATTCCGGAACGCAACCCACGCACAATACCGTGCATAATTATCCCATACCCCATCTACACGACGGTATGGGCGAAAGTCGTGCGCTCAGGCAGTAAGCGGAAGCAGCAGATGCTCATGCAAAGCAGGACGAACGATATTGTCGAAATCACCAGATTCCGGGCATTGAATCGCAACAACCAAACCCTGCTTCGGCAAAACCGTAGTAATCTGACCGTACGCACCATCCGCACGATATGCCCCCTCATAAGGCGACATCCAGAACTGATAGCCATAACCGCACGTCCAAATATTGCTATACGGAGTGTCGATCTGCTTACCGGAAGCCTGCTTGACCCACGATTCGCTGACAATGCGCGTGCCATGCCAAGTGCCATCATTCAAATAGACCTGGCCAAGTTTCAACATATTCGCAAGCGACATGTAGATCCCGCCGCCTGCAATCGGATGACCTTGCGGATCACATTCCCAAACAGGCCAGCCCTGATCCAACTTGGAAAAAATCGTGCCATACAAATACTCGCCAAGACGCATGCCGGCAGCCTGCTCCAACATGCGGCCCGCCAAATCAGAATCCGCAGACGAATAGCAGAACGTGCTGCCGGGCTCCACCTCAACCCTGCGAGAGAACATGTACCGTAAATAATCAGGCGCACCAACACCACTGCGCCGGTCAGGGTTCATCAAATACGCATGATTGAAACCGCTCGACATAGTCAGCAAGTGCCTCAGCGTGATCTGGCCCAACTCCAGTTGCGCATCGGAGGGAACATACTCGGGGAACGAGTCGACTAATCGCGAATCGAGCGACAGCAAGCCATCTTCAATCGCAATGCCAATAGCCGTCGAAACATAACTTTTCGTATGGGAATAAATATTGCGATCCTGGTCGGGAACGAAATGACGTTTCGCGATAATGGCGTCGCCATCCGCAATCGCAACGGCTTCGACGGGCAGGGACTCGCTTTCAATGAGTTTGACGAAATCGTTGAACATATCGATGGCACCCATGAAATCTCCTTTGACACTGCCCTACGGTGCATTACGGAAACTGTAGCGTAAGGCGGTTACGTACGATTGTTACATCAAACGATTTTTCCTAAGCCTGTCGCTAGATGGAGTGCCCGAAAAGCCGCTAGGTGCCATGCCTGAAAAAGCCGTTAAATGATAATGCCTTCGCAATGATCGATCTCGTGCTGGATGATCTGCGCGGTGAAACCAGTGAATGTGGCATGGCGCTCGCGGAACTTGCGATCCGCATACGAGACCTCAATGCGCTGGAAGCGGACCGTGCGGCGCTCGCCTTTGAGAGACAGGCAGCCTTCGGAGGCGTCGTAGGCGCCGTCTTTCGCAGTGATCGTCGGGTTGAACATTACGAAGATGCGACCGCCGAAATCCTCGTCCACGAATGCAATGATGCTCTTCGAGACGCCGATCATGTTTGCGGCCATGCCGACGCAGCCATTGCGATGTGCGTCGAGCGTGTCCTTGAGATCCTGTGCGACGGTCAAGATCCTCGGGCGTATTGAGCGCCTCCGTCGACGGCTGGCTCAAAAACCGGAATGGACGTCATGATTTCGCGCTGCATGTGATGTTTCCTCTCGCTGGTTCCTTTGCTGGTCTGCCAACATTGTATGGCGTTATTGTGCGACGCCGTACGGCGATGGGACGGATGACCGGTTCGCGCCTATTCATTTACGGAATGTCTCGTGGAGATTTTGAAATGTGGGACCGCAATCGACGCAATATGCTTGGAACCGTGGATGACATGCCTCAATATCGGAAATACATGACGCAGGCGCTGGAACTGGCCCATAAGGGAGCCGGTTGGGTGAATCCGAATCCGTTGGTCGGCACGGTGGTGGTCCGCGACGGCGAGATTCTCGCAGCCGGATACCACGACCGCTACCGCGGACCGCATGCGGAACGCATGGCCTTCGACTATGCCGACGAGCATGGTGTCGACATGCATGGAGCCACGGTCATCGACACTCTCGAACCTTGCTGCCATGTCGGATCGCAGCCGGCATGCACCGATCTAATTCTTTCGCACGGCATAACGCGCGTCGTGGTCGGTTCGATCGATCCGAATCCCATCGTGGCCGGCAAAGGACTTCGCATTCTTGAGGAAAACGGTGTGGAAGTGGTATATGACGTGATGCGGGCGGAATGCGACGCCATCAATCGCCATTTCTTCCACTACATCACCACAGGAATGGGGGTGCGGACGAAATGTTGATAAATCAACGTTTTTTAGACCCTTTTTCCTATTTGACAAATGATTTAACTATAGCTATTATGTGCTTCGTAAATAGAAGACATAAATTTCGAAAGGAGGATGATTCGTCAAGTGCAGTGGTTCCGCAGGACGGAACCCCGATTTTCTGTTTGTGGGCAACAACGATGTGCCGTTTATTTCTCGCATCGACATTCGTCGGTGCGGGAGTTCACCGATGAAAGGGAATGATCAATGAAGATGAAAAGATTCGTGGCCGCGGCCATTGCTGCAGTCTCGTGCCTGAGCTTTGCCGCATGTGGTTCTGACACCGCCAGCAAGGACGAGAATGTGATTCACATCATGTCCTCGGGCGATTCCTCCGCGAATATGGAGCGGGCGCTGGTCGACGAATACAACAAGACCGCCGATGTCAAGGCTGTTCTTGATCTGGTGACAAGCGCGGATTATCAGAACAAGCTGCAGACGGTCATGTCGAACCCGAAGTCCGATTCGGCTCCCGACATTTTCTTCAATTGGGCGGATGCTTTGATGATCCAGTACGCTCGCGCCGATGTGAGCGCCCCGCTTGATGAGTATATGGAGAAGATCCGGAACTCAAGGACAACTTCCTGCCGTCCATTCTTGACGCCGCCAAGGTCGATGGCAAGTATTACGGCATCCCGGTGCGCGGAGTCCAGCCCATTGTGTTGTTCTACAACAAGAAGGTGCTCTCTGACAACGGCATCGAAGCCCCGACCACCTTCGACGAGTTCTGCGATGCATGCGAGAAGCTGAAGTCCGCAGGCCTGACGCCGATCGCGCTGGGCGGCGGCGACCAGTGGCCGACGCTGAACTGGTATTCGGTCATCTATCAGCAGGTGATGGGCAATGACGACGTCCAGAAGATGATGGACGGCGGCGTGGACGAGTGGAGCTCGCCCAAGAGCAAGAAGGCGCTGGAGATTATCCGCGACATGGTCGAAAAGGGATACTTCGGCACTACGTACGATTCGGTCAAGCACACCGATGGCGCCGCCCCGGCTCTGCTGGAGCAGGGGAAGGCCGGCTTCGAGCTGATGGGCTCGTTCGGCTATTCGGGCCACAAGGCCGCGGCCCCTGAATTCACCAATGATGATCTCGGCTATATGGTCTTCCCGCCCATCGATGGGGTGAAGGGCGACGCCAAGGATCTCGTCGGCAACCCGTGCAACTACTTCAGCATGAACAAGTACACCAAGCATCCTGAAGCCTGCGTCGAGTTCCTCAAGATGCTGTATTCCGATAAGTGCGTGGAGGATCAGCTGAAGGCCGGCAACCTGCCCGCAACGACCAACGCCAGCGAGATGGTGGAGAAGGTCGTGGACAATGCCTCCGACGGGGCTTTCCTCGAGTGGGAGTCTCAGGCGCTGACCGATGCTCCTCACTTCATGATCACTTGGACTCCGAACCATGTGTCCTCGTCGTCTCAGCCGATGCTCGACGGCATGCAGCAGTATTTCAATGGCTCCATCGACATGGGCACCTTCATCGACGAGATGAAGGCCCTGCCGACCGAGTGATTTCACGATAGGACAGACCATGGCAAAGCGTAACTCATCTGAGATGCAGACGGGGAACGCCGAGGGCCAGGTTCGTCGCCCAAAGAAGGGCGCCTCCTTTGTCGGAGGCGCCCGGCCTTCGGGCCTCTGGGCCGTGCCTGCGGCGGTGTTCTTCTTTATCTTCGGCATCCTGCCGCTGTTTATTGTGGTGGGGTTGTCATTCTTCAAATGGAATGGCTTGGGCACGCCCCAGTTCGCTGGAGGGCAGTACTGGGCCCAGTTCATTCATGATCCCAAAGTCATGAAAAGCGTCGGCGTACACGCTTACGCTGACGATTCTGGGCATCGTGACGCAAACGCCGCTCTCACTGTTGCTTGGCGACCTGGGCGGCGGCCGGCAGCGGTATCGTGCGGTGTATACCGCCATCTACTTCATTCCATATCTGTTGTCCGGCACGGCCATTGCCGTTGCCTGGCGCGCCATGCTCGATCCGAACTTCGGCATGCCGTCGAAGATGCGTTGGCTGTTCGGGGACGGCAATATCTTCGGCAACGCCTCCTCGGCCATCGCGGTGCTGGTGTTCGTCAGCCTGTGGCAGTTCACTCCCTTCCATGCACTGCTGTATCAGGGGGCTGTCCGTGCCATTCCGAAGACTTTGTATGAGGCCGCTTCCATCGATGGCGCCGGTAGGATTCGTCAGTTCTTCTGTATCACCATCCCCCAAGTCAGGAACACGCTGATTACCTCGCTGCTGTTCCAGGTCGTGGGCGGCTTGACCGCATTTGACGCGATTCTGGTGTTGACCAAGGGCGGTCCCGGCACTGATACGCAGAATACCGCGTATTACATGTATTCGACGGCGTTCAAGGCGTACAACTATGGCTATTCGAGTGTCATCGCCGTGGTGCTGATCGTGATAGCGACCATCCTGTCCCTGGTGATGGTGAAGGTGTCCGGATATGACAAGATGCGTAGCGAATTGGAGGGTATCTGATGGCCACGAAACATGAAACGGGCGCGGTGAAAATTCCGAAGCGCCGTTCGCTCGAACGTCCAAACTGGGCTGCCGGTGTTTTGTCAACCCTATGGCTGCTGGTGGTCGTCGTACCGCTGTACATCATGGTCAAGGCATCGATTGAGGACAAGCCTCATTATTCCGAAGAGGTAACCGAACGATACCGGTCCTGGTAAAACTTCAAATTTCAATCATTCCTTTCGACCCTTACTTCATCGGTTCCCGGATATCATACGCACGATGATAAACTGCATTTGCAAGTGCTTCTTCCAATGTTGCATATGGATAATTGTATACCCCATATGTTTCTACTTATCCGCACGCTTAACAATTTTCTTAAGATTTTTGATACTATAATATTAATACCCTTTCCAGCCATTCATACACAACAGTAAATAACCGATTTCCCCTGCCATTCCTCCTGCAACAATATAGAACGCTTTCCGATTTTTCCAGATTTTTTCCCATGTTCCGTAGCTTATCTGTTGCATATATAGGACAAATCCTTGGTGTTCTGCCATCCAAAGTTTTCCCTGCTGCCATATCAGTACAACCCCACTCAAAAGAGAACCTGCCAGCCCGAGAATCCACTGCCATATTTTTTCCATAATTTTTTCTCTCTGTTCCTGCTGTTTTTCCAGTGCTTCTGTGTTCTGCACAGAAATTCCGGGAAGGGACAGTGTATCGATAACTTTTTCTGCGACAGCTTCATTCACCACCTGAATCCGATAGTGATAAGCTTCCTGGTCAGTATGATTTTCTCCCTGTAAGATATCGGTATCTGCAACGCTTTCTCTATTTTCCGTATCCGACATTGCTATTTCTTCATATTTTCTATATCCGCATATACAAAAACCTGATGTTCTTCTTGTTTTTCTTCCGGGATGTTGATTCCATATACCCTTACTTTTTTCCCCATTGATTTCTACAATCTGATACAATAAATCTTCTGGCACATATCCCTGAATTCCATGTTTTTCTGCATCTTTCAGCTGTTTTATTATACTCTCATCTACGACTGCCCATGCCATGGAAGAATGTTTTCCCTGACTGTACGCCTTCGGAAAATATGTCTGCAAATATTCCTGATCCGTTCCTGTCAGAGTGATTTCCGCTTCATATCCATTCCATTCAAGCCGCTGTGTACTCTCTTCCCACACAGTTACCGCCTGTACTCCTTCCATATTTCGCAAAATCCCCAGCTGTTCCTGATATTCCTGTGGAATCTCGCACCGAATTCCCACGGCGGTCTTTTTCTGTTCATTCATGATTTTTCCGCAAACAACCAGAGTATTCAGGCAAAAAATACGCTACTCCAGAACAGACAGATTATGATTGCATCTTTTCGCCGTATAATTTTTCCCGTATACCAGAATATTTCTTTTCTATTCATAAAACTGTCCCTGTTTCCTTCTGCGAATCCAGCCAGGAAGAACTACTCCGGCAATACCCAAACCGACAAC
>ENA-OQNM01000381-OQNM01000381.1-human-gut-metagenome-genome-assembly--contig:-NODE-381-length-16787-cov-3.338535_pt1 | contig 16787 bp, 18 predicted proteins | sample MGYA00242632_ERZ504886 | MGnify/ENA primary metagenome ERZ504886 (study PRJEB26092, sample SAMD00036424) | human gut metagenome | host: Homo sapiens | study: EMG produced TPA metagenomics assembly of... | reverse complement strand
GATATCGAGCCCATGTGGTCGGCCTTTGAGGAGTACCAGAAACAGGAAGAAGCCGAGGCCGCTGCCGAAGCGGCGGCGCAGAACGGCCAGTAAGAGCAGAAAATTGAAAGCAGCATCATGCAGGCAGTAACAGAAAGAGACTGCACACAAAAAATAAAAGCATCTGCAACGTTTTTTCTGCTGATTTTCAGCAAATAAGCGGAATTCTGTTGCGGATGCTTTTTCACGACATCACGATGCAGAAAGGGTGCGCAGGATCCTGCGCACCCTTTCTGCATTTATAAAAGAAGAAAAAAGGTGAAGAGCGATTTTTAAGCTTCGGCCAATTCCTTGCCCAGCACGCGACCCAGGGTCATGGCCATGCCGAGGGTAAGACCCGGCATCGGGGTGGAATACTGCACAGCAAAGCGGCCGCCGCTGTTGTTGCCGGTCGCATACAGGCCAACGATCGGGTTGTAGTTGGCATCCAGGACTTTCTGGTCCTCATCAATGACCAGACCATTCAGAGTGACTGTGCCGACCATCGGCTTTTCTTCGGCGCTGTACATACCGTAGAACGGCGGTTTGGTGACAGACAGCAGCATTTTGGGGTCGCGGCCGAAATCCTCATCATCGCCGTTGGCGCAGTAAGTATTGTATTTTTCAATCTCTGCCTTGAAAGCGGCCTGCTGGGTCTCGGTCAGGCCCATGTACTGGAACAGCTCTTCCAGCGTGTTGGCAGCCCATGCACAGACGGTCTCGCCCTCCTGCACTTCGGCACCTTCGGCACCACGATCCAGCCAGCTCTTGAATACACCATCGAAGTCGAAACTGTCCGAATGACCAACCGGCATACCAAAGTGTTCCGGCGGCATCTTGGAGATCAGGTCTGCATACTGGCTGTCGAAGATCGCATAATAGCGGCCCGGCTTCATGCGCTCGGCACGCATCAGCTGTCCGAACACACCCAGGAAGGTTTCATCCGTGAAGCGGCGGCCACTCTCATCCAGCCAGACGAAGGGACAGCCCCAGGGGTTTTCGCCCTCGGTGAAGCTGCCGCCCCAGCGCAGGATGTTGGTTGCATAGTGTTCGCTGTTGTAGCGCACCTGCGGAGAAACCAGGGTGCGTGCGCAGGGATCCATGCTTGCGCCGGCCCACATGCCCATCTTGATGCCGCTGCCGTCGCGACCAAAGCCAGAGCACTTCAGATCGCTGGTGTCCAGACCGTGGCTCTTATACAGCTCACGCTGCTCATCCTGCAGGGCGACATACATCTCGTGATTGCCGCCGTAACCGCCACAGGCCAGCACAACGCCCTTTTTGCCCAGGAACTTGTGGTACTTGCCATCTTTATCCTTGGCAATGACGCCGGAGACCGTTGTCTGCGGGATCTCCACATCGGCCATGGTAACCGCGCCGGTCTCGTCTGCCGTCTCCTGCTGGACGGTGATGTTCTTGGTCTCCGTCACCAGCACAACGCCGGTATGCTCCCAATACCAGATAGCACCCTGCTCCTCAGCGTGCTCCACCAGCGTGGAAGCAGCCGAGTTGAAGTCCAGCTGCACGCTGCCGCGCCAGCATTTGAACTTGTTTACCTCAGCGCCGCTGTTGAAATAGTCCACATTGGTATCCAGGTTGTGGATGTATGCCTTATCGCGGACATCTTCCGGCACATTGGCGATCAGCCAGTCCATCATTTCACCGCTGTTGTCCACGAATTTCTTGACCAGACGGGGATTGGTGCGGTTGTGAGAACGGCGCTGGAACTCTGCAATGAACTCCGAATTGCGGATCTTCTCCACACCGTGAGACAGGCAGAACTCCGAGTTGATCGAGGCAATGTCATGCAGGCCATAGTAGAAGATGCTGTCCTTTGCCTGAGACTCGATGACAGAAACGGTTGCGCCTTCTTCTGCTGCCGCAAAAGCGCACATGGCACCGGCATTGCCGCCGCCGATGACCACGATATCCGTTTCAATGGTATCCACGATCTCGCTGTCCGGGATCTCCGGAGCGTCACCCAGCCAGCTGGGATTTTCTGCAGTAGTTTCTGCAGCGGACACAGTGTTTTCCACGCCCATTGCCTGGTTGATGCAATCCTGAGCTGCCTTCTTTACCGCATCAGAGGTGACGGTTGCACCGGCCACGCCATCGATCTCAGCGGACTGTGCATTCATCAGCTGCTGTGCCAGTTCATCACCGTGCAACGCACCGATGGTTGCAGTCTCATTGGAAACGTCCACCGACACATCGGTAATGGCGTTTTCACTGAAGGTCAGCGACACCGTCACCTTGTCCATACCGGTTGCACTGGCGGTATAGGTGCCCGGCTTAAAGACGGACACGCCGGAGGCAGCCGTGCTGGAAGCGGCGGACGAAGCGCTGCTGCCGCAGGATGTCAGGACTGCTGCGGTGGCTGCACCCAGCGCACCTGCGGCAGTATTGCGGATGAAATTACGACGACTCAGTTTTTTCAAGTGGATCATTCCTCCTGTTATTTTTTTGCCAAACCAAGAATAACAGAAGAACGTCCGAAAATCAGCTTACACTTTTTGAATTTTGTCAATCAATCAGCAGCACAGCAGTTCCAACACAAACCTTGGCGTGATCTCCGTAATGATCTTTGCCATCTGCTCAGGGGTCTCCGGCATACCGTCTACCTTCCATTTGTGCGTGATGCTGGCCGCAGCATACGAAAAATAATGAAGTTGCCTTTTTTCCTCTTCGGTCAGCTTCCGCCCTGCTTTCCGTTCCAGATTGCATTGGTGGATACTTTCCGACTCAGCGGCTGTGAATTCAAACTCCTGCCAGTTCGTGCGCTTTAAAGTTACAGCAGGTCCGATGAACTGATTGCTCTGAATGTAGGCACAGACCCTCCGGTGGCCTTCGGTCCAGCCATATTCCTGCCCGATCCGGTTCATGATCGCCCGGCAACCATAGTTCCAGTACCACTCCGGAATGCTGAATACATCTTTGAAATACATATAAAAGGTCGTGCGCGAGATCCCGGCATCACGGCACAGATCAGAAACTTTGATCTGATCCAGATATTCGGTTTTCAGCCGCTTGCACAGGCAGCGCGCGAGCAGGAGTTTGGTTTTATTGATATCCTCTGGCACCGTATTTCTCCTTTTTCCATACCATGGTGCACCTGCCGGTTTTGTGTCAGTGTTTCTTTTGCGGGTGGGCTTCTGGGGTGCGGGGCGGCGCGGTTTTGCCGCACTGCGCCCGGCGGCAAGGCCGCTGCCAAAGGCCCAGTGCAGGTTGAAGCCGCCGCAGCGGCCTACGCAGTCCAGCGTTTCGCCCACAAAGTAAAGGCCGGGACAGCCCTTGAACTGGAAATCCGGTTCCAGCTCGGTGAGGGCAAGGCCGCCGCCGGTGACCTGCGCCTGCTTCCAGCCGCAGGGGGTCAGGCCGTCGAACCGCCAGTGTTTGGCGGTGTGGGCCAGCTTCTGCCACTGGGCGGCGGAGAGCCGGTGCACATCGGTGTCCGGCAGGCTGGCGGCCTGCCACAGGGCACGGCCCAACTTGGCGTTCAGCAGGCCCAGCCAGAAGTCTGCCGCCGTATCGCCCGGCAGCAGCGGTACGCGGGCGGCGAACAGCGCGGAAAGTGCATCCTCGGCAATGTCCGGGAAGAGGTCCAGCTCCACGGCAGGGTTTTTCACCGCCGGGGTCAGGTGGCGGGTCAGGTCCATGATGCAGATGCCGGACAGGCCGTAGTCGGTGAACTGCACCTGCCCCGGTAATCTGCCAGCAGGGTGCTGCCATTGTACAGGGCGGCGTGGGCCTTGGCCCGGATGCCGGCCAGACGCTTGTCCGGCTTTGCACACTGCAAAGCGGTCAGGCAGGGGTACAGCGGGGCCAGTGCACCGCCGCACTGGGCGGCGAACCGGGGGCCGAAGCCGTCGGTGCCGAACTGCGGCCCGGCACTGCCGCCCATGGCACAGACCACGGCATCGGCCCGTAAGCTCTCGTCGGCACCGTCCGCGTTGGAGAACAGCACCACATAGCCGCCCCGGCTCTGGCTCAGGGTCTGCACGGTGCAGCCGGTACGCACCTCCACGCTGCAGCGGGCCAGATGATGCTCCAGCAGGGCCAGCACGTCGGCGGCCTGATTGGAGTAGGGGTATACCCGGCCGGTCTCATCGGTGCGGGTGTAAAGGCCCAGCGCACGGAACCAGCCCAGTGGGTCGGCGGCGTTCACCGTGCGCAGCAGCGCGTCCAGCGCGGCGCGGTCAGCAGAAGAGTAGCGTTTCCGGTGTGATCGCCCTCGTTGTCGAGGTTGCAGCGGCCGTTGCCGGTGGCCAGCAGTCTTTTTCGCCCGGGCGGGGGCTGCGTCTCCAGCACCGTGACGCGGGCTGTGGGGTCTGTCTGCGCGGCAGCCAGAGCGGCCGCCAGCCCGGCGGCCCCGCCGCCCAGAATGAGGATGTGTGCCATGCCGGCACCTGCCTTTCGTGGTTGGATTTGTGTTTATGTAGCAGAACGCCCGACCCAAACACAAGTGAAAGGGGACAAAGAAAACGGAGCGCGCCCGGCGGGATCTTTACACCGTGCATGGCAGGTATAAATTCCCTTGGCTGACAAATACTATGGACACAGCCAAATTGCAAGCAGAACCGGAAACAGGGAGGAAACACCGCATGAAAGCAACCGGAATCGTCCGCCGCATTGATGAACTGGGCCGGGTGGTCATCCCCAAGGAGATCCGCCGCACCCAGCGCATCCGGCGCGGGGACCCACTGGAGATCTTTACCACCGGGGACGGGGAAGTGATCTTTAAAAAGTATTCGCCCATCGGGGAGATGAGCACCGTAGCCGCCCAGTACACCGAGGTGCTCAACAAGAGCTTTGCCCTCACCGCCTTTGTGGCCGACCGGGACCACATTCTGGCCGTGAGCGGGGCAGGCCGGCGGGAACTGGCCGACCGCAGCATCAGTCAGCCGCTGGAAAAGCTCATGGACGCCCGCCGCCCCTACCGGAACGAGGGCGAGCCGGACCGGGCCCTGATGCCCTGCGAAGGGGCCGCCCGGGTACTGCTGTGCGCGGTGCCCATCATCGCGGCGGGGGACGTGGCCGGTGCGGTGGGGCTGCTGACCGAGGACCGCACCGCCACGCCGGACGAAGCCCAGTGTAAGGCCGTGAGCGTGGCGGCGGCCTTTCTGGCAAAGCAGATGGAAGAGTAAAAGAAAACGAAAACTCCCTCAGTCGCCTGCGGCGGAAGCTCCTCCCTTGGGGCTGGCATCGCGGCAGCGATGACTGGGGGAGTTTTGCTGGGTTTATGACAGAATTATGAATCTTTCAAAACATTTTTGCAAAGCCCTTGACAGCACCGGAAAATTGGCTATAATGGTCTTAGCACTCAGGAACAAGGAGTGCTAAACAAGAAAAGCCAAGCAAAAAGGAGGCAGGCGCTATGACGATGGATGCACGCAAACAACGCGTTTTGCAGGCGATCGTGGCGCTGTATGGTCTCGAAGGCGAGCCCGTGGGCAGCAGTGTGCTGGCCAACTACTTTGACATGGCTGTGTCCAGCGCCACTCTTCGCAATGAAATGGCGGCGCTGACAAAGCTGGGCCTGCTGGAACAGCCCCACACCAGTGCGGGCCGCGTGCCCAGCGCCAAGGGCTACCGTTATTATCTCGACAACCTGCTGACGGACGATCAGCCGCTGGACCGCGTGACCCGCGCCCGGGTGGATGCCGTGTTCGCCAGCCTGGATCATGAACCGGAAAAGCTGGCACAGGGTGCCGCCAGAGCGCTGGCCGCCATCAGCGGCTGTACCGCCGCGGTCAGCACCCCCTGCGCCGAGGACCTGTGCATCGCCCATTACGAGGTGGTGCAGGTGGGCCGCAGCGCAGCCGCTGTGCTGGCGGTGACCACCGCCGGTTACGTCCGCACCCGTGTGGCGCGGGTGCGCAGCGGCCTCTCCCGTGAGAAAGCCGCTGCCCTGGCCGCACTGCTGAACCACAGCCTGACCTTTGTGGCGCCGGTGGATCTGTCCGGCCGGATGCTGGCCGAGCTGTGCAGTCAGATCGACCCGGAACTGGTGCCCGTCATCAGCGCCGCCGCCGCCATCCTGCAGGACTCGGTCAAACCCCACGTCTTTCTGGGCGGCGAGCAGCACCTGCTGGACTGGCCGCAGCTGGACGGCAAGGTGGGCGACATCCTCACCCTGCTGAACGACGAGGAACAGGCCGCTGGCCTCATCGCACCCCCCGCAGACCGCAATGAGAGCGTGCTGCTGGGCGAGGATCTGGAGCCGCAGATCCCCGGCATGTGCATCGTGAGCGACCGGTATCTGGTGGGCGGAGGCCTGTGGGGCTCCATTGCCCTGATCGGCCCCACCCGGATGCCCTTCCAGAAGCTGATGCCGCTGCTGCATTACTTTGCAGACCAGCTGGGCGAGGGCATGAGCGGCAAACGAAAAGACACCCCGCAGATGGCCGCACCCCGGCGGACTGTGATATATAAGGAGGATCTGGAATGAGCGAAGAAACCAAAAAGACTGCTCCCGCTGCGGAAGCGGAGCAGCAGCCCGCCGCCGCTCCGGAGGCAACGGCAGAGCAGGCAGCTCCCGCACAGGAGCCCGCCGCAGAAGAAGCTGCCGACCCGAAGGACGACAAGAAAAAGGACGGCGGCTGGTTCAACAAGAAGGCCCGCGAGATGGAAGCCGTCAAGGCTAAGCTGGACGCGGCCGAGCAGAACGCGCACAGGCCAAGGAACAGCTGCTGCGCATGGCTGCCGAGTACGACAACTACCGCAAGCGCTCCACCCGCGAAGCCGACCAGAAGTTCAACGATGGCATTTCCTTTGCCGTGAACCAGATCATCCCCATTCTCGACACGCTGGATATGGCGGCCAACGCTCCTACCACCGACGAGAACTACAAGAAGGGTGTGGTCATGACGCTGGACAAAGCCGCCAAGGCGCTGGAAGCCCTCCATGTGGAGGAGATCGAAGCGCTGGGTAAGCCCTTTGACCCCAACTTCATGAACGCCGTGCAGCAGATCCCCGCCCCGGACGGGCAGGAGAGCGGCACGGTGGTCACCGTCTACCAGAAGGGTTACAAGCTGGGCGACAAGATCGTCCGCCATGCGACCGTTGTGGTGGCCGAATAACAACGCCTGAACTTCCGCAAGGGAGTTTTGAATATACCATCCGCTAAGCAAAAACTTGAGCATCACATAAACAAGAGTTGTTCTTTCGAGAGGAGTTTTCATTATGAGTAAGATCATTGGTATCGACCTTGGTACTACCAACAGCTGCGTGGCTGTCATGGAGGGCGGCGAGCCCGTTGTCATCGCAAACTCTGAGGGTGCACGCACCACCCCGTCTGTGGTCGGCTTTACCAAGACCGGCGACCGTCTGGTCGGCCAGGTCGCAAAGCGTCAGGCCATCACCAACCCCGAAAACACCGTGGCTTCCATCAAGCGTTACATGGGCACCGACCACAAGGTGACCCTGAACGGCAAGGAGTACACTCCCCAGCAGGTCAGCGCAATGATCCTGCAGAAGCTGAAGGCTGACGCCGAGGCTTACCTGGGCGAGCCCGTCACCGAGGCCGTCATCACCGTGCCTGCCTACGTTCAACGACAGCCAGCGTCAGGCCACCAGGACGCCGGCACCATCGCAGGCCTGAACGTCCGCCGTATCATCAACGAGCCCACTGCCGCTTCTCTGGCATACGGCAATTCGAATAACGGAAGAGGACCAGAAGATCATGGTCTACGACCTGGGCGGCGGCACCTTCGATGTGTCCATCATTGAGATGGGCGACGGCGTGACCGAGGTCCTGGCCACCAACGGTGATACCCACCTGGGCGGCGATGACTTCGACCAGCGCGTCATCGACTGGATGGCAGACGCCTTCCAGACCGAGAACGGCATCGACCTGCGCAAGGACAAGATGGCTGCACAGCGCCTGAAGGAAGCTGCCGAGAAGGCAAAGATCGAGCTGTCCAGCGCGATGAGCAGCCAGATCAACCTGCCCTTCATCACTGCCGACGCTACCGGCCCCAAGCATCTGGATATGACCCTGACCCGCGCAAAGTTCAACGAGCTGACCGCAGATCTGGTCGACCGCACCATGGGCCCCGTCCGCAAGGCTCTGCAGGATGCAGGCCTGCGTCCCTCTGACCTGAAGAAGGTCCTGATGGTCGGCGGCTCCACCCGTATCCCCGCTGTCTACGATGCCGTCAAGAAGGAACTGAACTGCGAGCCCTTCAAGGGCATCAACCCCGATGAGTGCGTGGCCGTGGGTGCTGCCATCCAGGGCGGCGTGCTGCAGGGCGATGTCAAGGGCCTGCTGCTGCTGGATGTCACCCCGCTGAGCCTGGGCATTGAGACTCTGGGCGGCGTGTGCACCAAGATCATTGACCGCAACACCACCATCCCCACCCACAAGAGCCAGGTGTTCTCCACCGCAGCCGACAACCAGCCCTCTGTTGAGGTCAACGTGCTGCAGGGCGAGCGTGAGTTTGCCCGCGACAACAAGAGCCTGGGTGTGTTCCACCTGGATGGCATCGCTCCGGCTCCCCGTGGTGTGCCTCAGATCGAAGTCACCTTCGATATCGACGCCAACGGCATCGTGAAGGTCAGCGCAAAGGATCTGGGCACCGGCAAGGAGCAGAACATCACCATCACTGCTTCCACCAACATGTCCAAGGAGGACATCGACAAGGCTGTGAAGGAAGCTGAACAGTTTGCTGCCGACGATAAGAAGAAGCGTGAAGAGGTCGATATCCGCAACGGTGCCGACCAGATGGTGTTCCAGACCGAGAAGATGCTGAAGGAGAACGGCGACAAGCTGCCCGCAGACGTCAAGAGCGATGCCGAGGCAAAGCTGGCCGACCTCAAGACTGCCGTGCAGTCCGGCTCCATCGACGACATCAAGGCAAAGCAGGAAGCTCTGAGCCAGGTGTTCGAGAAGATGTACCAGGCAGCTGCTGCCGCACAGCAGGCTGCAGGCGCACAGCCCCGGCCCCGACGCAGGTGCTCCCAACAACCAGCAGAAGCCCAACGATGACGGTGTCGTGGATGCCGACTTCAAGGAAGTCTGATCAATGAAATGAGCGGTGGGTGTCCGGCCAAACCGGCGGGCACGCACGCATGAATAGCAAAAGCCGCTCCGGTTTTGCCGGGGCGGCTCTTGCTGGTTATAGAGCGAGGAACCACCGGGAACAAGTCCCGGGTATGGATGTTCCCGGAGAGGTGAGTGGATATGGCACAGGAAAAACGTGATTATTACGAGGTGCTGGGGGTATCCAAAACGGCGACGGACGCGGAGATCAAAAAGGCCTACCGCAAGCTCGCTATGAAGTACCACCCGGACTACAAACCCCGGCGACAAGGAAGCCGAGGAAAAGTTCAAGGAGGTCAATGAGGCCAACGAGGTGCTTTCGGACCCGAAAAAGCGCCAGCTGTACGACCAGTACGGTTTTGCAGGCGTTGAACCCGGCCTACGCAGCCCAGAACGGCGGCGGCCCCGGTGCGGGCGGCTTTGGCGGTTTTGGCGGCGACGGTGTGGACCTGGGCGACATCTTCGGCGATATCTTCGGCGGCGGTTTCGGCGGCTTTGGCGGTTCGTCCCGTCGGGCCAATCCCAACGCCCCCCGCAAGGGTCAGGACATCCGTGTGCGCATCACCCTGAGCTTTGACGAGGCCGTGCACGGCTGCAAGAAGAACATCACCATCACCCGTCAGCAGGAGTGCACCGAGTGCCACGGCAGCGGCTGTGCCGCCGGTACCAGCCCCGAGACCTGCCCGGACTGCGGCGGCCGCGGCTTCGTGATCCGTCAGCAGCGCACTCCCTTTGGTGTGATGCAGACCCAGCAGCCCTGCTCCCGCTGCGGCGGCAAGGGCAAGCTGGTCAAGAACCCCTGCAAGGTCTGCCATGGCAGCGGCAAGGTGGCCACCAAAAAGACGCTGGAGGTGTCCATCCCTATGGGCATCGACGACGATCAGAGCTTTGCACTGCGCGGCATGGGCGATGCCGGTGCCAACGGCGGCCCCTCCGGTGATGTGATCGTCATGGTCACCGTGCGGCCCAGCGAGGTGTTCCAGCGCGACGGCTACGACGTGTGGGTCACGGTGCCCATCACCTACAGCCAGGCGGTGCTGGGCGACGAGATCCAGGTGCCGTCCATCGATGGCAAGGTGGAGTACACCGTGCCGGAGGGCACCCAGAGCGGCACCACCTTCCGCCTGCGCGGCAAGGGCATCCAGTACCTGAACGGCCGCGGCCGCGGCGACATGTACGTCAAGTGCGAGGTGGAGATCCCCAAAAAGCTGAACAAGACCCAGCGTGAGGCCCTGAAGAAATTTGAGGGCACCCTGAAAGAAGAGAACTACGAAAAGCGCAAGGGCTTCTTCAAAAAGCTGAAGGATATGTTCAACGCATAAACTTACGCCAAAGGCGGCGGCATCGGAACGGTGCCGCCGCCTTTTTTGCTGCCGCAAAACAAAAAGCGAGGGGGCTTCCCATCGGGAAGCCCCCTCACAGTGGATCTTTGGTATCTCCGGGCAAATTACTTCTTGAAGATGATGTAAGCTGCCGGGATCAGGCCGAGACCGCTGGTGGCAATGTTTAAGGTGACGAAGTTGTAAGCGCAGCCGATGCCGTAGATGGCGTTGGTCACGCTCTTCTCACAGCCTGCCACAAAGGCGTCCAGACCGGTGTCCAGCCAGGTGTTGGGGTTCTTCTTGCGGTAATCACGGATCTCCGTGCTTGCCTTGTACCAGCCATAGGGCGGGATCAGGGCAGCCAGCAGAGCCTGGGTCATGGTAGCGCCGCCTTCGGTGTAGGTCATCTCTTCCTGCGACAGAACGTTGTACATTGCGGGAAGCATCATGGTCTTTTCCATAGTAACACTCCTTTTATACAAAACATATTCCATCAGTGCACCTGTTGTGCACTGCATCGTCGGGAGGCAAGGGCACTTACTTGCGCAGGATCAGCACCAGGCTCACGGGAGCCAGTGCGCACACCGTGACGGCCGACACGCCGTCGCGCAGGAAGTTGCTGGAGGACTTCTTCATATCGGCGCTCAGCGCATCCAGGGCGCGGCCATAGACCGTGAAGATGTTGCCCTCCTTGTTGCCCGGCTGCTTGAGCCAGTCACGGGTCTGCTGGATGCCCCAGGCGTAGCTGGCAGCCAGCACGCCCGTGCCAACGATGGTGGCACCGGTACTATACAGGCCCAGCAGGGTGGAAATCACGCCGCAGCCCTGGGTATAGGTCATTTCGTTATCGGACAGCACTGCATAATCAGCAGGCAGATGCAGATCTTGTTTCATGGTATCACACACTCCTTTGAAGAAGCGCACCGTCCGCATTGACGGGCCGCTTCGTTTCCCTCAATGGTTCGGATGGAGAGAGACCCTCTCGCTACCCTCATTTTACAACAGGTGTTTGTTTTTTGCAAGGGGGTTCTGGGTAGAATGTGCAAAAATCGGAAAGGCGTATGAAAAAAACTGGAAAAGATTGTGAAAATAGCCTGCAATAATCTGACAAAATGCAAAAATGCCTGTGCCACGGCCAAAAAGCACGCGGCACAGGCAGAACAAACCGGGAAAACGCTCAGCCGGTCACACCGGCGCGGTAGAGATAGGGGTCGCTCTTGAAGCTGGCAAAGCTGTACAGCACCAGGATCTGGTCATAATCGTTGTCGGCGATCAGCTGGTCCAGACCAAAGTTGTAGTTGCGGAAGTCCACCACGTCGATGTCGGCGTAATTGGCGGTGAGATAGGGCACGAAACAGTTGGCGTAGCTGTCCTTGATGACAAGGATCTTTCCGGTGCCGTCGCCCTGCACCCGGCTCAGGCCGTTGTTGCCGTGCAGGAACATGGCGTACTTGTCGTAGACGGTGAGCTTGTCGGTATCGTACAGGCCGGTGGCCTCGCCGTCTGTGGGCTGCCCGGCGGCCGTCACGTTGTAGATGGTCAGCTGGTTGGGCAGGTCGTACCAGGTGATGGTGTCCGGCACGGCGTTCCAGGTGCGGGCCTTGGAGTAGTGGGTGCCGTAGAAGCGATCGGCGGTCAGGGCCGTGTGGGCGGCGGTGTCAAAGGGTGTAAGACCCAGCGCATCGCACAGCTGCTGGTAGGCGTAATAAGCGCCCAGGCTCGTCCAGTGGTGGTCGGTGCGGTAATAGAGATACTCGCCCTTGTGGTCGGTCAGGGTGCCGCGCACGTCCACAAAGCGGCCTCCGGCGGCCTGCACGGCGGCGCTGAGCGGATCAAGATACGTGTTCTCGTCCAGCAGGGGCGCGTTGGCAGGTACGTTCTCCGGGTAGATGTCCGATGCAGCCGGGGCCAGCAGTACATTCACCTTGCCGGGGTACCGCTGGCAGAGCGACTCCACCGCAGAAGTATTCTTGGGCAGGGTGCGCTCCTCGCTGGAGAGCAGCCCGAAGGTGCGGGGGAACATCATGTGCTCCCTGCCCAGCAGGATGCCGCCGTTCTGCTCTTTCTGCAGCAGGGTGGTCTCCACCATGCTCTGCAGGCTGATCCACTGGTCGCGGCCGAATACCTGATCCTTGACGTATTTGGTGTAGGCGGTAAAGTAGCTGTTCAGCCCCTTGGCCGAGAGCTGCGTGAGGGCCGGGCGCTGGCTGAGGGTGGTATTCTCCAGCTCACTGTAGGCCCGGTCCGGGGTGATCAGATCCAGTGCGAACAGCCCCACAAAGAACAGGGTGAACACGATCAGCACCGGGTAGTGCAGCAGGGAAGATCTTTTTGCATGCTTGTCCATGGGTCACACCTCCCTCAGAAGTTGAAGTACAGGAACGGGCTGTTGGTGCTGCCCACCACATAGGCAGTGGAGACCACCAGCAGCAACAGGATGGTGGCGCAGCGGGTGATGACATTGCGCCGCAGAGCGTTCCAGATCTTTTCGATCAGCGGGGTGCAGCAGATCACACTGACGATGAGCAGCACGCCGTAGTTGCGCAGGAAATACAGCGGGGATACGCCGCCGGACGGGATGAACAGCTTCTGGAACAGCAGCCCGAAGCTCACGCCGGTGTCGTTGCCCACGAACATGGCCCAGCCCACCACCACGAGGAACAGGGTGTAGATGTGGGGCCACACTTTGCCCTTTTTGAGGTGGGGCAGCAGGAACAGCTTTTCGATGGCCAGCAGCACAAAGTAGTACAGGCCCCAGCAGATGAAGTTCCAGTTGGCACCATGCCAGATGCCGGTGAGCAGCTCCACAATGAACAGGTTCAGGATCTGACGCTTCAGGCCCTTGCGGTTGCCGCCCAGCGGGATATACACATACTCCCGGAACCAGCCGGACAGGGTCATGTGCCAGCGACGCCAGAACTCGGTGATGGAAGCAGAGATATACGGGTAATTGAAGTTTGCAGGGAAGTCGAAGCCCAGCATTTTGCCCATGCCGATGCCCATCATGGAATAGCCGGAGAAGTCGAAGTACAGCTGCAGGCTGTAGGCGATGATGCCCAGCCACACCAGCGGGGTGGAGGCGTTGGCCAGCCCCACAAAGGTGGTGGAAGGGCTGGCGGCCACGCCGATGATGTCGGTCCACAAGGCACCGATGGCGTCTGCCAGCAGCACCTTCTTGGCCAGACCGAAGGTGAACAGGGTCATGCCCTCTTCGATCTGCGACAGGGTGTAGCGGTGCTTGTAGACGTGCAGCTGATTCGATACATCGCGGTATTTCACGATGGGGCCCGCAATGAGCTGCGGGAACATGACCACATAGGCACCAAAGTCGATGATGTTGCGCTCGGCCTTCACATCCCGGCGGTAGACATCAATGGAGTAGGACAGGGTCTGGAAGGTGTAGAAGCTGATGCCCAGCGGCAGGGTGCCGATGCCCTGGATCTCGGCAAAGGCCGTGCCCAGCAGGGCATTGGCGCTGCGCAGCACGAAGTTTGCATACTTGAAGTAGAACAGCATGCCCAGGCTGCCGATGAGGGCGATGAGCAGAAAGACTTTGCGCAGGGCGGGCTTTGCGTCAAAATGCTCAATGGCAAGGCCGCAGACATAGTTGATGAGGATGAGGGCCACCATGACCGGGAAAAAACGGACCTCGCCCCAACAGTAAAACACAAGGCTGCAGAGGAACAGCACGGTGTTCTTGAGCTTTGCGGGCGCAAGGTAGTACAGCGCCAGCGTGATGGGCAAAAAGCGGAACAGGAAAATAATGGTGCTGAAAACCAAAGCGTCAGCCTCCTTTGTGCTTGCTCAAAAAAAGCCGATGCCGCAGCGGCACCGGCTCGGATAAGATCGGATCAGCTGTTTAGTGCGCTGTCCACGGCGCTGTCCAGATCGGCAGTGCACTCGTTGGAAGCGATGGCCATGACCACGCGGTTGTCCTTGAAGGCGATGACAGCGTTCTCCACGTTGCTCTGTGCCTGGGCAAACTCGGCGTAGTTGCCGTAGAAAGCCACCTGGTCCTGCTGGTAGGCGGTCAGCTGGTTGGCAATGTCCTCGGCCTTGCCGTCGGCAGCTTCGATCACCAGCACCAGGCCGGCGTCGCCGTTGTCGTTGCTCTTCACGCCCTTGTAGCTCACCACGTCCTCGGCCTGCAGACCGAAGTCGTACTCAATGTTCATGGCGGCGATCTCAAACTGGTTGGAGATGGGGTCTGCCTGCAGCAGGGCGTTGTAGATGCCGTCCAGATCGGATGCACCGTTCTCTTCGGCAGCGGCGGAGCTCACGACGCTGGAAGCTGCCTGCGAAGAAGCAGCCGGGGCGGCGGAAGAAGCCGTGGAGGAAGAAGCGGAGGAGCCGCCGCAGCCGGTCAGCACAGCGGCAGACAGGATGGCGCAGACAGCCAGAGATGCGATTTTTGTGCGGTTTATCATAAATTATTCCTTCTTTTGTTGAAATCATTCGTTCGGCTGCGGGTGTGTATGCGAACACCGGGCAGAACAGTATTATCTTACCATATCCGGGGGGCAAAATGCAACGCGCAGGCACCCTTTTGCCGGCGGGTTTTACACATTCTTAACCGGTGACGGACTGCCCGGCGGCCAGCTTCTGCAAAACGGCAATGGCATCCTCAAAGCACAGGCCGCTCTGGCTGATAAGGGCGGCGTTTTCCGGCCCCACATAGCGCCAGTGCCACGGCTCGTAGGTGATCTCGGTGACGGCTTCGGCCTCCTTGGGGTAGCGCAGGATAAAGCCGTACTCCACTGCGTGCTGGCACAGCCAGCGGAAGGCAGCGGTATTCTCAAAGCCCTCGTCCAGGCTGGTGTGCTCCGGGGTGTTCAGGTCGGCGGCAAGGCCGGTGGCGTGCTCGGAGTAGCCCGGCGGGTTCACGATGGTGGCCGCTTTGGCCCGGGCGTCGGCTTCGCTGCAGCCCTGGTCGCGGTAATACTGGGTCTTGTTGTTGTAAAGCCTGGTCTGGTAGTCCACACTGCGGTAGCCGCTCTGCATCCGGATGTCCACACCGTCCTTCGCAGCGGCAGCCTGCATGGCAAAAAAGGCATCGGCGGCCTCGGTCTGCAGGTCCTTGTTGATGGCGGTGGAAGAACCGCATTTTTTGGTGGTGATGGTGTAGCCGTCCGCCAGCTTGTGGGTGTGGTTCACCAGCACCATGCGGGGGTCATCCAGCAGGGCCTGCGCCTGAGCGGCGGTCAACATGCCGTTTTCTGCGTCCGAGCTGCTGGCCGCAGGCTGCGATGCGGCAGACGATGCGGCGGCCTGCGGCTCCTGACTGCGCGCAAAGGCGATGCATCCGGCCACACAGCAGGCCAGCACGGTCAGGCAGAACAGGCGGCGGCCATGGCGGCGTCTGCGGCGGGGTGCGGGATGTGCGCTGGGGGAAGGCCGGGAAGAAGCGGAAGAACGCATAACAGCAAACCTTCTTTCCAAAAACGGATAACGTGCGGCCTGCCGGGGCAAGCTATGCCCGGAGGGGAGCACAATGAAGATGACAGCACAGGAATATGCGCGCCGGGTGCGGCGCACAGGGCCACATTCGCCCCTGCTGGCCGACATCGCATGGGCCTTTTGCGTGGGCGGCGGTATCTGCCTGCTGGGCGAGGTGCTGCGGCAGCGGTTTCTGGCCGCCGGAATAGAAACCGAGCTGGCCGGGACCCTGACCAGCTGCAGCCTGATCGCACTTTCGGCGGTGCTCACCACGCTGGGCTGGTACCAGAAGCTGGCCGCCCGGGCCGGGGCCGGGTCACTGGTGCCCATCACCGGCTTTGCCAATGCGGTGGTCAGTGCGGCCATCGAGTTCAAAGCGGAAGGGCGGGTGCTGGGCACCGGAGCCAAGATGTTCACCATCGCCGGGCCGGTCATCGTATACGGCACGCTGGCGGCGGTGGTGTACGGCGCGGTGCTGTGGCTGAAAGGGCTGCTCCCTGTATAATACGATGCAGCCGGGCCGCAGATTGCACAGCGGCTCTCTATAGTATAGCACAACCCGGTGGATTTTTTGCCGGAAAGGAGAAATTTTGTTCATGACACAACGATGCGGCGACACACTGCTGTTCCGCACGCCGCCCGTGATCGCTGCGCAGGCGGCGGTAGGCGGCAAAAAGGAGGGGGAAGGCCCGCTGGCTGCAGCCTTTGATGAGCTGAGCAGTGACAACCGGTTCGGCCAGAGCAGCTGGGAGGCGGCGGAAAAAATACCTGCAGCTGCGGGCGGCCCGGCTCTGCCTGCAGAAGGCGCAGCTGCCCGAAGAAAAGGTCCGGCTGGTGCTGGCAGGGGACTTGCAGGCCCAGTGTACGGCCTCCGGTTATGCCATGCGGGAGTTGGGGTACCCGTTTGCCGGGGTGTTCGGGGCCTGCAGTACCATGGCGGAAACGACTGGGTCTGGGGGCGTGCGCTGTGC
>ENA-OQNM01000377-OQNM01000377.1-human-gut-metagenome-genome-assembly--contig:-NODE-377-length-16876-cov-2.917607_pt1 | contig 16876 bp, 13 predicted proteins | sample MGYA00242632_ERZ504886 | MGnify/ENA primary metagenome ERZ504886 (study PRJEB26092, sample SAMD00036424) | human gut metagenome | host: Homo sapiens | study: EMG produced TPA metagenomics assembly of... | reverse complement strand
CGGCTTTTGTGTATAGAGGGGTGGGAAAGTATATAAAGTGGTGAATCGCGTGATCAGTCGGCAGCATATCGTACCCGAACACCGGGATCCCCGGCGGTACATCAGAACTTCAGTGACGCTACCTTGCAGTATGTATTATACCCGAATTTGTTTTCTTGTCAAATGCAAAAAATTGGTTTCGCTTTAATTTAGCACTTTACTTTTTGACCAAAACTTTATATAATTAAAGACGGCAAAACGAAAACTGACTTTTGCACAGGTTGTGCTATTGCCACAACAATAAAACTTTACTTTCAAAAAATTTTATGTAATGTAACATATTTCAAAAGGAGTACTTTTCCTATGGACGATTTGGACCGCAAGATTCTCGCCCTCCTCGCAAAGAACGCCCGTATGCCGGTGAAGGAGATCGCCGAAAAGGTGGCGCTGACCAGTCCCGCTGTCTCCAGCCGCATCCACAAGCTGGAAACGGACGGCATCATCAGCGGCTATACCGTGATGCTCAACCGCCCGTCTGACCGGGTCTATGTGGACGCTCTCATCAGCCTCTCGGTGGCCCCGTCCCAGCGGGACGAGCTGGTGGAGCTGATGAAGAACAGCAAAGAGGTGTTGCAGTGCTACCACGTCACGGGAGCTTACACCTTCCTCATCAAGGTGAGCTGCGGCAGTATGCCCCAGCTGGAACACCTCATCTTACAGTTCCAGAAGCTGGGTACCACCAGCACCCAGATCATCCTCTCGACGCCCGTCAATCACGGTGACCTTGAGGCCATGATGCTGTAAGCGTTCATAGAACTGTTACACTTGTGGGTGCAATTTTCGCCCGCCGTGGGTCGTTTACCGAATAGCAGGGATAAATCATCAAATACTATCACTGCACACCGAAAACCTCACCCTGCGAACGAAAGGATAAATTGAATATGAAACGTATCATTGCTTGTCTGATGGCCGGCGTCATGCTGCTGGCTCTGGTGGGCTGCGGCGCGTCGGGCAGCTCCGGCAGCGCGTCTTCTGCCGCGAAGAAAGATTACACCCAGATCCTCCACGACGCCCGCAGCGACGAGGACAACGAGTATGAGATGATATTCACCAAAGGCGAGGACGGCAAGTTCACGGCCCAGTACGGCTACAGCGCCGAGTATGAGGCCGACCAGCTCTCCGACGAGGTGGCCAACATGATGATGCCTCTGCTGGGCCTCGAGGACGATATGTACGAAGACTTCGCCGCCTCGGTGTCCGGCATGATGGTCAGCGTCTACGGCGTGGCCATCGTCAAGCCCGCCGAGGGCAAGACGCAGGACGTGGTGGATGCGATGGATGCCTATGTCCAGAGCCAGCAGAAGTCCATGGAGCATTACCTCGAAGACCAGTACCAGATCGCTTCTGCCGCCCGCGTGGCGACTGTCCCCACCGGCGAGGTGGTCATGGTCTGCTGTGAGGACAGCGACACCGTCTTTGAAAACATCAAAAAGGCTCTGGCCGCATAACGTATTGCAGGAAAAAGCCCCCGCTTCCAGCTGGAAACGGGGGCTTTGCTGTATTCGTTGATTACGGATTCTCGATGGCGTTCACGAGCTTGTTGGCGATGTACTGGTGGCCCTTGATGGTGGGATGCACGTCGATGGTGGTCTCCGTGTTGGGGATGGCCACATAGGTCAAGTTATAAGTCTTGGCGATCTGCTTCTCAAACTTGTTCAGCTTGTTGAAGTAGCTGCGCCAGCAGGGGATGAGCGGCACAGGGTTGGTGTAGCCCACGAGGATGATCTGGGCATCCGGGTTGAGATTGCGGATCTCCTGCACGATGGAGATGAGGGCTACGGTGGTCTTGGGGTAAGTCTCGTCGCAGATCTTGCTCATGCCGGAGAAGAGCAGATTCCAGGTGGCGTCCCTCTCGGCCTTGGTCAGGTCCATCGCCTTGATGCTGCGGTAGATGGTGGACATGGTGGAGCCGGAACCTTCATTGCGCAGGTCGCCGGCCAGAATGGTAGCGGCCAGCTTCTCGCTCTTCCAGTTGGTGGCGTTGCCCAGAGCCACGATGCAGGGGACGAAGGCGTCGTTGGAGCCGATCTGGACGGAGACGACGTCGGCCTTGCGGATGTAGTCCTGGAACTCAGGGTAGTTGTACTCGCAGCCGGACGCCATGTTCATCTGGGGCATCTTGCCGTACCGGATCATGTCCGCGAGGTCGGGAGCCGTCAGGGCCGGCAGGCCGAGGTTGATGGCGTGGTCACGGTCGAGGCCGAGAGCTGCAGCCACCTTGCCGACATAGCAGTCGGGAGAGTAGCCATGGAAGTTGGGAGCCATATCGACGCTGTAGCCGGAGCGCGCACTGTACTGGACATCGGCCAGGCCGACGCCGGACACGATGCTGTCGCCCAGTGCGACGTAGGTGAGCTGCTTGTCCTTATCTTCCTCTTTGGTGTCATCGGCCTTGACCTCGGCTTTAGCAGCGGTCGCTGCTGAGGCTGCGTCATACGCAGAAGGGACCGGGTCGGCCTGAGCCGTCTCGGTGGCAGAAGCCGCGGCTTCTGCCGGAGTCTCGGGCTGCAGGGCAGCCTCCGGGTTCAGGGTGACGATGACATGATCATCGCCGGCGGCGTCCGCAGCGGCCGCGCTCCCCTCGGCCAGCGCGGGGACGCTGAGCAGGGAGACGAGCAGCAGGGCAGAGACCGCCAGACTTGCAAAACGCTTGTTCATGGCAGAAGAGTCCTTTCATGAAAATCAATAGTCGCGGGGGGAGATGTCAGCTTCGAGCTGACGGTAATCGACCTTGCCCACAGGGGTCATGGGCATACTGGAAATAAACTTGTAGGCCACGGGCTGGACGTATTCGGGCAGCTCCTCGGCGCACATCCGCTCCAGCTCCCGGATCACCTGCTTTTTCTTGGCAGTGGTGTCGGCCTTGAGCACGATGTAGACGAAGGGCAGACGGCCCTGGGTGTGGTCTTTGTCTGCGCAGCCCACCACCGAGCACTGGTGTACCGCCGGGTGGCGGCTGACGACGTTCTCGATCATGGAGGGGAACACCTTGAAGCCGTCGTGGCGGATGATCATCCGCTTGATGCGGGAGTCGAGGTAAACGAAGCCGTCCTCGTCCAGATAGCCCATGTCGCCGGTGTGGGCCCACACCCGGCCGTCGGGGTGGCGGCGCAGCAGGATGGCGGTCTCCTCGGGTTTGTTGTAGTAGCCCTTCATCAGGCAGGGCCGGAGATGCACAGCTCGCCCCGCTGGCCGATGGGCAGCTCCTGATCGGTGCCCGGCTCAAAGGCCGCCACCACGGTGTTCACCATGGGGATGCCCACACTGCCGGGCTTGTTGTCCAGCCCGGCGGCCACCGTGGCTGCCGAGGACACTTCAGTCATGCCGTAGCCCTTGGCAATGGGGTACCGGGCCCCGTGGGCAGCCAGAAAATCGTTGACGGTCTGCTCGGCCCCCCGGGAGAGGGAGTCGCCGCCGGCGGCGTAGTTGATGATGAAAGAAAGGTCCTTGTCCCGCAGCTTGGGGTCTGCGGCCAGCTGCTGGTAGTGGGTGGGCACGCCGAACATATGCTCGGGCTTGTGCTTCAGCACCAGACTGCCCAGCTTGGCCGGGTCCAGGTTGGGGATGATGATGACCGTGAAGCCCAGCACCAGGGGCAGATGGATGCCGCAGGCAAAGCCGTAGGCGATAAAGGGGGGCATCACGTTCATCAGCTTCTGCCCCCGGTGGAACAGCTTGGGGTAAGCCTGGAACTGCAGGGCGATGCCGTTGAAGCAGTCGTCCGTCAGCATGACCCCCTTGGGGGAGCCGGTGGTGCCGCCGGTGTGTACCACCACGCAGGCATGGTCTGAGTCATAGGGCTCCGCAGCGGTGCTCTGGCCCTCGCCGCCCTTGATGAACTGCTTCCAGCGGATGACGTTGGAAGCATATTTGTTCTTGTCGGGGGTGGTCAGCTTGTAACCTACGGCCATCACCGGGGGCAGAGAGTCGGCCGGAGAGAGGACGATGACCTTTTCCACGTTGGTGCGCTTTGCGGCCTGACGGCAGCGCTCGTACACCACGTTCAGGCAGACCAGCAGGTGGGAATCCACCTCTTCGATATACTCACGGATGCCTTCGACGCTGTAGCGGGGGTCCACCAGATTCAGGGTGGCTCCCATCATGTCGGCGGCGTAGAACAGGGCGATGATCTCCGGGGTCATGATGCTGACCACCGTGATGATGTCGCCCTTTTTCACCCCGGCGCCCCGCAGGGCGGCGGCGGTCTTTTTTACGTTGACGATCAGATCGGCGTAGGTGAACTTGCGGCCATAGTAGTCCAGAGCCGTGTCGTTCAGGTGGTTCTTGCTCCGCTGGCAGACATACTCAAAGGCCGAGAGGGCAGGCAGGGTCTGATCGATGAATTTCTGGTCGTAATACTTGAGCCAGGGCTTGGCCTGGGATGCGTAAACAGGATTCTGCGTCGTCATCAATTTCTCATTCCTTTATGTTTGTAGACCCGCGCGGGGGCCAATGTTTTGTTTCGTTTTGTTACAAAGCCACTCCTGTTATTGTAGTAGAGCAGAGAACAAAAGTCAATAAACAGAGAGGCAACAATGAGAAAAACGCAAGAAAAAGTTTACGATTCCCGGCACCAGTCTTCGGCCTCGGAGGCGCTGCAGAGCACCCAGTGACGGGGCCGCAGCTCCCGCCACTGGGGAGCCTCCGTGGAGTAGTCGTGCATGGAGGGGTCATAGACCAGCAGCTTTTTCTGCCGCTCGCGGCGGGGGCTGGGCATGGGGATGGCCGACAACAGGCTGCGGGTATAGGGGTGGATGGCGTGGGTCACCAGCTCTTCGGCGTCGGCCAGCTCCACGATGTCGCCCTTGTGAATGACGGCGATGCGGTCGGAGATGTAGCGCATGACAGAGAGGTCATGGGCGATGAAGAGGTAGGTGATGCCGCGCTCTTTCTGCATATGGCGCAGAAGGTTCAGGACCTGGGCGCGGATGGACATATCCAGTGCCGAGATGGGCTCGTCGGCGATGATGAATTCCGGCTCCACGATGAGAGCCCGGGCGATGCCGATGCGCTGGCGCTGGCCGCCCGAGAACTCGTGGGGGAAGCGGGACGCAAACTCGGGCAGCAGGCCCACATCCAGCAGCGCCTGACGGACTTTTTCGTCCCGCTCGGCGGCGGAGAGGTCGGGCCGGACGTTCATCAGGCCCTCGCCTACGATGTAGCCCACCTTGGCGCGCTCGTTCAGGGAGGACTGGGGGTCCTGGAATATCATCTGGATTTCCTTGATGACCTGCTTGTCCAGCGCGTGGGAGATCTTGCCATTTATCTTCTGGCCCTTATAGAACACCTCGCCGCCCGAAGTGGGCAGGATGCGCATGATGGCCCGGCCAATGGTGGTCTTGCCGGAGCCGGACTCGCCCACCAGACCGAAGGTCTCGCCCTTATAGATGGTGAAGTTTGCGTTCTTGACGGCCTTGTAAGCCTTGCGGCCGGAGCCGTAGGTCACTTCGAGGTTTTTTACCTCGACCAGAACTTCGCGTTCGTCTGCCATGTTATTTGCCCTCCTCTTGCAGCATCCGCACAGCGGCGGGCGGTTCTATCTTGGGTGCGCGGGGGTCGAGAAGCCAGGTCTTGGCCCGGTGGGTCGTGCTGACATCAAAATAAGGGGGACGCTTGACGAAGTCGATCTTCAGCGCCAAAGGGTTGCGGGGCGCGAAAGCGTCACCGTGAATCTCCGTGAAGAGGTTCGGGGGCGTACCCTGAATGTTGAACAGGTCTTCGCCCTTCACGCCCATCTGGGGCATACTGGACAGCAGCGCCCAGGTGTAGGGGTGGCGGGGGTCGTAGTAGATCTCATCCGAGGTGCCGATTTCCACGATGTCGCCGGCATACATGACGGCCACACGGTCGGCGATGTTGGCCACGACGCCGAGGTCATGGGTGATGAGGATGATGGTGAGGTTATATTTGACCCGCATCTCCTTCAGCAGCTCGAGGATCTGGGCCTGAATGGTCACGTCCAGAGCCGTCGTGGGCTCGTCACAGATCAGGATCTGCGGGTTGCAGGCCACAGCGATGGCGATGACGACGCGCTGGCGCATACCGCCCGAGAACTCGTGGGGATACTGCTTGAAGCGCACTTCCGGGTCGGTGATGCCGACATCCCGCAGGTACTCGAGGGTCTTCTCTCTGGCGGCAGCGCCCTTGAGGCCCTGATGGAGCTCCACGGCCTCCATGATCTGGTCGCCGATGGTCTTCAGGGGGTTCAGGCTGGTCATGGGGTCCTGCATGATCATGGCGATCTCGTGGCCGCGCACTTTCAGCCAGTCCTTCTCCTTTTTCAACTCGGAGAGGCGGATGGGCTGGTGGTCGTCGGCACCGAAGTAGTCGATGGTGCCGGAAGTGATGGAGCCGTTGGAGTCCAGCAGGCCCATGAAGGACTTGGTGAACACGCTCTTGCCCGAGCCGGACTCGCCCACGATGGCGAGGACTTCGCCGTGGTAGACGTCGAGGTCGATGCCCCGGATGGCGTGGAGGATCTTTCCGCGCAGATTGAATTTGATGTTGAGATCCCGCACAGAGAGGATCAGTTCATTCTTTTTCATGCCTGTTCCTCCTTACTGCAGATGGTTCTTGGGGTCGGCTGCGTCAGAGAAGGCGTTGCCAATGAGGTAGAACGCGATGGTGACGAAGCTGAGGATGATGGTGGGGTAGAGCAGCTGATAGCGCAGGCCGGCCTGCATCATGACCTTGCGGCCATCGTTGATGAGGTTGCCCAGAGAAGGCACCTCGACAGAGAGGCCGAGGCCGATGTAGGTGATGAAGACCTCGCTGCCGATGGCGGCGGGGATGGTCAGGGCCATGCGGAGCATGATGACCGACACGAGGTAGGGCAGCAGGTTGCGCACCACGATGCGGGAGGTGGGGGTGCCGATGCAGCGGGATGCCACGTTGTAGTCACGGTCACGGATGATGAGGATCTGGTTGCGGATAAAACGCGCCATGGCGATCCAGCCCGTGATGGACATGCCCAGGATCAGCGTCTGGACGCTGGGGCTGGCGACATAGGAAATAAGGATCAGGATGATGGTGGAAGGCACGTTGTCGCAGATGTTGTACAGCTCGGTGAAGAAGAAGTCCAGCTGACGGACATAGCCCCAGAGCACACCCACCGTGATGCCCACCACGGCCTCGATAAGGGCCACGAAGAAGGCGATGGTCAGGCTGGTGCGGGCACCGGCCCAGATGCCGGGCCCAGAGGTCCTGGCCGATGGCGTTCGGAACCCCAGATGAAGTCCCTTTTCACCGGGGGCGATGTTGCGGTACTGGATGCCGGTGGCGGGGTCCACAGCGCAGAGGTTGGGGTCTGCCTGACCGGGCAGGTAGGGCTGCAAAAATGCAAAGGCCACCACGGCGATGAGGGCGACGAGCAGCAGCACGGCCACGCGGTTCTTGAAGAAGGCGCGGAAGGTGCTGCCCCAGTAGCTGTAGTTGGAGTAGGACGTGGCCTCGGCCCGCTCTTCGCTGAACCCGGCGGGGGTGAACAGCTCTTCTTCGGGCAGCTTTGCCCATGCGGCGGGGCCGTCCGCCTGTAACTTATCCAGCTCTGCCTCGAGCTGGTGTGCTTTTTCATCTTTCATACGGAAAAGCATTATCGGCCACCTTCTTTCTTGCCAAAGCTGATGCGGGGGTCAATGAGCACCATGAGCAGGTCGCCCAGGATCAGGCCGATGATGCCCACGCAGGCGTAGAGCAGAACGATGCCCTGCACCATCGTGTTGTCGTGGCGCTGGACACAGGTGACCAGCAGGCCGCCCATGCCCGGGATGCTGTAGAGGCTCTCGATGTAGATAGAGCCGACCACAGTGTTCAGGAAGGCGGAGGGAATATACTGCACCAGCGGCACCATGGCGTTGCGGAACACATGATGCAGCGCGATATTGCTTTCGCTCACACCCTTGGCACGGGCCAGCTTGACGTAGTCCTTGTTGCTCTCGTCCACCATATAGCGGCGCAGCCACATGGTGTAGAAGGCCAGGTTTGCCAGGCTCATGCTGCACACCGGCAGCACCCAGTAGCGCCAGTTGGCGGCGTCGAACAGCAGGCCCACCCCCAGAACGGAGGTGCCGTACATCTGGATGTACAAAAAGTACACGGCAGCCGGCACGGCCTGGATGAGCACGATGAGGGCTGTGCCCAGTTTGTCGGGCCAGCGGTTCTTGCACCGGCCCATGACAAGCCCCAGCGGGATGCCCAGCACAAGGCTCAGCAGCATAGCCAGCACGCCCATCTGGATGGAGATGGGCAGCTTTTGGGCCAGGATCTCGGTCACTGGCACGTTGACCTTATAGATGTGGCTCACGCCCAGGTCACCGTGCAGGGCGTCTTTCCAGAAGCGGCCGATCTGCACCGGCAGCGGGTCCAGCAGGCCCATGGACTGCAGACCCGCCTGGATCTGGGCCGCGGTCATTTTTTCGTAGTTTGCAAAATAGCCTTCCACCGGCATGAGCCGCAGCAGGCAGAACACCAGCGTTACAATGATGAACAAGGTCAGCAGAGAACGCCCGATGCGTTTTGCGAGATATTGCACCATAGTGTGCACCTCTCTTTTTCTTTTGAAATACAGATAAGAATAGAATACCGCAATTTCTTGATTTTGAAAAGTGATTTGAAGATTTTTGGAGCAAAAGCTGTTGAAAAGGCGGTGGGAACTCCCTCAGTCACGGCTGCGAAGCAGACGGAGGGAGTTCCCCTCCCGTGAAAAAGCAACTCGGAAAAATCCGCGGATTTTTCCGAGTTGCAAAGAAAACATATTTCCGCTGAAAATATCCAGAGCGAAGCGGAGGATATTCAGAATGATTTACCGGGCGTCCCGGTTCTGGTCGTACTCGTCCATGGAGACGTAGTGGTCCAGGATGTGCACGCCCTTCAGGCGGTTGGACGAAAGGCCGGTGGGGGCGTACTGACCCTCCCACAGGTTCAGGCGGGTGGCAATGTACGGCGGCACCGGCAGGCCCAGCGGCACCACCAGGGCATTCTGAATCAGATAGGCCTCGGCATTGGCAAAGGCTTCATACCGGGCATCCAGATCCTCGGTGATGGCCTTGGCCTTTTCCACCATGTCCATGTAGGTCATGACGTACTCGGCCGTCTCACCGGTGATGATGCCGTCCTCCACGCCGGTGCGCAGGAACGCATAGCAGGTGCCGCGGTCGCCGGCTTCCTGATAGAAGGGGTACACCTCGGTCTCGGGGTCGGAGTAGTCGGCACCCCAGTAGTAGGACATGAGCTCATAGGCACCCACACGGCGCACGGCGTTCAGGAAGTTGTCGGAGGGGCCCTGGGTGATGATGATGTTGATAAAGTCGAAGCCGTCGTTCAGAACGCCCTCCACCTGCTGCTTGAACACCTGACACTGCTTGTCCCAGTCCACCACGGCGGGGTTGTAGGGGTACTGCACCTTGATGGGAAAGGTGGCTCCGGCGGCAGTCAGCTCTTCCACAGCGGCGTCGCGGTATTCCTTGGCCTTTGCCTCGTCAAAGAAGTCGGACAGGTTGGCCAGATCGCCGCATTCGGTGTAGTCCACGCCCTGACTGTTGGCGCAGAAGGACGGCGGGGTGATGGTGTGCAGCTTGTAGTTGTCGTAGCCTTCCGGGGCAGTGACGGCCAGCGTGACCAACGGGTTGATGGCGTACAGGAATGCCTTGCGGAAGTTGGTGCTGTTGACCGCCTTGGCCCAGTTGTCCGGCTCATACTGGGCGTCCACGCCGGTGACGTTCCAGTTGGAGAACTCGTGGGCGTAGGGCAGGAAGTTGAAGATGTAGAAGTAGCTCTTGCCGGTCTCCGGGCGCTCCATGGACACCATATCCTTGGTGGTGTCGTCGGACAGCCAGCTGTCGAGGATGTCGGAGCTGATGGTGGCCTGGTCGATCTCGCCGCGCCGGACCATTTCCGGGCCGCTGATGAGCTCTTCCTGGTTGTAGATGTAGCGGATGGTGTCGATGTAGACGTTGTCCTTGTCGTAGTTTTCGGGGTTTTTCTTCATCACCCAGCTTTCCAGCGGCACATACTCCGCCAGATAGAACGCGCCGCAGCTGCAGGCGGTCTCGGCGCTGGTGCAGAACTGGTCGCCCAGCTCTTCCAGCAGGGGGCCGTAGGCCGGCTCGTAGGGAGCGTAGCTCAGCAGGCTGACAAAACCGGGAAAGTCGAAGTACAGCGTATAGGTCAGGGTGTGCTCGTCCACGGCCTTGACGCCCACGGTATCAAAATCCACGGGAGCATAGCTCGTGGTGGTGCCATCGGCGGCTGCGGCGGTCACCGAGCCGTCGGCTTCCAGCGTGTAGGTGGTGCCGTCCTCGGCCACGGTGCCGTTCTCGGCGCTGGCTTTGTAGAACAGATAGTTGTAGTAATCCTCGGCACCGGCCACATAGGGGGTGACCAGGCTGGCCGTGGAGGATGCATAGGCCGGGGTGAGCACATACTGCAGCGCATCCACGAAGTCCTGTGCGGTGACCGGGCCCAGCACCTCACCGTTGCAGTCCACCCAGTTCTCGTCCCGCAGGTGGAAGGTCCAGGTCAAGGTATCCGCATCCCACTCCCAGGTGGTGGCCAGACCCTCGCGGATCTTGCCGCGGTTGTCGTACTCCACCAGCGTGTCCACGCACTGGGTGCCGTGGTACAGGTCCGGGTCTGCGGAGCAGATCAGATAGTTCAGGGTGGCGGGCTGACGGGAGTACAGCAGGGTGTAGGTGCTGCTGCCGGAGCCGCCGGTGGAGCTGCCGGAAGCGGACGAGCCGCCGCAGCTGCTCAGCAGGCCGGCTGCCGCTGTGGAAACAACAGCGGTGCCGCCGGCTTTCAGGAACTGGCGGCGGGTAATGGTATGACGCATAAAAAATCCCTCTTTCTTTCAGATTCGGGTCTGGATCGGATGAAATTGCCCCGCAGGCACAAACCGAAAAAAGAGGCAACGGAATCCATCCGTTACCTCTTTGTAACAGCGTACAGCTACCAACGGGTAACCAACGCAAGTATAACATTGAATCCGTGCGGCGTCAATCGGTTTTGGGCACAGCGGCGGCAGTTTCTGCACTGGCAGCAGCGGCAGCCTCATCGGTGAGCATGGCAGCCACGGACTGCGGTGCGGCGGGAGCAGCGGCCTCCACGGCAGGTTCTGCAGCCGGGGCAGCTGCCTGCTCTGCCGCCTTGGCGGCTTCCTCCGCGGCCTTTTTGGCTTCCCGCTCTTCCTTGAGCTTCTGTGCGCGGGCACGGGCTTCTTCCTGCCGCTGTTTGGTGCGCTCCTTGATGCGGCACACCGAGCATAGGCCCTCAGCGCTGTCCGGAGCAATGGGCTTGCCGCAGTTCTTGCACAGGGTCTTGGTGCACTTGTGCAGGCTCACCGGGCCAAGGGTGGTGAGCTGGCGCAGCTTCATGCCGTCCAGCCCCTTGTTGGAGCAGGCCGCCACGCACACGCCGCACTCACTGCACTTCCACGGGGTGACCACCATACGGGTCTGGCCGTCCGGCAGGTCCTCCTGCTTCAGGGCACCTGCACGGCAGGCTTTTTCGCACTTGCCGCAGGCAAAGCACTTGTCGGTGAAGCTGGGCAGATAGCAGCCGTAGTGCAGGGGATTGTCCGGCATGGCGGCCTTGAGCTGCCTGGTGCGCTGGTGCAGCAGCAGGCGGAAGTCTGCACCGCCGTCCTCGTCGGCGCGCAGGCCGGGCAGCATGCGCAGCAGCTGTTTGGTGCCGCTCTTGGAGCCGTGGCCCACCTGCTCGAACATCTCGCGGCGGGTGAGCTCCTTGACGTGGTAGGGGGCTTCGTCCGGCTCATAGGCCAGCGTGAAGCGGGCCTCAAACATCGTTTCCCCGAAGAACTCCACCAGGCGGGTCAGCTCGGCCCGCAGCTGGTCGGCGCAGGTGTCGTTCTCGCACTCGCCGCAGGGGGTCAGGTCCAGCACGATCTTTTTGTTCAGGGCCAGATAGGCCAGCGCCTCCCAGGAAAGGGACGCGATGCAGGCGCGCACCATGGAGTTTTTGCGGGCCGACTTCTCACAGCCGATCCAGATGGTATCGTTGTCGGTGTCGGCGGCAGAGGTGTCACGCTCCACCTGCTCCGGCGAGGGGGAGATGCAGCGGCTGCGGCATACGGAGACACACAGACCGCAGTCGGTGCAGGGGTCCCAGTCCTTGACGAGGTTGGGACGGGTAAAGATCTGATCGCCGTAGGGGCAGATATCCTTGCAGGCCGTGCAGGATTTGCGGTGCGGGTGCAGGTTCCAGCACTGGCGGCGGTTGATCTCCGGATGGGTGGTTTTCATCAGTGCATCCATCGCAGCTCTTGTAAAAAAGCCCATACGATCACTCCTTTTCTACGATCGACGTGACAGCTGCATGGTCCAGCAGAAAGCGCTGGACCTTCTGGTTGGTAATGGCGGCGGCCACAGCATCACGGGCCAGAACCCGGCGGATCTCCTCCTCCGGGTTGCCGTGCAGCCGGGCCAGACGGGCGTATTCGGCGTCCACTTCCTCATTGCTCACAGTGATGTTCTCGGCCTGTGCAATGGCCGGCACGGCCAGCATCGCGCGCATGCGGCGTGCGGCGTCCTGGCGATAGCCGGCCCGCAGCTGTTCCGGCGTGGTGTTGTTGGCCTGGCAGTACAGCTCCAGCGAGAAGCGGCTCCGGGAAAGCTTATCCTTCAGCTGCTGCAGCGCGTGGTCGGCGTTCTGGTCCAGCACGGCAGCAGGCAGCTCCACGGTCAGGTTGGCCCCGGCCAGGTCCAGCAGGGCAGCCTCAGCCAGACGGTCAGCGTTGGCCTCGTGAGAAGCCGCTTTCTTGGCACGGATGCTCTCCCGCAGGGCGTCCAGCGTGGCAAAGCCCAGCCGCTGGGCCAGGGCATCGTCCACGGTGGGTTCCTGCTTCTGCTCCACCGTGTGCAGGCAGATCTCGAACTGCGCCGTTTTGCCGGAGAGCTCCGGCACGCGGAACTCGTCCGGGTAGGTGAAATCAAAGCGGAAAGTCTCTCCGGCGCAGTGGCCGTACACGGCCTGCTCGGCGGCAGGCATGAGCTGGGCGGTGCCCAGTGTCACGGTCACCTGTTCCATGCGGCTGTCCGGGATGGGCGCGCCGTCCAGAAAGCCCTCAAAATCCAGCGTGACCCGCATCCCCCGGGCGAGCGGGGCGGCTGGTGGCGCAGAAAGGACGCATGACGGCGGGCGAAGGCGTTTTCTAGTTCAGAAGCAACGGCGGCTTCGGTCACCGGGCGCACCCGGCGAGTGACCGGCAGGCCCTTGTACTGCCCCAGCGTGACCGGCGGCAGAGCATTTGCGGTTTGTTCCATGGCAGGGAACCTCCATTCCAGTAAGCGCTTACAGCCCGCGGGCAGCAAGCCAGTTTTCGGCGACCTGAGAGAACATCTCAGGGTATTTGGCATCTTCTTCGGTAAAGGCACTGAGGTAATACTCCACCTCGGCGCGGGTGGGGGCTACAGTGCGCCGCCAGATGGTAAAGGTGGTGCCGTTGCCCATGTCAAAGGTCTCTTCCAGTGCGAAGTATTCGTCGCGCACGGCCAGGAACATCTCGTTCAGCTTGTGGGACATCTCGTTCTCAGGGTCATTTACATGAGTCAGCGGGAAAGGATCGGCGGTGAGAACGTATTTTGCCTCAAAGAACTGCATGGGGAAGTAGTGGGTGCCAGGCACCGAGAAGCCAAAGGCCAGCTTGCCGTTGATGGGGGTCTGGGGCAGCTGGCAGTTCTTGAAGTGGTCCGGGCAGTACAGCGTGTCGTGGGGGATCATATAGGCGATCTCGCCATCGGCGCAGTGGGTGTCGATCCAGCTGGCAATGGCCTTGATCTGCGGCAGATCCTTGCGGTCATAGACCAGGTCATCAATGGCGGCAAAATCGCGGGCGCTCTCCTGCGGAGAAGCCGAGAGAAGAGTGCGGCCGATGAGAAAATCCGGCAGAGCCACGGTGGTCAGGGGGGAGCAGCGCACCGAGGTGGCAAAGGCGATGGTGAACAGCCAGAAGCCGATCTTTAGGTTCCGGCGGCGGTTCATGCCCTCTGCCAGGGCTGCGGCACCGATCAGGAACAGGAGGAACCAGCCGGGTAAAAACAGCAGCATATGTTGGGAACCGGTGGTCTGCACCCGGGTGAACAGCACCATGCTCAGCAGGATCTCCAGCCCGGCCAGACAGGGCAGAGCAGGCATCTTTCTGCGCTTGAAGCAGAACCACAGGCCCATGCCCATAAGCACCAGGTTCATCAGGCCCATGCGGGCGCATTGCAGGTAGGTTTCAGTGACCATGCCGCCGCCGTTGTAGTAGGAATAGTGGTCGGCGTAGTCGTAGCCCAGAATGTGGCTCACCAGGGGCCACAGCAGAATGACCATGGCCACCATGGACATCAGGCCGAACAGGATCAGGTTGCGCACCTGCAGCAGGGCCTCCTGCTTCCGGCCCACTTTGGCGATGCGGGCGCTGCTCACCAGCACCAGCACGGCATAGGCAAAGTAGTAGCCCACCACGAAGTACAGATACCACCGGCGGGACAGGATGATGGCCGCCGTGGCCAGGAACAGCAGCCCGAACCGGGGCAGGTCCAGCTTTTCAAACCGGAAATCCAGCGTGAGCAGCAGGATGCTGAAGGCGAAGATCAGGCCGAACCAGTCCGGCTGGCTCAGCACGGCGCTCATGCGCAGCCACGGGTAGGTAAAGGTCCAGGACAGACCGATGAGAAAATACCAGAAGCGGTTTTTCACCTGCAGCATCTGGCCCACTTTGACCACCAGACCGGCCAGCAAAAGCAGCAGCATGGGCACGATGCTGAACACCTGACAGATCGCAAAGCTGTCGCCGGTGCGGTCGGTCAGGCAGAACGGGAACTCGATGAACAGGGTGTTGAAGTTGGTATAGTCCTCGGTAAAAGAGTCGAAGATATACCGGAACCCGGCCCCGGGGCTCTGGAGAAAGGCGGCCTCAGCGTTGTACTGCTTGTTGATGTAGTTGACGTAGTCCCAGATGTACACGAAGCTGCGGCGGGTCTCGGCCCAGTAGAAGTAGAGCAGCGCCGCGGCCCAGAAGCCGATGATCACAGCCCAGTGGAACAGGTCGAACTTCACGTCCGCCAGCCGCAGCACCACCAGCACCAGCCCGAACAGGGCCAGGTTGCACCACAGGCTCACCAGCGGGAAAAATACGGCACTGCCGGGGGCGGCAAGGCCCAGCACCACCAGCGCCAGTGCGGACACGGCATAGGCCAGCAGGGCCCTGCCTACCCACGAGGTGCGCAGCTTGGAAAGAGTTGCTGACATGAGAAAAAATCCTCCTTATAAAAATGCGCGATGCACACAGCATAAATTCACAGCTTACAGTATAGCAAACCACAGGGGGCACTGTCCAGCCATAGCGGAGGCAAAACCAAAAATGCCCCGCTGCTTTCAAAGCACACGGGACATTTTAATACAAATATTACTTACTGGAATTCTTGGCGCGGGCGATACGGCGCTTCTGGGCCATGGCCTTGTTGGCGCTGATGCGGGCGGCGTCCGGGTTGGGGGCCTCCGGGGTCAGGCGCAGCAGGAAGCTGCCCATGGCGGGCAGGTCCACGGTGAGGGTGTAATCCCGGCCGTACACGCCGCCGTCGGTGGTGTGGAAGTGCAGCTTGCGGCGGCCCTTGTGGGCACCGCCCCACTCGGCAGCCTCGGTGTCCAGCACCAGCTCCGCAGAGCAGGGGAACTTGAGGTACAGCGGGAACTTTTTGTGGGCGTGGTCCTGGGTGTTCATGATGCACAGCAGGTTCTGGCCCCGGCCCTTGCGCAGCCAGGCGTAGACGCCCTCGGTGCAGCTCTCGCTGGCCACCCACTCAAAGCAGTCGGGGTTGTATTCGCCGTCAAATAGGGCGGGCTCGGTGGCGTATACCAGGCTCAGGCGGGCGAAATACTTCTGGAAAGCGTCATGGAAGGGATACTTGAGCAGGTCCCAGTCCAGCTCCCGTTTTTCGTCCCACTCGCGGAAGTGCCCCAGCTCGTTGCCCATGAAGTTGAGCTTTTTGCCCGGATGCATATACATATAGAAATAGAGGGTGCGCAGCTGGGCGCACTTTTCGGCGTAGGTGCCCCACAGCTTGTCGATGATGGTCTTTTTGCCGTGCACCACCTCGTCGTGGCTCAGGGCCAGAAGATACAGTTCGTTGTAGAAGTAGTGCATACTGAACAGCAGCTTACCGTAGGCGTTCGGCCGCTCCCCGAAGGGGGTAGCGAAATAGTCCAGCGTGTCGTGCATCCAGCCCATGTCCCACTTGTAGTCAAAGCCCACACCGTCGTAGCGGGTGGGGGCGGTGACCTTGAGGAAGTTGGTGGAGTCCTCGGCCATGTAGATGCCGGTGGGCCAGCGCTTGTTCAGCCCGTGGTTCAGGCTGCGCAGGAAGTTCACGGCACCCTGGTTCACGCCGCGGTTGGGGTCGCCCTGCCAGTACAGCGCGCGGGAGATGGCGTCCATGCGGATGCCGTCGCAGTGGTACACATCCATCCACAGCCCGGCGGCGCTGCTGAGGAAACTGCACACCTCCCGGCGGTAGTAGTTGAAGTTGCAGGTGCCCCACTCGCTCTGTCCCACGTCACTGTCGTACTCGTACAGGTGGGTGCCGTCGAACTTGGCCAATGCGTCGGCGTTGGCGGCAAAGTGCACCGGAACAAAGTCCATGATGACGCCGATGCCCATGCGGTGGCAGGCGTTGACGAAGGCAGCGAACTGGGCCGGGGTGCCGTAGCGGCTGGTCACCGAGAAATACCCGGTGGTCTGGTAGCCCAGCTGCCGTCAAGGATGCTCGGCAGCGGCAGCAGCTCCACATGGTAAAGTGATGGTCAGCAGCCAGGGAGTCAGCTCCTTGGCCGAGCTCCT
>ENA-OQNM01000375-OQNM01000375.1-human-gut-metagenome-genome-assembly--contig:-NODE-375-length-16899-cov-3.822561_pt1 | contig 16899 bp, 15 predicted proteins | sample MGYA00242632_ERZ504886 | MGnify/ENA primary metagenome ERZ504886 (study PRJEB26092, sample SAMD00036424) | human gut metagenome | host: Homo sapiens | study: EMG produced TPA metagenomics assembly of... | reverse complement strand
TTATGCAGGAGGGGGATGAGGTGATTCTTTCTGTGATGGAGCACCATAGTAACATTGTTCCCTGGCAGCTGCTTGCCGCCAAGCGTGGAATAGCCATCAAAGTGATTCCGATGAATGACAAGGGCGAACTCTTATTGGACGAATATAGGCAGTTGTTCTCCGAACGTACCAGGATTGTCAGTGTGGCACATGTTTCCAATGTGCTGGGCACGGTCAATCCCGTCAAGGAGATGATTGCTTTTGCCCATGAGCAGGGTGTTCCGGTGCTTGTGGACGGTGCCCAGTCCATTCCCCACATGCCGGTGGATGTGCAGGACTTGGATGCCGACTTCTTCGTTTTCTCCGCTCACAAGGTGTATGGTCCTACGGGAGTAGGCGTACTTTATGGTAAAGAGGAGTGGCTGGATAGGATACCTCCCTATCAGGGTGGTGGAGAGATGATTCAGCATGTCTCTTTTGAAAAGACTACCTTCAATGAATTGCCGTTCAAGTTTGAAGCCGGTACGCCGGATTATATCGGTACTACCGGACTTGCCAAAGCTTTGGACTACGTTTCGCTGGTTGGGATGGACAAGATTGCCGCCTATGAACACGAATTGACCCAGTATGCCATGCAACGGCTGAAAGAGATTCCCGGTATGCGTATCTTCGGCGAGGCAGAAGACAAGGGTAGTGTCATATCGTTTCTGGTAGGTGATATCCATCTATTTTGATATGGGTACATTGCTCGACCGTCTTGGCATTGCCGTACGCACGGGACATCATTGTGCCCAACCCATTGATGCAGCGTCTTGGTATCGAAGGAACGGTGCGTGCATCTTTCGGACTTTACAATACCCGGGAGGAGATAGATGCGCTGGTGGCAGGTATAGTTCGTGTCAGCCGGATGTTCTGACCCAAGCAAAGCTTTGCAACCTTTCTTCCATTCCTTGCGTCTAATATATCAACAACTAAAAAAATGAATTATGTTAGTAACAACAACCCCGACTATTGAGGGTGGACGTATCACCCGCTATTATGGCATCGTTTCCGGTGAGACGATTATCGGTGCCAATGTATTCCGCGATTTTTTTGTCCAGCATCCGTGACGTGGTAGGTGGGAGAAGCGGCTCTTATGAAGAAGTGCTACGCGAAGCTAAGGAGACAGCTTTGCGTGAGATGCAGGAAAATGCCCGTGCTATGGGTGCCAATGCCGTGATTGGTGTAGATCTGGATTATGAAACGGTAGGAGGTAGTGGCAGCATGCTGATGGTTACAGCCTGCGGTACGGCTGTAACGGTGGAATAATAAAATACATCATCTATTTTAATCGAACAGATGATGTATTTGACCTGAACAGATGATGTGTTTCCCAAGAATGAACGATACATTTTAGGGGGATACATCATCTATTTTTTTATAGATAGAGGTCTTTATTATTTATAGAAATGGAACTAGTGCATAAAAGAGCCTAATTGTTTGCATATTTCGCTTCAAATCAATAATTTTAGGCTTTCGTTCAACCTTTTAATATGAATAAATGCTATGGACCAAATCCTATTTTGGCTGGTTCCAGCCGCTTCCGTTCTGGCACTTTACTTTGCCTGGTATTTCCATTGTCAGATGATGAAAGAAAGTGAGGGTACCCCTCAGATGATTAAGATTGCCGCTGCTGTGCGCAAAGGTGCTATGTCTTACCTCCGCCAACAATACAAGATTGTGGGCTGGGTATTTCTGGGGCTGGTTATCCTTTTCTCCATTATGGCATACGGTTTCGGAGTGCAGAACTCCTGGGTACCGGTTGCTTTCCTTACCGGAGGATTCTTTTCCGGACTTTCCGGTTTTCTGGGTATGAAGACGGCCACCTACGCATCGGCTCGCACTGCCAATGCGGCACGCACATCGCTGAATGCCGGACTACGCGTGGCTTTCCGTAGCGGTGCGGTGATGGGACTGGTAGTGGTTGGCCTTGGCTTGCTTGATATATCTTTCTGGTATCTGTTGCTGAATGCTGTAATTCCGGAAGATGTAATGACTCCCACCCATAAACTCTGCATCATTACCACTACCATGCTGACTTTCGGCATGGGCGCTTCCACGCAGGCATTGTTTGCACGCGTAGGTGGCGGTATCTATACAAAAGCTGCCGATGTAGGTGCCGACCTTGTGGGAAAGGTGGAAGCCGGTATCCCCGAAGACGACCCGCGTAATCCTGCCACGATTGCGGATAATGTAGGCGACAATGTAGGCGACGTGGCAGGTATGGGGGCTGATTTGTACGAAAGTTATTGCGGTTCTATCCTTGCTACGGCTGCCCTCGGTGCTGCGGCTTTTATCCACTCGGGTGATACGCTGATGCAGTTCAAGGCCGTAATCGCTCCGATGCTGATTGCAGCCGTCGGAATATTGCTTTCCATTATTGGCATCTTCTCCGTGCGTACCAAAGAGAATGCGAAGATGAAGGACTTGCTGAACTCACTGGCTTTCGGTACTAATCTCAGCTCTATTCTGATAGTCATTGCCACTTTCTTTATCTTGTGGTTGCTGAAACTGGACAATTGGCTGTGGATTTCCTGCTCCGTGATAGTAGGTTTGATAGTAGGCATTATTATTGGGCGTTCTACGGAATACTATACTTCCCAATCCTACCGTCCTACCCAAAAGCTGAGTGAAAGCGGAAAGACTGGTCCGGCAACAGTTATAATTTCCGGTATAGGCTTGGGAATGCTATCTACGGCTATTCCGGTGATTGCCGTGGTGATGGGTATTATTGCTTCTTATCTCTTTGCTTCGGGCTTCGACTTCTCTAATGTGGGACTGGGGCTCTATGGTATTGGCATTGCCGCGGTAGGTATGCTTTCTACATTGGGCATCACGCTTGCTACAGATGCTTACGGACCGATAGCCGACAACGCGGGTGGCAATGCGGAAATGTCCGGTCTGGGTGAGGAGGTGCGTAAGCGTACCGATGCGCTCGACTCTTTGGGTAATACTACAGCTGCTACGGGCAAAGGCTTTGCCATCGGTTCCGCCGCTTTGACGGGATTGGCTTTGCTGGCCTCTTATGTCGAGGAAATCCGTATTGGGCTGACCCGCCTCGGGGCTACCGAATTGTCGCTTCCTCATGGCGATGCCGTGGCTCTTCAAGATGCCACTTTCTTCGACTTTATGCATCACTATGATGTGACGTTGATGAATCCAAAAGTTCTTTCCGGTATGTTCCTGGGTTCGATGATGGCATTTCTTTTCTGTGGATTGACGATGAATGCGGTAGGTCGTGCGGCGGCCCATATGGTAGACGAAGTGCGCCGCCAGTTTCGCGAAATCAAGGGAATCCTTACGGGAGAGACGGAGCCTGATTATGAGCGTTGTGTGGCAATCTCGACGAAAGGGGCGCAACGCGAGATGGTGGTTCCGTCACTGATAGCTATCATTACTCCGATTGCGACGGGACTTATTTTCGGTGTTCCCGGTGTACTCGGCCTGCTGATTGGCGGATTGAGTAGCGGTTTCGTGCTTGCTATCTTCATGGCAAATGCCGGTGGTGCATGGGATAATGCCAAAAAGTATGTGGAAGAAGGCAACTTTGGCGGCAAAGGCAGTGAAGTCCACAAGGCTACAGTCGTGGGTGACACCGTAGGAGACCCGTTCAAGGACACATCCGGTCCAAGTTTGAATATCCTGATCAAGCTGATGAGCATGGTAGCCATTGTGATGGCAGGGCTTACGGTTGCGTGGAGTCTGTTCTAAAAAGAGTTTTTCCCCGTATCCCACCAAAGGCGGGTGGCGCCATTGTCTGCGCCACCCAGTTTTTCCGTGAGGGTAGCGTATTGTGCCGGGTCGGCAGTGGCGGCGTCCGTCGAGAACGGAAGGCGGCGGATCATGATATCCGTATCAATCACTTTTCCGGTGTTGCTTTGGACCTTGAAAAGTTTTGGGTATCCGGTACGGCGTTGCTCGGCCCATGCCTCATAACTTTCGGGCCAGCATGCCAGCCACTTCTGGGTAATAATCTTTTCGAGTTTTGTCTCTATGTCTGCATCTTCTTCCCATTTTGGGGAGATGGTAATCAAGGCTTTCATGTCCTTGCCCACCTTGCCGCCTGAGACTACATCTTTATAATCGGCAGGGGTTTTATTGCTTTCCAGATATTCGGAGGCACCGGCACAGTCCCATTGTGTAAATGAAGTACTTACACCGTATTCATAGCATGTGCGGGGATTTTCTTTGGTATAGCCGCGGAGGGCTGCTTCGGCCCTGAGTAGCCAGACTTCTGCCGCACTCATCAATACGGCTCCGGTCTTTTCGCCGATGGTGCTTGTGTTGAGGGAAGAGCAGGAACTGTAAATGTTGGCGTCACCGTCTTTCATGGGTAAACCGATGGGAATGCCTAACAATTGCTCTCTACAACCTTCGAGCAGGGCGGTGTTATACCATTTCTTGCCACGCGGGTCCTCATAACCGTTGACAATGGATTCCATCGAGGCATTCATGTAGACTTCACCCCAACCGGCAACGGCACACAAAGGATTGATATAGTTCTTGCCCATTACAGCGATGGTTTCCCTTGCACCTTCCAGTACACCTTGATTGTCATTCAGTGCTTTGGTTGCTTGGTCTTTGGCAAGTGTTGCATCCACATTGGAGATGCGCATGGCAAGGCGCAAACGCAGTGAGTTGGCAAACTTCAACCAGTCCTTCAAGGTCTTGCCGTTGGTCAGCATATCATACTCTTTGAATTTGTTGTTGTCACCTCCTTCGTCCAGGTATTCCCTTATCAATTGCTGCCCTTCGTCCAGGTCTGCAAGAAACGTGTATAGGCTTCCTGCAGTCCGTAAACCCGGGGTACCTCACCCAATGGTGGTAGACCAGCGGACCATATGTATCGGCAATGCGGTGCATCAGTTCTACTTTCAAGATTTCAGTAATGCCGAGATAGCCTTTCAGGTTGTCATTGCCATAAAAGTTCTTTTCTGCCTTCTGCACTTCCGTGTAGACATATCCGTAAGTACATTGCCATGCAGCATTGGTCCAGCCGGAGTTCAGGTTGTAGCAGGCGTTGGATTTCATGAATTTAGGAATAGGGTCCATGAAGTAGCCGGAGAACATGTCGTGGTTTAGGGATTGTGTCATCTGCCATACCCAGTTCAAGCCTACAGAACCTATATTGAAGTAGATACCCGACTGTATGGGTTCGAATGGAGCAGTCAAGTTCTGGAAGTCTATTTCCTTTTGTCATCCGAGAAACCTCCTTTGATTTCGTTGTCATTCTCAAAACCACCGGTACAAGCTGTAAGCAGCAGCATGCTATGGCAGAAAAGGAATATGATGCACTTGTTTTTCATAAGGTATTCATTTTAAAAGGTAAATCTTAGGTTAAAGCCGATATTCCGGGTAGTAGGCATGCCAAACACGTCTACTCCTTGATTGTTGTTGCCTACGGACATCACTGCATCGGGGTCGAACGGTGCTTCCTTCTTGAAAAAGCACAAGTTGCGCGCTGCCAATGATACGTCGATTCCCTTTATGAATCTGCTATTTTCCAGTATCGTTTTCGGGAAAGAATAGCTCAGTGATACTTCACGGAGTCTGATGCAGGTTGCGTCGTACATATAATATTCGGAGATGGCATTTCTGCCGCCTACTGCACTGTAGAATGCTCTCGGGTCGTTGAACTTCTGTCCTTGGTATTCTACATATCCCCGGGTTCGGGCCTCTTCGGTGACTTTGGTCACGCCGTTGGCATCCAGTTCGGACTGTGTCAGTGACATGACTTCGCCGCCGAAGCGGAAATCTATCAGGAAATAGAGCTCCAGGTCTTTGTAGGTAAGTGTATTGCTCCATCCCATCGTGAAGTCAGGATTGGCATTCCCAAGCAAATCCTTGTTTCCGGTATTTCCCAAAGGCCTTTTGCTGGTTTCATCAACCATGATGCTGCCATCCTCATTACGGCGGAAAGCATTTCCATAAATATCCCCCAGGCTACCTCCTTCTTTGACGCGCATCTGATAGCCAGCATTGAAACCTTCTTCGTAGTAGGAAAATTCCGGATAGTCAGGATGCAGGGTCACTACTTTGTTTTTGTTGGCGGACATGTTGATGAGACTCTTCCACGAAAAGTTTCTGTATAGTAGCGGAGTGGCGTCTACCGTCAGCTCAAAGCCTTGGTTGCGTATTTTTCCGGCATTGACATACCGGTATTTGTAGGTGGAGCCCGTGGGGTTGTCCATTCTCAATAACTGATTCTTGGTATTGGTCTGATACCAAGTGAAGTCCATCCCGAATCGGTGGTGGAAGAAACGCCATTCTGTACCGAATTCGATGGAGCTGCTGATTTCCGGTTTTAGGTCACCACGCTGTTCTACGGTATTTACATTGATACTGCCGCCTACCATGATGATGTCTACCGGATTGGTGATTCCTATCGGAAGGTCATTACCGACTTCCGCCCACGAAGCGCGCACTTTGGCAAAACTTATCCATTGGGGTAGGGAGCAGGTTTTGTTAAGAATCCAGGTAGCCCCTATGGAGGGATAGAAGAATCCGGTATTCTTGCTGTCTGTGTAGGCCAGTGTGGATGACCAGTCGTTACGTGCGGTAATGTCCAGGTATAGTAATCCTTTCCAGCCCCACTGCATGGTGGCAAATACTGATTGGAGCGTGCGTTTGCTGTCGATGCTCTGGTTTACGGCTGCTTTGGAGTCCATCACTACATTGGGGACGGTAAATACATTCGGTTTGTAGAGGGAAGCAAGCCTTGAGTCTATTGTCAGGGAGTTGACTTTACTCATGTTGATGCTGGCACCCAGTGCCGTGTTGAGGGAGAAGTCATCAAATTCCTTGTTGAACAAGGCCATTACGTCACCGTAGACTTGGATTTCTTGGCTGTCCGACCAGATGTAACGTCCGTTTTCCTTGTCCTCGTATTTGCCGGCGATGTTGGGAGCTGTAGTGGCATACATCTTATTGTCGAATTTATCACTGATATAATCCACATTACCCCGTGCCTGCAGGCTGAAATAATCCGTAATGTGCAGATTGGCGCTGGCCGATGCGATAGCGCGATATCGCTTGTTGCTACTGAGCACGCGGTTTTTCAACCAGTAGGGATTCTGTCCCCATTCACTGACGGTACCATCTCCATTCTTTTCAATCCAGTTTTGTGTCATCATATTGCGGTCGGCATTCCACGTTTCAAAGTTTTCTCTGTAAGTGCTCATATCTACGCCACGTGGGAAACTGTACAAGCTGACCAGCGGATTCAGATAATAGCCGCCGGTAGCAGGGGAGTTCTTGACGGTTTGGGTTATTAGTGTTGCAATGCCGTCCAGTTTCAGCTTGTTGTTGAAGAGGCTGGCCGTTTCGTGTAGGTTTAGGTTATTCTTCTGTAGCTTGTTGTTGTCCACAATTCCTTTAGCCGTGGTGTTAGCGTATGAGAAATAAGTTTGTACTTTTTCATTTCCGGTAGTGATGGCCAGCGAATTGAAAGTCGTGATGCCATTGCTGAAGAACTCGCCTATGTTGTCATAGTCGGTTACATTGCTTTTTGTACCCCAGCTTGCCGTACCGCCATCTTCGTTGCGACCGTATGTATTTTGGAATTCGGGGGTACTGATGGCGTGACTCACGGTCAGGTTGGAGGAGAATGTAACGCGCTGCAGTCCGGCTTTTCCCTTTTTAGTGGTGATCAGAATGACACCATTAGCTGCCTGCGAGCCATAAAGTGCGGCGGCAGAAGAACCTTTCAGGATGTTTATGCTTTCTATATCGTCCGGATTCAGGTTGGAAATCCCATCACCGGCATCACGGTTCAATCCATCGTTGTTACCGCCGATTACGGTGGAGGTGGATTCTGTTGAGCTGTTCAGCATAGGAACACCGTCAATTACGTACAAGGGCTGGTTGTTGCCGCTGGCAAATGCAGAGCGTGCACCGCGGATGGCGACTTTGGCAGAACCTCCTAAATTGGCGGTTTTGTTGATTTGTACTCCGGCCGTCTTTCCTGCCAGTGTATTAATCATGTTCGGTTCTTTGGCACGGGTCAGCTCACTGCTGCTTATCTGTTGGGTAGAATAGGTCAATGAGGACATTTTCTTCTGGATACCCATGGCGGTTACCACTACCTGCTCCAGGGTGAGGTTCTTTTCTTCCATCCGGATGTGGAGATTGTTTCTACCGTTCAGGGCAATGGTTTGCGGTTCATAACTGATGTAGGATACGACAATAGTGGCATAAGGAGGGATATTCATGCTAAATTCTCCTTCGGTATTGGTGATAACACCATTGGCGGTCCCTTTTTCAAGAATGTTGGCACCGATAATCGGTTCACCTCTGGAGTCCGTCACCTTTCCTCTTACAGTAGCCATTTCCTGCAGAGTGTCTGTCTTATCCTCAGCACTCCTGCTGTTTTTGGTTAAAACGATGTTTTTGCCTTCCATCACATACTTGATGTCTGTCCCTTTGAACATTTGGTCAAGTACTTCGGAAACAGTTTGGTTACTTGCATGGATGTCGACGGTACGGTGTACATCGACGTTCTGTTTGTTATATACAAATAAGTATTCTGTTTGCGACTCAATTTGCTCGAGAACTTGCCCTACCCTCAGCCGGGCATTTTGAATGCTGACCCTGGCATTCTGAGAGTAGCAGTTCCCGTTGTATACCTGAAATATAACAAGCAGGAGAAGGAATAATGTGTATTTCATAGGTTTGCAATAATTGACTTAAATCTTAATTTTTTAGATAAAAAGCCTCATCAACTAAATTTTCTCATATCTTTGTCACTGTGTTAAGTTAATAAATTGATTAAGGTCGTATTTTGACTGTTTCGGATCGGAAAGTAGTGGGGTACTTTCCGATTCTTTTTTCTTACTCATATATAACAATTGAGTCCTTTTCTTCGTTGATGCGGAACTTGAAAGGATGGTCTTTCGAGATGGTCCGCAGTATGTGTTCGACACCGTCCTGCTCTCTGAACTTGCCGGTAAAGCTGCTGTAGTTCAGCAGTTGGGGACTGGCAACGGTTATTTTTACGTTATAGTATTTCTCCAGTCTACTGAGGATGCCGCTGAATGGGGCGTCGTCAAAACAGTATAGTCCCTCTTTCCAGCGTAGATATTCATAGGAAGGAAGGACGGTCTTTCTGCATTTTCCATTTTCATTGAGAAATACCTCTTCTTTCTGCAACCTGGTGATTATCTGGCTGCTGTTGGCCGGATAGATATCGACGACACCTTCTACCAATGTGGTTCCGAACTCATGACTCCCACTATAGGCACAAACATTGAAACTCGTTCCTACAACTTTTACCTTGTTCGTTTCTGTATGTACATAGAATGGGATACTCTTGTTTTTGGCTACTTCAAAGTAGGCCTCTCCGTCCAGCTCCACATTCCGTTCGTTGCGTCCGAAGTTGGCGGCATATTTCATGGTAGACTTGGAGTTCAGCCATACGCGCGTTCCATCGGCAAGGGTAATCTGCGCCCGTTGTCCGGCAGGCACGGTGACTGTTTGCAATTGTACCTCCTTGTTATATAGAAAGTCGGAGGTGATGAAATAACCGGCTATGGCGACAATGGTGACGGCGGCTATGCGGGCCGTCCAGCGGAGCATCGGCATGATGCGCACCGTTTTCTTTTCATTGTTGTCCTGTTTGTCCGAGAACAAGGAAATGTCATATATCATGCGCTCTTTCAGGAAGGTGTCCCGGTTTTCATCCGAGGCGTCTACCCAGTCGAGTATCATCTTTTCTTCTTCAATGGAAGTAATACCTTTGAAATATTTATATAATAGCTCTTGGTTCATTGTCAATAATTTGTTTCTTTTCTAAAATGTGCTCTTTTTACCTTTTGTATATATAACCGGAAAGTGGGCGGTAACCCTATTCCGTAGAGGCATCTTTTTAGGATATTAATATAATGAGTATAGTTATAAGATAATCTTTCAGTCTCAGCCGGAGAATTCGCAGCACTTTGGTGATGTGTGCCTCTACGGTCTTAAGTGATATGTTCAGGCTATCGGCAATCTGCTTGTTTGCCAGGTTCTGGTATCGGCTCAACATGAATATCCTCCGGCTTTGTTCGGGCATTTCCTGCAAGGTCTTATTTACGATATGTTGTATTTCCGTATTGAATATCTTGTCTGGTTCGCAGGCTTTCAGGGTGGAGATACGTAAGTCCAATTCGCGCAGGTTGTGGCTACTGATGGTTTCTTCCGCCCGTAGACGCACCTGCTTGTGCTCGAGTACGTGCAGGGCTTTGTTCTTTATGATGGTCAGCAGCAGGGCATGCAGGTTACTATTTTCTTCCCAGCGGTCTCGATTTTCCCATAGGGCAATCATGGATTCCATCACAACGTCTTCCGCTTCCGCTTTATCCCTGAGATAAGAATAAGCAAAGGCCAAAAACTTTTCTGGTTTTCCTGGAAAAAGCGTGAGAAAAGATTCATAGTATGTAGGCTCCTTAAACCGGACATTAATTGAGGTTCTTTATGGAATATAAGGCTTTATATAGCAAAAAAACATAATCTTTTTGGAATATGCAAGCATTGTGCCTTGTTTTTTCGGTAGCCATTCTGGCTGTATGGACAAAAAGAAAGCCTGATGGAGCTCCACCAGGCTTTATATGCTTAAAGAATAAGAGATTTCTTATTTCTTTTCCGGTCTTTCTTGTCTTTCCGGTCTTGGAAGCAATACTTTACGTGACAGCTTGAATTTTCCGGTCTTCGGGTCGATGTCGAGAAGTTTTACGTCGATTTCGTCACCTTCCTTGATACCGGCTTCTTCCACTGTTTCCAGACGTTTCCAGTCGATTTCGGAGATATGGAGCAAACCGTCCTTACCCGGCAGGAATTCAACGAATGCGCCGTAAGGCATAATGGAGCGTACCTTGCCTTTGTAGACTTCGCCTACTTCAGGGACAGCCACAATGCCTTTGATGATACGCATAGCATCATCGATGCTCTTCTTGTTGGTACCGGCGATTTCGATTCTACCGATGTTGTCCACTTCTTCAATTGTGATGGTGGCACCGGTTTCTTCCTGCATACCTTGGATAATCTTTCCACCAGGACCGATGACAGCACCGATGAATTCTTTAGGAATGGTCATTGTCTCGATACGCGGAGCGTGAGGTTTCAGGTCTTCGCGAGGCTCGGCGATGCACTCGGTAATTTTTCCCAAGATATATTCGCGGCCTTCTTTAGCCTGCAGCAAAGCCTTTTCAAGGATTTCGTATGACAGACCATCCACTTTGATATCCATCTGAGTGGCGGTGATACCGTCTTTTGTTCCGGTCACTTTGAAGTCCATGTCGCCCAAGTGGTCCTCATCACCGAGGATGTCGGACAATACGGCATATTTGTCTTCGCCTGCATTCTTAATCAATCCCATGGCGATACCTGATACCGGTTTTTTGATTTTCACACCTGCATCCATCAATGCCAAAGTTCCGGCACATACGGTAGCCATGGAAGAAGAACCGTTTGATTCGAGGATGTCGGATACTACGCGTACTACGTACGGATAGTCTGCGGGAATCTGTCCCTTCAAGGCACGCCATGCTAAGTGCCCATGACCGATTTCACGGCGGCCTACACCGCGTTGTGCCTTAGCTTCGCCTGTAGAGAACGGAGGGAAGTTATAGTGCAGAAGGAAACGTTCTTTTCCGTGTTCCAATACGTCGTCGATAATCTTCTCGTCCAACTTGGTACCTAAAGTCACTGTAGACAAAGACTGTGTCTCGCCACGTGTAAAAATAGCGGAGCCGTGAGGGCCGGGCAGGTAGCTGGTCTCACACCAGATAGGACGGATTTCGGTGGTCTTACGTCCATCAAGGCGCTTGCCTTCGTCCAGAATGGAACGGCGCATCGCCTCTTTTTCCACATCATGATAGTAACGGTCGATGAGGGCTGCCTTTTCTTCCAATTCTTCTTCGGAGAACTGTGCCTTGAATTCTTCGCGGATGGCATCGAAAGCATCCATGCGTTCGTGCTTGTTCTTGTTTCCGGAAGCGGCGATGGCATAAGCCTTGTCGTAGCAAGCGTCGTGAACGGCTTTACGAAGTTCTTCGTCGTTCACTTCGTGGCAATATTCGCGTTTCACGGTAGAGCCTACTTCCTCTGCCAGTTCCATCTGTGCCTTACACTGAATCTTAATGGCTTCGTGTGCGGCCTTCATAGCTTCCAGCAAGTCCTGCTCGGAAACTTCGTCCATTTCGCCTTCCACCATCATGATGTTTTCATAAGTGGCGCCCACCATCAAATCCATATCGGCTTGCTCCAGTTGCTCAAAGGTAGGGTTGATGACAAATTGTCCGTTGATGCGTGCTACGCGTACTTCGGAAATAGGTCCGTTGAAGGGGATATCTGAAACTGCAAGTGCGGCAGAAGCAGCGAGTCCGGCCAGAGCATCGGGCATATCTACGCCGTCTGCCGAGAAAAGAATGATGTTTACGTATACCTCTGCATGGAAATTATCAGGGAATAAGGGGCGGAGAGCACGGTCAACGAGGCGGCAAGTGAGGATTTCGTAGTCAGAAGCGCGTCCTTCACGTTTTGTGAAACCGCCGGGGAAACGTCCGAATGCGGAGAATTTTTCTTTGTACTCTACTTGTAATGGCATGAAATCTGTTCCGGGAACTGCGTCCTTGGCGGCACAAACAGTAGCTAAAAGCATGGTATTGCCCATACGAAGCATTACAGAACCGTCTGCCTGTTTTGCCAGCTTTCCCGTTTCGAGCGTGATGGTTCTGCCATCAGGAAGCTCGATCGTCTTAACAATTGGGTTAATCATAAAAAATGTTTTATATCTAATTTTCTTTCAAAATTCGTGCAAAGATACATAATTTATTCATGTAAAATGGTGGGAATGAGATAAAAAGTTTGTATTTAGTTGTTTTTTGCTGTTTTCTATATGTAAGAACGTGGGAAAATGCTTTGACTGAACTTGAAAAGAAGTATATTTGCAGGCACGTTTGCAAAACAAAACTGAAGATACGATATGAAGAAAATCTTTTTATGGCACTTGCTGCAATAGCATTGGGTGCATGTAATTCCGAACCTAAATTCAAAGTAGAGGGTGAAGTGTCTGGTGCCGACGGCAAGATGCTTTATTTGGAAGCCTCGGCATTGGAAGGTATTGTTCCTTTGGATTCTGTAAAACTGAAAGGGGATGGTTCTTTCCACTTCAAGCAGGTACGTCCGGTGTCTCCGGAATTCTATCGTTTGCGGGTAGATGACAAGGTTATTAATTTCTCGGTAGATTCGACGGAAACGGTTTTGGTAAGGGCACCTTATACCGATTTTGCCACTGCCTATACGGTCGAAGGTTCTCCGAACAGCTCGAAGATAAAGGACTTGACGTTGAAGCAGATGAAGCTTCAGGACAATGTGAATGCATTGCTGCAGTCGGTGCAGGCACATAAGATAGGCGCTGATGTTTTTGAGGATAGTCTCGCCTCTTTATTGAAGAACTATAAGGATGAAGTGAAAATCAGCTATATTTTTGCCGCTCCCAATACGGCTGCCGCCTATTTCGCCTTGTTTCAGAAGTTGAATAATTATTTGATTTTCGACCCTCTGAACAATAAGGAAGACGTTAAGTGTTTTGCAGCCGTGGCAACCAGCCTGAACAATTATTATCCGGATGCAGACCGTTCCAAGAACCTCTACAACATTGTAATAAAGGGAATGAAGAATACCCGTACTCCGCAACAGAAGGTGGTGGAAATCCCTGAAGAGGCAATTTCCGAAACCGGCATCATCGACATTAACCTACGTGACATGAAGGGCAATACACGTAAGTTGAGCGAATTGAAGGGCAAGGCTGTTATTGTGGACTTCACTGTTTATCAGAGTGCCGTTTCTGCTACACATAATTATATGTTGCGTGACTTGTACGACAAGTATGCTGCCCAGGGATTGGAAATTTATCAGGTTTCTCTGGATGCAGACGAGCACTATTGGAAAACAACTGCCGACAATCTACCTTGGATTTGTGTGCGCGACGGCAATGGAATTTATTCGTCTATAGCGGCTTCTTATAATGTGAAGAATGTGCCTTCTGTGTTCCTGGTTAACAAGAACAATGAGTTGAGTGCCCGTGGAGAGAGTGTTAAAGACTTGGAGGCGGCAGTGAAAGCATTGCTGTAACATGTTATAAATAAGAAGTTTTCGTTTAAATATGTTACAAAGCAGCCTTTTATGCTTGACACGCATTGCATAAAAGGCTATCTTTGCAAAGGAAAATCGGAAAGAGGGTTCCAGCATGCTGACCATGTTGGAATTCTTTTTGTTTATAGTACCATTAAAAACTAACATAACATTTAAGGAGGAAAAAGTATGGCTTATATGTCAGAAGACGGCTACAAGAAATTAATGGCCGAATTGAAACACCTGGAGACGGTGGAACGTCCCAAAATATCGGCTGCCATTGCCGAAGCGCGTGACAAAGGTGATTTGTCGGAAAATGCAGAGTATGACGCTGCCAAGGAAGCTCAAGGTATGCTTGAGATGAAAATTAACAATTTGAAGCTGACCATTGCCGACGCCAAGATTATTGATGAGTCGAAGTTGAAAACCGATTCTGTACAGATTCTTAATAAAGTAGAGCTTAAGAACGTGAAGAATGGCATGAAGATGGTTTATACCATCGTTTCCGAAAGTGAAGCCAATCTGAAGGAAGGAAAGATTTCCGTGAATACTCCGATTGCACAAGGTCTGCTTGGCAAGAAAGTAGGTGACATCGCAGAAATCAAAGTTCCGCAGGGCATGATTAACCTGGAAGTAGTGAACATATCATTTTAAAGGAAGGCAGGTCCGCATACGGGCTTGCCTTATTTTATAATTTATAGCTATGGCAACAATATTCAGTAGAATTATCGCAGGTGAAATACCTTGCTACAAGGTGGCGGAGGATGACAGATTCTTTGCGTTCCTTGACATCAATCCGTTGGTAAAAGGTCATACATTGGTCATTCCCAAGCAGGAAGTAGATTATATTTTCGATTTGAATGATGAGGATTTGGCGGCGATGCATGTTTTCGCCAAGAGAGTGGCGCTTGCCATTGGCAAGGCCTTCCCGTGTAGAAAGGTAGGAGAAGCGGTATTGGGGCTGGAAGTGCCTCATGCGCACATACATCTGATTCCTATGCAGAACGAAAAAGATATGCTTTTTTCCAATCCCAAACTGAAACTGACGGACGAAGAATTCAAAGCTGTGGCGGAAGCCATCCGTGCAGCGCTTTAACCGGTTTATTTTCCTCCCCTAAATAAACGGAAGCGGGAGTTGGATGAGTTCCAACTCCCGCTATTTTTACCTTCGGCACCTATCCTTTAATTCTTAATTTAAATGTATTTTTCTCCCAATTTTATCTGGGCGTCATTCACATATTTGCGGATGGTATGTTCTTCATCCTTCTTGCAAATCAGTAATACATTGTCCGACTCGGCTATGAGATAACCTTCCAAACCGTCGATAACTGCAAGTTTGTTGTCGGGCAGCACCACGATATTGTCCTTGCTGTTATAGATGAGTGATTTACATTTTAGAGCTACATTGCCTGCCTCATCTTTAGGAGACAAATCATACAAAGACCCCCAGGTTCCTAAATCAGACCAACCGAAATCGCCTAATGATACATATACATTGTCAGCCTTTTCCATGATGCCGAAGTCTATAGATACATTGGGGCAAGCCGGGAAGTTCTCATCAATGAATTGTTTCTCCTGGGCTGTTCCGTACACATCTTTGCCAGGGGCCAGTTTGGATGTCAGCTCGGGCAGCAGGGCTTCGTTTGCCTTAATGATGGTATTTACGTTCCACATGAACAGACCGGAGTTCCAATAGAATTCTCCGCTTTCCACGAATACTTTTGCCAGTTCCAGTTCGGGCTTTTCAGTGAAGGTTTTTACCTTGTAGAAGTTATCACCAGCGGTTTCGGCTATTTGTATATAACCATATCCAGTTTCTGGACGGTTGGGCTTGATACCGAGTGTCAGCAGATTATCGGATTGGGAAACGAAGTCCAGTCCTTTTTCGATAGCGGCCAGAAATTCGCCTTCCTTCAGAATTAAGTGGTCCGAAGGAGCTACCACTATATTGGCGTCCGGATTCAAGGCGCGGATATGATAGGAAGCCCACGCGATGCAGGGAGCTGTATTCCTGCGTGTCGGCTCCAGTAGAATCTGTTCGGGTTTAAGTTCGGGAAGCTGTTCTTTTACAAGGTCGGCATATAAGTCATTTGTTACGATAAGTATATTTTCCATGGGGATTACCTGCTTGAAGCGATCGAAGGTTTGCTGCAGCAAGGAACGTCCCGTACCAAAGAAATCCAGAAACTGTTTTGGAAGTGTCTTGCGGCTGAATGGCCAGAAACGGCTGCCGATTCCTCCGCCCATAATTACACAGAAATTATCCTTATTGGTTACCATGCTATTGATTTTAAAAGTTTCTGCTAATGTACTGCATATTTTACAAACAAGGAATGATTCAAGTCGGTTTTATCGTTTTTTTCGCCTTTTTTTAGGAAAAGTATTGCAGGTTTAGAAAAAAGCTGTATCTTTGCACCGCATTTGAGAAATCAAACATGCCCAGATGGCGGAATCGGTAGACGCGCTGGTCTCAAACACCAGTGGATTCACTTCCATCCCGGTTCGACCCCGGGTCTGGGTACGAAGAAAAAAGCTAAGTAATTGATAATTCAATACTTAGCTTTTTCTTTTTATTCGGAGATGTTCCCAAATTGTTCCCAATCATCCTTATGTATTCCACCAAAGATGGGCTCAGCGGAAATTTCGGCTCAGCGGAAATTTCTGGTTGTTAAGTTTTAAAATTAGCTACCTTTGCTTACCTTTGTTTTATGAAACCCGAACGACTCCTTCGTGCCATCCTTCCGGATGTGCTTATAGACAACTTTGATATTG
>ENA-OQNM01000372-OQNM01000372.1-human-gut-metagenome-genome-assembly--contig:-NODE-372-length-16948-cov-3.815528_pt1 | contig 16948 bp, 15 predicted proteins | sample MGYA00242632_ERZ504886 | MGnify/ENA primary metagenome ERZ504886 (study PRJEB26092, sample SAMD00036424) | human gut metagenome | host: Homo sapiens | study: EMG produced TPA metagenomics assembly of... | reverse complement strand
CGGCAATCAATTTGCCATGCGAAGAGGATTACTGCGTATCAGACATGCTTGTCCATTCTTTCACAGACCCAGTAAAGACGACGCAACCATCCCCCTCAAAGTCATGGAATCCAGTTCCCGAAACGGTTTTCAGCGCAATGTCTGTGCAACGAGTACGCCACCGAAAACGATTGTCCCAAAATATCCGTATTGTCGGCGATATGGCAAAGACGTCCTCGCAATTTGTATGTTCCGAATGCGGCTGGAGCGGGCCGAAATGGCTGGGCCGCTGCCCTGAATGCGGCCAGTGGGGCACCATCGAGGAATTCCATGAAGCGCGCCCCTCCGCATCGTCACGCACCGCCGCTCCCGGACGCACATCGCGCACGCTATCGCATGCAGTGCCCGATTCCGCGGCGAAACCGATCACGGAAATCAGTACGGAAAACATTTCCAGAATCGACACTGGATTCACGGAATTCAACCGCGTACTTGGCGGCGGCATCGTTCCCGGTTCCGTCACGCTTATCGCGGGCGAACCGGGTATCGGCAAATCAACGCTGCTGCTGGAGACCGCAGGCAATGTTGCCCGTCTTTCCGCAGCACAGCCCGAACGCAACACGGTGCTCTATATTTCCGGTGAGGAATCGCAGGCGCAGGTGCGCATGAGGGCCTCGCGCATCGGCGCGGTCGAACCGAATCTGCTTCTGGCCGCCACCACCGACCTGTCAACCGCGCTGGGGCTTATCGAACAATGCAAGCCTGCGCTGGCCATCGTCGATTCCGCGCAAACCATCGTCTCGCAGGAAGTCGATGGCATCTCCGGAGGCTCGACTCAGGTGCGCGAAGTGGCGAGCGCGCTGATCGACACCGCCAAAACGCTTGATATTCCGGTATTGTTGGTCGGTCATGTCACCAAAGACGGGTCGATTGCCGGCCCGCGCACGTTGGAACATTTGGTTGATGTGGTCTGCCAGTTCGAAGGCGACACCGAAACCGCATTGCGTATGCTGCGCGCGGTGAAAAACCGTTTCGGCCCTACTGATGAGGTCGGCTGTTTCGATATGAGCGGCGAAGGCATCGAAGAGGTGACGGACCCGTCCGGACTGTTTCTTTCCTCGTCCAATTCCGCAGATCCCTCTCCGGTGGAGGGCACGTGCGTGACGTTCACCTTGGACGGCCACCGCAGCCTGCCCATCGAAGTGCAGTCGTTGGTCACCAAATCGGTATTGCCGACGCCTCGCCGTGCGGCGAACGGCGTCGACGCGAACCGCATCGCCATGCTGGTGGCGGTGCTATACAGGCATGGCAACGTCAATCTTCTGGCAAACGATCTGTATATTTCCACCATCGCCGGAGGCCAGGCGCGCGAGCCCGGATGCGATCTGGCGATCGTCGGCGCATTGGCGAGCGCCTCGAAATCGAAGGCGATCAGCCGCACCACATGTGCGATTGGCGAAATTTCGTTGACCGGGCAGGTGCGTCCGGTGCCGCGATTGGAATACCGGTTGCGCGAAGCCGCCCGTCTTGGTTTCACCACCGCTGTAGTGCCGACATTACGTAGAGAAATCGCAATTCCCGGATTGTCGATCGTTCAGGTCGACACATTGCAGGATGCGCTTGGCGCCATGTTGCGATAATACACACCCTACATACCGTTTTCGCATGTATGCACGCGAAGCATATACATTATGTTATTTTTTTAACCTTATACTAGTGGGCGTCTTACGTAAATGCTTACGTAAGAGTCCCACTATTTTTGAATACTGATACGTTTTTACTGGAAATATCAGCATTCATTAATCACTGTCATTATCGTGATTATTATTGCGATCATCGTTGTGATTAGCATCAGGCAGTAATTCGCTTGGTTTCCTCGACATTGCGCTTCAGCTCATCGATCAGATCCTGTGCGGAATCGAATTTGATTTGAGGACGCAGGAATCCTACGAATTCCACACGTACCTGGTGATCGTATAAATCAAGCCAATCGTCGGTGACGGCATAGGCTTCGACCACGCGATCGTTCATGCCGGTCACCTCGTTGAAGGTCGGCTTGGTGCCGATGGAAATCGCAGCGGGCCAACGATACGGCGAATGATCGGCAAGTCGCGCGTCCACGGCAGAGGAATCGAACTGCTGCGAAACACCTTCGGAAGCGTCCTGCGCATCATCGTCCGCCGTCTTCGCGCCCAAGTCCACAAGCCAACCGGCGTATACGCCGTCGACCGGCAGATAGCCTGCCACATTCTCGCTCAGATTCGCCGTGGGGAAGCCGATGGTGCGTCCACGTTCCTCGCCATGCACCACGGCGCCTTCCACGGCATGCGGATGTCCCAGAATCGCGTCGGCGTCTTTGATGCGCCCCTGGCCCAGCAGGTAGCGCACATTCGTGGAGCTCCACACGCGCACGGCCTTCGCCTGGTTTTTCTTGCTCCATGCGCGACGTTCCGCCTTGGACGCGCCTTCCAGCGGATCGGCCGGCTCACCATGGTCGGTGGGCATAACCGGCTTCGCATTGGCTGGCACGCGGGTTTCGCCCGGTCCACGATCGTCGACCACGTCAAGCTGGAACACGCCGGTGGCGAGCGCCAGATTCTCGATGGCCTTCACATCGCCGGCACGGTTCGCACCCATGGCCGCATCGGATCCGAGCACTAGCGCGCGCATGCCCAGCTTGCCCACCATTTGTCCGAGGAAGAATCGGTACGATTTCGCCGCGAACGCCAGCGTGTAACGCACGATGAGCGTGTAATCCACGCCCAGCTTGTTGATGGCGCGCAGACGCTCCTGCATGCTGGTGAGCGCCTGCGCGTCGATCATGCCCGCCGGCGGCTCCTGGCCACCGTTTTGCGCCGCGTAGCCGTGCACGAGCGCTGGGCGTGGATCGAACAGCACCACCACGGAGAAGGACTGTTCCTTCTTGGCGAGTTCCACCACGCGGCGAATCACCGCCTGATGGCCCTGATGCATGCCATCGAACGAACCGATGGTCACCACGGATTTCTTATCGTTGCTCAGCGTAGGCCAATCCACCATGCCGCTGGCATCAGGCGTGAGCGTGATTGTCTTCATCATGTCCTTCTTGTGTATGAATTCGTATCTGTAGTCTGATTGGATGGTTCAGTTGAATACCGCGACCGGTTTAGCCTCACCGCGTTTCGCACGTTCGAGGATGGCGACCAAATCGTTGGTTTCCTCAACGTACGCCGCCGTGGTCGTACGTATGTCATGCGCGATTCTGCGTCCGAAACGCAAGTCGGCCGCTTCCTGATCGCTCACGGCCAGCATATTCATGGAAGCCGCAGCGCTGGCCACGGGATCGAGCGCATGATCGAGCGCATGATCTGCATCGTCAAGCACTGCACGATTGCGCGTCACTTCCATGCCTTCACGATTGGTGAATGTTTTGGATTTAGCGTGGGCGCTCATGACGTTGGGCATATTCACTGAAAATCTGCCGACACGTGTGCGTCGCAGCATCGTCAGATCGGCCTCCAACCCGAGTTCCTGCCCTAGATCGCGTGCGAGCGCGCGAATGTAGGTACCTGCGGAACAGGTCACGGTCACGTCGAGTTCCATAACGGGCTGCATATCTTCATGCGGTGCAGTGTCGGCAATCCATCCATCTCCTGCCCTCTCGGCCACGACTGCGCCAGCAAGTTCCGTGCCGGCACGATCGCTATGCGTGTAGCCGTAACGCGCCTGCCGCACGTTGAACTCTTCGATGGTCACAGGACGTGCCTTAAGCTCCACATCCTTGCCTTCGCGCGCCAGATCATAGGCACGCTGGCCATTGACCTTAATGGCGGAGTAGACGTTCGGTACCTGTTCGATGCGCCCGGTGAACCGTTCTGTGATCAGCTGTTCCACGGCTTGACGCGAAGGAAAGTTCACTGCCCGCTCCCCCGCCGGCAACAGCTCGCCTTCGGCATCGTCCGTAGTGGTGCGCTGTCCAAGGCGAATGGTGGCCTCGTACGTTTTGTTATGGTCGACAATGTAGTTGAGCAGTCGCGTGGCATTGCCGAAACCCACCACCAGCACGCCGGTGGCCATCGGGTCGAGCGTGCCAGCATGGCCGACACGCTTCATATGCAGGGCGCCGCGCACGGCCGCGACCACGTCATGGCTGGTGACCCCCTGCGGCTTGTCGATGACCAGCAGGCCGGAATGTTCAGGCTTCTTCGTCATCATCCCAATCTTCGACTTCGACGTCATCATCGTCGAAATCATCGTCGTCATCCTCTTCCGGATGCTTGTACGGATCGGCTTCGCCCGCATACTGGGCGGTTTCACGAGCCTTGGCGAGTTCTTCATCACGCTTGCGCGCGATGGCGAGAATGTCTTCGATCTCATGCGCCTCGCCCGGCACCTCGTCGAATACGAATTCGAGCTGCGGGGTCAAACGCAGACCGGCCTTGGTTCCCACGAGGGAACGCAGACGACCCTTGGCTTGGTTCAGTGCCTGCTGTGCACGGCGGCGTTCGCCCTGCTCATGGCCTTCACGGCCAAGCTGGGTCCAATAGACTTTGGCGATCTGCAGATCGTTGGTCACACGCACTTCGGTGATGGTCACGTTTGTGAGACGCTTATCGTGCAATTGCGCCTCCATGGAGGATGCGATCACACGTTGGATCAACGCCGCGATGCGTGCGGCGCGAGGATTGGTTCCTGCCATTGTTGTCCTTTAATCAGGTAAGTTCTGTTGTATTACGGAACGCCCGCAGCCGTATGTCAGCTGTGGGCGTTCCTTTCTTGTTATCGATTGCTGGTTCGAATCAATCGACTACTTGCGTTCGATTTCCTGCATTTCGAAGGTCTCGATGATATCGCCAAGCTCGATGTCGTTGAACGAACCGAGGTTGATACCCGCTTCGTAGCCTTCCTTGACGGAGTTGACGTCGTCCTTGAAACGACGCAGCGAGGAGATTTCGAGATCATTGACGGTGGCGATGCCGTTGCGCAGGATACGGCACTTCGTACCACGCTTGACTTCGCCGTCCTGCACCATAACACCTGCGATATTGCCGAACTTGGAAGAACGGAAGATCTCGCGGATCTCGGAGTGGGAGGTGACGACCTCTTCGTATTCCGGCTTGAGCATGCCCTTGAGGGATGCTTCGATGTCTTCGATGGCCTTGTAGATGATCGAGTAGTACTTGATTTCCACGCCTTCGCGTTCGGCCATATCCGCCACCTGACGGTTCGGACGAACGTTGAAGCCGATGATGACGGCCTTGTCGACGGTAGCCAAGTTGACATCGTTCTGGGTGATGGCACCGACACCGCGGTGGATCACCTGGATGCCGACCTCGTCAGACACCTCGATCTTCATCAAGGAATCTTCCAGCGCCTCGACGGAACCGGAGGAATCGCCCTTGATGACGATGTTGAGCATGTCGACCTCAGCCTTGGCGAACTGCTCCTTGAGGCTTTCGAGCGACACGACCTTACGACGCTTGGCCAGCTGGGCCGCACGCTCGGTGGCCTGACGCTTTTCGGCGATCTGGCGTGCGGTACGGTCATCGGAGGCCACCAGGAACAGATCGCCTGCTGTCGGCACGGAGGTCAAACCAAGCACCTGCACCGGAGTGGACGGCGTGGCTTCCTTCATATGGGTGCCGTTTTCGTCGAGCATGGCGCGGACACGGCCATACGACGTTCCCGCGACGATGGAATCGCCGATGTGCAGAGTACCGGACTGAACGAGCACGGTTGCCACGGCACCGCGACCCTTGTCGAGTCGGGCTTCCACGGTGGCACCGCGAGCGTCCATATCCGGGTTGGCACGCAGATCAAGTTCGGCGTCCGCGGTCAGCAGCACGGCTTCCAGCAGCTTGTCGACATTGGTGCCCTGCTTGGCGGAAATGTCGACGAACATGGTGTTGCCACCGTACTCTTCCGGAACGAGGCCGTACTCGGTGAGCTGGCCACGGACCTTGTCTGGGTTCGCGCCCGGCTTATCAATCTTGTTGACGGCCACCACGATCGGCACATTGGCCGCCTGAGCGTGGTTGATGGCTTCCACGGTCTGCGGCATCACGCCGTCATCGGCCGCGACCACAAGGATCGCAACGTCGGTGAGTTCGGCGCCACGGGCACGCATGGCGGTGAAGGCTTCGTGGCCTGGGGTATCGAGGAACGTGATCTTACGCGGTTCGCCTTCGAGATCGACGGTCACCTGGTATGCACCGATACGCTGGGTAATGCCGCCGGCCTCACGTGCGATGACGTTGGTACGACGGATGGTGTCAAGCAGTCGGGTCTTACCATGATCGACATGGCCCATCACGGTGACGACCGGCGGACGCGGCTTCAGATCTTCATCTTCCTGAAGTTCTTCTTCGTCCAGATCGATGTCGAACTGCTGCAGCAGTTCCTTGTCTTCCTCTTCGGCGGACACGATCTTGATGTCCCAGCCGATTTCCTCACCGAGGATCTGGAAGGTGGATTCGTCCAAGGACTGGGTTGCCGTAGCCATCTCACCAAGGTGGAACAGCACGGTGACCAGCGCCGCCGGATTGACGTTGATCTTCTCGGCCAGATCGGCAAGGGATGCGCCCTGACGCAGACGAACGGTCTGACCGTTGCCGGTAGGAATACGCACGCCGCCGATGACCGGAGCCTTCATCTCCTGGAATTCCTGACGCTTTGCCAGACGGTTCTTACGAGCCTTCGAGGACTTGCCGCCCTGACGACCGAACGCGCCTGCGGCACCGCCACGACCGCGACCGCCGCCGCGTGCCGGACCGTTGCTCGGAGCGCTGTTGCCGCCCTGGAAGCCGCCACCATTGGTATTGGCGCCGCCACCGAAACGGTTGCCACCACCTGCCGGACGCTGACCGCCACCCTGACCCGGACGATGCTGGCCCCACTGACCCGGCTTCCGCACCGGTGCCTTGGCCCGGACGACCACGGAAGCCTCCACGCTGGCCGCCGCCCTGACCCGGGCGGCCGCCGCGACGACCTCGCCGTTGTTATTGTTGTTGGCGTTCGGACGGTTCATCGGATGCGGACGCGGAATGTCACCCGGACGTCGGGGTAGTGCATGCCCTGCTTGCGGCTGAACGGATTGTTACCCGGACGTGGGCCCGGAGTGTGCGGCTTCGCACCATTGGCGGCATTGTTGCCATTGCCGCCCCTGCGGAGCATTGGTATTGTTATTGTTGCGCTGTGCGCGAGGTCCCGGAACCGGAGCCGGCTTGCCGCCCTGACGGCGTTCGCCCTGCGGACGCGGAGCGTTGCCGTTGGCACGATTGCCATGCTGGCGGGAATCACCCGGACGAGGCATGCGCTGGCCGGGCTTCGGGGCTTCGGACTTGGATGCTGCAGGACGTGCCGGCTTTGGAGCGGCAGGCTTTGCCGCGGATGCCGCGGGAGCAGCCGGAGTGGCACGAGGCGCAGGAGTAGGCGAAGCTGCCGGGGCAGCCGGCTTCTTGGCCGGGACCGCAGGCTTCTTGGATTCGGATGCGTTGCCCTGCGCGTTGGAAGCGAAAGCATTCCTCAGCTTACGGGCAACCGGAGGTTCAACGGTAGACGATGCGGACTTCACGAATTCGCCCATCGCCTCAAGTTTGCTTAAAACGGTTTTGCTGTCAACGCCAAGTTCCTTGGCAAGTTCATATACGCGTGCTTTCGGCACTCAATTCTCCTATCTTGGGCCGCGCGCATACGGGCGCGACCGCTACTGATTCACGGCGAGCTTGTTCCTTCTCATCGTGCAACCATGTTCGTGATACCTCGTCTTTTCCCTGGGCATGACGGCATGGCCGTCACGCTTTGGATTGTCGAGTCCAGCATACTCAAGCCCGTGGATTGTACGTCCACGGGCTTGTTGTCTACCGGAAGTGTTGTTTATTCCTCGGTTTCCCCATCGGAATGGTCCGCCGATTCGGCCATCTTCTTGGCATGCGCCTCAGCGGATTCGATGCCGATCTTCCAGCCGGTCAGCTTGGCCGCAAGACGTGCGTTCTGGCCTTCCTTGCCGATGGCCAGGGACAGCTGGTCATCGTGGATGAAGGCGATGGCCGTCTTGTTCTTCTCGCTGATCACCTGCACACCGGTGGCGACGGCCGGAGACAGCGCCGCGGCGACGAATTTCGCCGGATCCGCGGACCAGTCGACGATATCGATTTTCTCAGGACCGAGGTTCTCCATGACGGCGCGCACTCGGGCTCCGCCGGGGCCGATCAGCGCGCCCTTCGGGTTGACGCCTTCGGTGTTGGCACGGACGGCGATCTTGGTGCGGGCGCCCGCCTCGCGGGCGATGGCCATAATCGACACGGCTCCCGAAACCAGTTCCGGAACCTCACGTTCGAACAGGCGGCGGACCAGCTCCGGATGGGAACGGGACACCACGATTTCCGGGCCCTTCAGACCACGGGCCACGTTCACCACGTACACGCGGATACGTTCGCCGTGACGGTAGCGTTCGCCGGGCACCTGCTCGCGGCGCGGCAGCAGGGCTTCGACGTCGCCGACGGCCACGTGCACGTTGGATGTGTCCTTGACGTCCTGCTGCACGATGCCGGTGATGAGCTTGCCCTTCTGACCGGAGAACGCGCCGAACACCTTGTCATCCTCGGCCTTGCGGAACAGCTGGCTGATCACCTGACGAGCGGTCGCAGCGGCCAGTCGGCCGAAATCGTGCGGAGTGTCGTCGTATTCCTCGCCCAGAGTCGGCGCGGGGTGGGGATCGTCTTCAGTCGGCTCGCCAGGAATCTCGTCCTGGGCCCATACGGTGAAGCTTCCCGCACGCGGATCAAGCTCGACGCGAGCGTGCTTCGCAGCGTGAGGGGTTTTCAGATATGCCAGTCGCAATGCTTCCGAGAGTGCGGCATCCAGCGTCTCGGGATCAATTCCCTGCCCAGCGGCGAGCTGGTGCATTCCTGCCAGGTCCAGTTCCATATTTCCAAGACCTCCTATATGAAGTTATTCCGAGCGCATGGCCCAATGGTCACAGTCAGATATTAGTCTAATGATTCATGCAGACACGTACCCCTTCTTTCCGCTCGGTTTCTTTTATCGCGAAACGCGTCTGCGCATTGCTTTGCACCGCTATCCTCATGCCGGCGCTGACGGCATGCTCCATGCCCAGGATCGCAGGCAGGGCTGAAGCCGAACAACGGCAAAGCCCGTGCGAGAAGGCCTATTTCGATGCCACCGCCGATAACAAGATCGCACACGACCAGCATCAGCACATCATCCGCCGCTATTTCTCGGCGCAGCAGGCGGTCTCCGCATGGACGAACACCGCGGCGCAATGTCCGGCGCGTTTTGCCGAAGGCACGTTGCGCAGCGCGCAGGCACGTCATATGGCTCGCGCACTGGGCGATCAACTGTCGGTGGCCGTCGCGCCGATCACGCTGTCGCGTTTTGACGATGTCGAATCGCTTGACGTCGATTCCAAGTCCCTTGCCACCGCCGCGCAGGCCGAAGACCGTGCCGGATTCGCCATGGAAGTGCTGGCGGCCCGCAACAGCGGCCATGCGACGCTGGATATCAGCAATCGTCATAAGACCACATCGCAACGGTTCGCATCCTTCTCGGGCACCATTGACGATCGTAGGAAAACGTACGAGGCCACCGCCTTGCTCGCCCACCCCGACACGATGCTCGATTCCGCCACCGGCCTTACGGCACCGACCGACGCCACCATCGAAATGAACTGCGCGCGAAGCGAGATAACGGCAATCGCCGGAAGCTCCAATGCCGCGAACGATCATTCCCAGTCACGCGTCACCAATGCAAAACAGTCGACGGATTCGCGAGCGCAATCCCTGGGCGTGCTTGCCGGTCTGATTGCGGACCGTGTCGAATTGGCGCTTGATTGGGGCTATCCTTCCTTCGACGAAGCGCTGTTCGCCTAAGGACGCACAGTCGGGCGCAAAGCAAGACACGCCGGAAATCACACCGTTGCAGCCAGTCCGATTTGACAATCGCCACCGCTGTGGCACAATTATCAAGTTGCTTGTTTTCAGGTGACGAATGGATAAGTGTCCGAGCGGTCTAAGGAGCACGCCTCGAAAGCGTGTGAGGGCGAACCCCTCCGCGAGTTCGAATCTCGCCTTATCCGCATGCAATGAAGGTTGAAACAATGGCGTTTCGGCCTTTTTTGTTTATCTGCTTTGCATCTGCCGAAATACGGAATCCGGCATCGAGAAAACGTCGGGGAATCAGTATCCCTGCTCGTGCACGGAAGCGTTGACCCACTGGTCCTGCTTGACGTCGCAGCCGGAGAAGATGCCGATGTCGAGCATGCAGTCGCGGTAATCGCGGCCATGGGCGATGGTGATGTAGTTGTCGTCGACCATACGGTTGTGTGTGGGGTCCAAACCGACCCAACGTCCATCATGGTAGATTTCGACCCATGCGTGCGTGGCGCCCTCGCCGCCGAGCAATCCCGCGATGTATCGGGCAGTGAGTCCGACGTGCCGGCACACGGACAGCATGACGTGCGCGTAATCCTGGCATACGCCCTTGCGTTGAGCGAACGCTTCCTCGGCGGTGGTGCGGATGGTGGTGGAGGCCGGCGTGTAGACGAACGTTTTGAACACCTCGTCCATCACCTCACGGGCTTGGTCGATCGGCGTGCAGTCGGCAGGCAGGGACGCGATGCGTTCACGGCAGATGCCGATCAACGCTTCGATGGCCGGCCCCGGCACTGTCAACGCCGAATTGAAGCGGTACAGCGGCTTGTAGATTTCGGATTTGATATGCGCGTTGTCCACGAAGGCGATGCCGGTCACCGAGTAGTTGAACATGGTGTGCGGTTCGGGAATGAATCCGGTCATCACCACGGAATCGAAGGAATCGATGGTGGTTTCGAGTTCCACATCCGGTTCGATTTTGACTGCCACGTCGATCACCTGCTGGCGTGGGCCGGTGGCTGGAATGCAGCGCAGTTGGAAGCGATGGTCGGTCACGGGCGAGCTGAATGAGAGCTTCATCTCATAGTCAAACACCAGTTTCTTCACATCGTCTCCTCAGCGATTATTGTCGTTCCTTCGGCGTTTTCCACGCCGTGGGCCTTGTTCTAGCCGTTATACACGCACCGTGCGATGGCTGTGGCACGTATTCTTCACAGTCGCGCGGCGTCCATGTCCATCGTGTTGAGCATGCCCAGATCCTTCAGATCCTTCGTGGAGATGCGCCCATCGAAATCTTTCAGCAGCATCCCCAGTTTTTCCGCAAGCTCCGCATATCCCCGCTGCGGCAGCTGGCCGACCAGCCAGCGCAATCCTTCGGCGAAGCATTGCGGTACCGGCAGACCGTTCAACGGCAGGATGTAGCTGCCCAGTTTGGCGAGCGGCGCCTTGAGCTCTTCCACGGAATATCCGAATCGTGTGTACAGATCCAGACGTTCCAGATATTTGCCCACGAAAATGAACGATTTCAGAGTCGGTTCGACGGGGGAATTCTCCACACCTCCCCAGAAGGCGAGCATGTTGTCCGCGATGTCGCGGTGTTTGAAGATGTCCGCGTCCGTGCCGCCGTATTCGGATGCCTCCACTATGGAGCTCATGGCCAACTCCACCTGCTGCAACGAGCGAGAACCAAGTTCGGGGCGCAGAATCACCGCGTTGTTGAACGCGTAGACGATGGCGCTGCGTACGGAATCCGGATTCTTCTCGTCGTACAGGAAGCTGTGGATGAACGCGTCGAAATCCTCGAAATCCTCCGGCAGGTCGAGCGCACGGGCGAACGGTCGGAACGCGTCCACATCCGTGTCCATCACACGGTCGTAGAAGGGGAAGAATTGGCTCAGCGTGGTGAATACGCGTTCCGTGTAGCGGCCGAGCCAGAACAGGTTGTCGGCCTTCGACGCGGTGACGAGTGCCAGCGAGTGCTTGCGGGACTGCTCCAGCACGCGCACGACCTCCGAGCCGGGTGCGTAATCATGCTCCACGCCGGTCTCTTTGGCCAGTACCCAGGTGTCCTTGAAACCGCCGCCCTGTGATGAGTTGACGATCATCTGGCCCGGTATGGACGAGTAGCGTGTCAGTCCCGAATACCATACGTGCGTGTTCTTGCCGGTCACCACGAAGGCGCGCAGGTCGCATTTACGTGGGCTCATCTGTCCGGTTTCGGGGTCCACCACGTCGATGTTCTTGAATTGGATGACCTCCTGCGCGATGAACCGGCGCGGTTCGGCCTTGATGCGTTCGGCCAGTTCCTCTCGTTGCGACCGGTCGAGCGATGAGCCGAACACGACGCCGTAGCCGCCCGCTTCCGCCACATCCTTGATGACCAGTTCGCCGAGCCGGTCGAGTACCTCCTTGCGGTCCTTGTCGAACATCGGCATGTAGGTCGGCGCATTGTGCAGAATCGGCTCTTCGCCGAGATAATAGCGGATCATGTTCGGCACGAAATAGTAGATGGCCTTGTCGTCGGCCGCGCCGTTGCCCGGAGCGTTGACGATCGCCACATTGCCCGACCTGTAGGCGGACAGGATTCCCGGCACGCCGATCACGGAATCCGGGTTGAACGCGAACGGGTCGAGATATTCGTCGGACAGACGGCGGTAGACCACGCCGACGCGGTGTTTCCTGCCGGCATAGTCGAGGAAGTACACTTTGTTGTCCACGACTTCGAGGTCTTCGGGGAACGCGAGCGCGCGCCGGTTTTCTCGGCCAGGTATGCATGTTCGAAGAACGCGGAATTGTACCTGCCGGGGTGAGCACCACTGCTATGCCGTCGGTGGAGACGAAATCCATGGATTGGCGCAGCAGTCGTGGATAATCGCGATTGTCGCGCACACGTACGTTGCGGAACAGGCTGGGCGTGATTCTGCGTTCGATATCGCGGGCGAACAGCGGATAGCTGGCACCGGATGGAATGCGCAGATTGTCTTCCAGCACCCACCATTGCCCGTCCTGCCCCTGCACCAGGTCCTCGCCGGCGACGTGCGCGAACACGCCGCCCGGAGGTGTCACGCCGTTGACTTGCGGAAAGTATCCCGCGGACGTGTACACGTATTCTTCCGGCACGATGCCGTCCTTGATGGCCTGCTTGTCGGAGTAGATGTCGCGCAGGTAGGCGTTCAACGCGTTGACGCGCTGTTTCAGTCCGGCTTCCATTCTGTCGAATTCGTCCGATTCGATGATGCGCGGAATCGGATCGTACGGAAACAGCCGGTCATGGTACTCGCCGTTCTTGTAGATGCCGAACCGTACGCCATTACGGCTCAGCTCCCGGTTGATCGACTCCCGACGATCGACCAGTTCCGAAGCCAACCTTCGTGCGGCGGATTCAATCATCGTTCCACGCTCCCCTCCACCCCATGCGAACGCATGCCAATCTGAGGCATCGTGCCTTGATGGAAGAAAAACCTAACGAACCAGCGTTTCCGGAAAACGAAACGGTCTGTTACGACAATGTCTCGGCAATGGACATGACAAGCGCCCGTAACCTGGCTATGACAATCGCAATAAAGCTACAGTGTGCGCTTGGCGCGAATGGCTTCGGCGCGGACCGCCAGCTGGTCGTCGGCCGGATATTCGATATGCTCCAGCGTCAGTCCTTGCGGCGCGATCGGTCCTGTGGAGCCTTCGCGCAGCGGAGCCGCCATTTTTCCTGCAAACCAGTCGAGGGAACGTTTGCCGATACCGACCTGCACGCAGCCGTTGACGAGGGAGCGCACCATATTGCGTGCAAACGCGTCGGCGACGATCACGAAGCAGACGAGGCCCGATTCCACGGTCGGCGTACGGTACCGCTCCCCCATCGTCATGCCGTCGTCGATAAGCGTCCGCTGCGGTACGCGACGCCAATACGCGGTCTTCACCTCGCGTATGGTGGTGCCGCCCAGATTCGGGGTGGCGAACGAGCCGAAATCGTGCAGGCCGATCGTCATCGCAGCGGCTTCGTTCATGGCTTTGAGGTCAAGTTCATCGTCGATATGCAATACGAAGTTTCTGGTACGGGGGTCCACCTCGCTTGACCTATCGGCGATTCGGTACACGTAGGTACGTTCCAACGCGGAGAAACGCGCGTCGAAACCGTCCGGAGCGGGTGCGATGCCGCGGATTGCGATATCGGCCGGCAGCATGCGCTGAAGTCTGCGGGTAAGCGCGATGACGGGCGGCACGTCCATGTGGCCGACGCAGCGTTTGAGCACGTCCTCGTTGACGTCCAGATGGCATACCTGATGCGAGGCGTGCACGCCGGTGTCGGTTCGTCCGGCCACGGTAAGGCGCAGCGGTTCGGTCGGGTCTCCTTCCGGTACGCGAAGAATGGTATGCAGCACGCGTTCGATTTCGCCCTGTACCGTACGTATTTCGGGCTGTTTCGCCCATCCGTAGAAGCCGGTACCGTCATATGCCAAATCGATGCGTAGTCTCACGGCATTGAGCATAGCAAATGGCTGGCATAGTGAGGCATGTGGCACGACAGTCTTGGCAGCAGACATGACAAAGGCCGGGAACCTTGCGATTCCCGGCCTTCAATCAGCTAAGAGCGATTCACTCGGCGTTCTCAGCGGTAGCCTCTTCAGCGGCGGCTTCCGGAGCCTCGGCAGCGGCAACCTTGGTTGCGGCTTCGGCTTCCTTCACCACGGCCTGCTTCGGGCTCACCGGCTCGGTGACGAGCTCGATGATGGCTGCCGGAGCGGCATCGCCGCGACGCGGAGCGATCTTGACGATGCGGGTGTAGCCGCCTTCGCGCTGCTCCATCTGCTCGGCGATCTCGGTGAACAGCTTGTGCACGACGGACTTGTTGCGGATGACGCGCATCACGCGACGACGGTTGTGCAGATCACCACGCTTGGCGAGCGTGATCAGACGCTCGGCCAGCGGACGAAGACGCTTGGCCTTCGGCAGGGTGGTGGTGATGCGGCCGTTCTGGAACAGGCTGGTGGCCATGTTCGCGAGCATAAGACGCTCATGAGCCGGGCTGGAGGCCAGACGCGGACCCTTCTTTGGTGTAGGCATTGTTTCTCCTTGAAAGCCCCGTTGGATTCAGGTGGGCAGTTGCCCGAACGTCCGAATCCAACGAAGCGGTTAAGTCAAAAGTGGCGGATCACTCGTCTTCCGGCGAGAAGAAGGTGCCACCTTCGAGATTATTGGTATCGAAGTTACCCAGCGGGGAAGCCTTGAGGGCGAGTCCCAGAGACTGGAGCTTCTCCTTGACTTCATCGATGGACTTCATACCGAAATTGCGGATATCGAGCAGATCCTGCTCGGTGTGGGCGACCAGCTCGCCGATCGTGTGGATGCCCTCGCGCTTCAGGCAGTTGTAGCTGCGCTGGGTGAGGTTCAGGTCCTCGATCGGGATGTTCATCTCCGGGTTGGTTTCCTCTGCCACAGGAGCAGGGCCAACCTCGACGCCCTCAGCCTGGGTGTTGAGCTCACGGCACAGACCGAAGAGTTCCACCAGGGTGGAGCCTGCGGATGCGACTGCATCGCGCGGGGAGATAGCCGGCTTGGTCTCCACGTCCAGGATGAGCTTGTCGAAGTCAGTGCGCTGTTCAACGCGGGTGGCTTCCACACGATAGCTCACCTTGAGCACCGGGGAGTAGATCGAGTCGACCGGAATGCGGCCGATCTCGGCGTTATCCTGCTTGTTCATCTGGGCGGGCACATAGCCGCGGCCACGCTCGACGGTGAACTCGATCTCGAGTTCGCCATCCTCGGCGAGGGTAGCGATATGCATGTCCGGGTTGGCGATGGTGACGCCGGCCGGCGGGGTGATGTCGCCCGCGGTGGCCTCGCCCTTGCCGCTCTTGCGCAGATACATGACAACCGGCTCATCGTATTCGCTGGTGAGCACGATGCCCTTGATGTTCAGCAGGATTTCGGTAACGTCCTCTTCAACACCCGGCAGAGTGGTGAACTCGTGCGGGACGCCGGAGATACGCACCGAAGTCACAGCCGCTCCCGGAATGGAGCTCAGGAGGGTACGGCGCAGCGAGTTGCCAAGCGTGTAGCCGAAACCAGGCTCAAGAGGCTCGATGGTGAAGCGGGAACGCTGAGGGTTGAGAGATTCCTCGGTAAGTGTCGGACGCTGTGCGATAAGCACTGTGGTTATCCTTTCAGCTTCAGGCCGGTGGTGCACTCACCGGCCATAAGCGGCGTTGGATTGATGATTTCTTCTAGTGCTCAGACGCGACGGCGCTTCGGAGGACGAACGCCGTTGTGTGCCTGCGGGGTGACGTCGGTGATGGAACCGACTTCGAGTCCGGCGGACTGCAGGGAACGGATGGCGGTTTCACGACCGGAACCCGGGCCCTTCACGAACACGTCGACCTTCTTGAGGCCGTGCTCCATAGCCTTGCGGGCTGCGGATTCGGCGGCCATGCCAGCGGCGTACGGCGTGGACTTACGGGAGCCCTTGAAGCCGACATCGCCACCGGACGCCCAGGACACAACTGCGCCGGACGGGTCGGTGATCGAAATGATGGTGTTGTTGAAAGTGGACTTGATGTGCGCCTGCCCAACCGGGACCGACTTGCGGTCGCGGCGACGCGGCTTGCGCGCGGCTTGCTTTTGAGCTGCCATTGACCCTCGTTTCCTAATAACGAATTTGCTTTGATGTTCAAACGATGAGGCTCACACCTCGTGGCTTGAACTGTCAGCCACCGATTACTTGGTGGCCTTCTTCTTTCCGGCGACCGTGCGCTTCGGGCCCTTGCGGGTACGAGCATTGGTCTTGGTGCGCTGACCGCGCACAGGAAGTCCCTTACGGTGACGCTGGCCTTGGTAGCAGTTGATCTGGATCTTACGGCGGATGTCCGCATCGATTTCACGACGCAGATCACCCTCGATCTTGTAGTTACCCTCAAGGTAATCACGCAGCGTAATCAGCTGCTCATCCGTCAGATCCTTGACGCGAATGTCCGGATTGATACCGGTCGCGGCAAGCGTTTCCTTGGCACGAGTGCGACCCACACCGAAAATGTAGGTGAGGGCGATCTCGATGCGCTTCTCATTGGGGATGTCGACTCCGGCAAGACGTGCCATTGCGATTCCTT
>ENA-OQNM01000370-OQNM01000370.1-human-gut-metagenome-genome-assembly--contig:-NODE-370-length-16965-cov-3.321060_pt1 | contig 16965 bp, 19 predicted proteins | sample MGYA00242632_ERZ504886 | MGnify/ENA primary metagenome ERZ504886 (study PRJEB26092, sample SAMD00036424) | human gut metagenome | host: Homo sapiens | study: EMG produced TPA metagenomics assembly of... | reverse complement strand
CGCACATACGCAACGATCATTCGTGGATGGCGGCAGTAATGTAGATGACGGCAGAATCGTGCGTGCGCGATTGAGAAATTACGATTTCCAGCAACTCGTCGGCGTGATCGCCATGATGGGAGACAAGCAGGTCGAAGAGTATTTGGCGTGCTCGAACCATTGCTGAGCCATGTGGTTGTCACCGAAAATCGTGGCGTGATCGTGTGATGCCCGCGGAAGACCTGAAAACGGTTGCTGAACGCGTGTTTGGTGCGGAAAGGGTTACGTGTGTTCCTGAACTGCCGGATGCCATTCAGGAGGCTGTTAATATGGTTGACGCCGATGATGAGCTTGGTGTTGGCTATGGTCACGGTGTGCTGATTTGCGGTAGCTTCACTACGGCTGGCGATGCGCGTCTCATGCTGGAAGAGAAGGTCAATCCCGATTTGAAGAAGCCGAAGTCGGAACGTGTCTTCCAGGAGGCTGTTGAGCCGGAACCGCGTAAGGATCAGGACGAGGCGGATCTCGATTTCGAATCCGATGCCAATCCTGATTTCGATATCAACGATTTCGGCAGTGTCGGTCCGGATCTTGCTGAAGATGAAGATGCTGATGCTTCCGAAGTTGAGCATGCGGATGCTGCATCTTCTGAAGATGTGCGGTAATCGCATATATGCATGGCGATGATGGAGCGTCGGTTGTTGTCGACGATCCATCGATCCAACGATCTGTGATGCAATACAAAGGAGGATGCGGCGATATCGATTCGCTGCATCCTCCTTCGTACGATATTTCGCGCTATCCGTCGTGAGGCGCGATTATTACTTGCGCAGTTTTGCGACGCAGCGACTGCAGCAGCGTGAGCGAACGGTAGAATGCCTTCTTGACCGGAATATCGCGACCTGCGGAAATCTGTGCGATGCTTTCGGAGAATTTCGTCTTGAATCCGTTCAGACTCTTCAATGAAGGCGCGAAATCGTTGCCGATGCCCATTAAATCGAGCACTGTGCAACCTTGCTCGCCAAGCGTGCAGCATATAACGTAAATCAGCTTGTCGGGAACATGCTGGCGCATGATTTCCGTACGCATGCAAGCATAGTAATAGACCGCGTGATCGCCGTTGATGGTAACGATGGACCATGCCACAACCTTGCCGTCGATACGTGCCGCGAATACGCGCGCATGATCAGGACCAAGATTGCTGATCATATCGACATAGTCGCTCATCGGAGCGGGGGAGAATCCGTCACGGTTGGCGGTATCAACCATGACCTCGTAGTATTCGGAAAAATCAGCCATCGCCTGCGCGGTCTCATCGGCGCAAACGGCGGGGCTCTCCCTCAACGCCTTACGCACGTCGCGGCGGCCACGCTTCTTCATGCGTGTAAGAATCGCCTCATCGCCACCGGTGATGTCCACATACACGGTCTCGTTGTAAGGAACGGTGGAAAGCACCGGGAACGAGCCCTCGAAATTCCACAAGTCGATACGCAGGAACACAACGTTTTTATCGCGTTTGCGTACGTCCTCAACAAGCAGGTCACGAACCTGTGCTTCCAGCTGCGCGGAAGGCTTGTCAAGCCAAGCCGGACCATGAACGGACCTCAAATAGTGGTAGCCATGGGTTTCGTAATCGATGAGTGCGATGAATGCGATTGGAGCGCCGTCCTGCTTCACCACATACGCACCCCACGGCGTACGTCCGTCAATGGTGTTCTGGTATTTGGCCCATACCGCGGTCTGTTCGATGGGCAGGGTAAGACCCGCCTGCACAGCCTGCTGTTCCATGGTGGCTGCGTCGGTGAATTCAAGAGTGATCATGATTGTTGGATTGTTCCTTATGGTTGGTGATTACTCGATGATGGTTGGCTGTTGCTGCAGATCAGGCAAGTCCAAAAATACGTTTCACAATATGGTCGTCGCCTTCGAAGGGAATATGCTTGCCGTGGTCTTTGAACCAGCGCTCGTTGCCTTTGCCGATGATAAGGATGATATGGAGGCGGTCGGGATCCTTGCGATCGATTGCTACGGTCGATTCCACTGCTTCCGTACGGTCGAGAATGATCCTCGCATCCAGATCGGGATTGGTGACACTGCCGAGCATGTCTTGGCAGATGTGTTCCACAGGCTCGTCATCCGTGTCTTCGAAGGTGAGAATCAGATGGTTGATGCGATTCTGCGCGGCCCTGACGATTTCCGATCTGCGATCGTACGCTTTATTGCCCGCGGATCCAGTGACCAGCGTGACTTCAGGATTCGCCTTGCCGTAGCGTTGGTCGACATAGTCGAGCAACGCCGTTACGGAAGCGTAATTGTGCGCATAATCGACGATGGCGATGGTATTCGACTTCGTATCGTGGAAATGCTCCATACGACCGGCGATACGTACCGGTTCCATATTGTGCAGCGTTTCCTTCGCGTGGTTTCATGGAAATCGAATCCAACGGCATGCGCAATGGCAAATGGCTGCGGCGGCATTCGCATAATTGAAATCGCCATCCAATTGCAAGCTGAGCGATCCAATCTGTTCGCCGTTCCACCGCAATGGCGAATCGGCTATGGTCGGCGGATTCCGGCCATGCGGTCACATCCGCGGCCGATGCTTCGCCAAGAGCGAACGCGGTGATGGGAATATCGGCGATTGCAGCATCCTGACGAATAAGATCGGCGTGTGCGCATGCCGTGCCGAGGACCAAGGAACGACAATTCTTTACGATCTGACGTTTGCAGTGGAAGTAATCCTCGAATGTCGGATGCTCGATCGGGCTGATATGGTCCGGGCTGATATTGAGGAATGCGGCGACGTCGAAAGTAAGTCCGAAAACACGATCGACTTTGTACGCCTGCGACGAAACCTCCATAACCAGGTATTCCATGCCGTTATCAGCGGCTTCGCGCATCATACGGAACGCATCCATGGACTCCGGGGTGGTCAAATCGGACTCGGCATAGGTATGTCCGTCAAGGCAATTGTCGACGGAGGAGAACAATGCGCATTTGCCGCCGGAGCAGCCGTTGAGCATGGCTTGCGTGAGGTAGGCGGTAGTGGTTTTTCCCTTGGTTCCGGTAATGCCGACGACTTTCAGTTGGTCCTGCGGGTACCCATAGAATGCCGCGGACAGCAGACTCATAGCTTTGCGCGCGTCATTCACGATGAGTCCCGGAGCTTTCGTCGCCGCGGAGAAATCGTTTTCCGCAACGTATGCGGCAAGACCGCGATCATCGATGCCATCGAGATATTCCGCTTTGAAACGGCCTTTGCAGCATAGGAGCGTGTTAGATACGACCTGCCTGGTGTCGTAGGTGATTGAACCGAATGGCTTGTCGAATCCGTTGACGGCCTGCGCGTCAAGCGTCCAGTCGTCTCCTTGGATGATTTCGCGCAGCAGTCCATACTCACTGAGCAGACGTGCTGCTGATGCCAGAGTCAAAGCCATATTTCGTGTTCTCCCTGTTCTTCGGATACCGAACAGCCATTCTACCTTCAGCTATGTGCATGGCATGTGGAAGTCGATGTGATTACAATGAAGCTGTGACTGAAGTACGAACGGAAACCATGGCAAGCAGAAGGGCGCGTTTTGAAAAACTTGCCATGCCTGTGGTTGATGCGCTGTACCGGCAGGCGATGAAGCTGACCAACGATCCCGACGACGCCCAAGATTTGGTGCAGGATACTTTCGAACGGGGGTTCAAGGCGTTCGACTCCTTTCAGGAGGGAACGAATTTCGCCGCATGGATGACGACCATCGAGCGCAACGCCTACTTCAACCAATACGCCAAAGCCAAGCGCAGACCGCAGCGAGCCAACGATTCCACCGGCGAATACGACGATTGGGACATCTATTCGGCTTCCGAGCATTCACCGGAAGAGCTTAAATCGGCGGAACAGGAATATTTGGACGCTTACGCGCCTGAAGAAATCATGGCGGCGCTCGCCAAGCTTTCGCCGGAACGCCGTCAGGTGTTCATCGATGCTGCTATCGACGGCAAATCATACCAGCAGGTAGCTGACGAACAGGGTGTGAAAATCGGTACGGTGATGAGCCGTCTCAATCGCGCGCGTACGCAGTTGAAACGAGAACTTGCCAACTATGCGAAGGAACGTGGCTATGCCACGGCAGGGAAGGGCAGAGCATGAGTGAATCGATCGAACGGCATATCACCACTGTCGCCGCCAGCGAGGACGGCACTGTGACACAGGTGACGCATACCAGCGTGCGCGTTAGCACCTCCAGTGATTGTTTCGACCCCGAACGTTGCTGCGACGAGCGTGAACGGGCATTGATCGCGGCCATGCGTGCGTATTTGCGTCCGCAGCATGCCCCGCAGAGTCTTATCGACCGCCTTGAGGCAACGCTCGACCATTGTTGTGGAGAGCGGTGAGCAAGCCGATGAGAGTATGAGAAAACCCCGCCGATCATAACGATTCAGCGGGGTTTTCGATGCTCTGTAGCGTTATTCACGCTGGCAGGGATCAGGCGTTTGGACGCTTGCCGTGATTGGCGGCCTTCTTACGACGATCCTTGCGCTTACGTCCGCGCATGCCCATGATTGGACTCCTTTACTTACGATTAATAAGCCTTCGGGATTATCGCACACGAGCGAGACGTTTGCCAAATCCGGTGTTCGATAGGTGGCCACTTAGACTTATCCGTCGGGTTTTTATATGACCGGAATCAGCCGGTTTGACCGACTGGATCACTCGATCACGCTCACTCGCATGTTTACTCGGCCATACCGAGGAACAGCGAGGTGCTGGTGGTTTCGCCCGGCTTGATCACGATCAGCTCGTTGCCTGTGTTGAACGCGTTGGCGTAGGCGGTCTGTGGCTCCACGGCAACGCCGGCAGGATGCTGGAATGCGGGGAACTTGGTACCGGTGCACACCTGGAACGAAGTGATGGTTTCATCGCCGCCAACACGGACCTTCTTGCCATCGGCGCGGGTGAACACTGCCGTGACGGAACCGTCTTCGGCATGCTCCAGATCGGTCCATGCATCGTCGAACGGCTGCTCGGTAAGTAGGGTGTCTTCGCGCAGGTCGTATTTGGTGCCGTCAACCGGCTCGGTGCCGGTCGGAATGAGGTTTTCATCTACGGTGACATGCGTGCGAGCCGGTAGCGTAAGGCTGCACTTGGCGTTGTGCTCGTCGATTTCGTCGCCATAGCCGTTGAGGCTGTTGGCAAGCCACGGGTGAATGGCCAAAGCCCACGGCGCGTTCGTGTCGCCGTTATTGTAGGCGCTGACGGTCAGATGCATGCCGTCGTCGGCGAGGCTGTACGTGGCGGTGACATATAGATCAAACGGGTAGCCGACCATGTTGGGGGAACGCCAGGCGAGGGTCACTGCGTCTTCGGCAAGCGAAATCAGCTTCCAGAACGAGCGGTATCCGTAGCCGTGGATGGCGGTGTTGCGGTCATGCTCATCGATCGGCAGCGAATAGGTCTTGCCTTCGAACGTGTACTCGCCACCCTCGATGCGATTCGGGAACGGAATGAGGATCTGGCCGTGGCAGCAGGTCACCAGATCGTCCGGACCAAGGGCGACCGTCAGATCTTCGCCCTTATAGGTCAGCTTGCGCATCGTTGCGCCGAGTTCGGTGATGACGGCTTCATAGTCGCCATGGGAGATGGAGAATTGCTGTCCGGTGCGGGCAGGCAGATTGATGCAGGTCATAGTCACTCCATAGTGCCGTTGGATATGTTCCGGTAACGGTAGCGTTACCGCTAACACCACAGTCTACCTGTTTTATGCCGTATGGCGATGCCGTTTCTCCGGCGTGCCGCCCATGCTTTAGTATTGATGAGGTTTTCACGAAGTGACGAAAGGCGGCCATCATGACCAAGCGTATCGTACTGGCGGATCCACGTGGCTTTTGCGCGGGCGTTGACAGGGCGATTCTGACTGTGCAGACGATTCTCAAAGCTGCCAATACGTCTCGCAATGATGGTCTGCCGCCGGTGTATGTACGCCGTCAGATTGTGCACAACAAGCATGTCGTTGAGGAATTGTCGGCTCAGGGTGCGGTGTTCGTACAGGAATTGGATGAGGTTCCCGATGCCGCGGCTTCCGCGGGAATTCCGATTGTCTTTTCTGCGCACGGCGTGTCTCCTGAGGTGAAGGCTGAAGCTTCAGCTCGGGGCATGCATGTCGTTGATGCTACATGCCCTTTGGTGAGCAAAGTGCACCGTGAAGTGTTGCGTTTCGTCAAAGAAGGGTACGAGATCATCTACATCGGACACAACGGCCATGATGAAGCCGTTGGCGTGGTCGGTGAATCCCCGGAACATGTGCACCTCATCGAACATGAATCGGATGTCGATTCGCTCGAGTTTTCTTCGGATGCGAAATTGGTGCTGCTTTCGCAGACCACATTGAGCGTGGATGAGACGGCGGGCACGATCGCTGCGTTGAAAGAGCGTTTCCCCTGGCTTGAGATGCCTCCGAATTCCGATATCTGCTATGCCACATCGAATCGGCAGGCCGCGGTCAAGTTGGTTGCCGAGCAGTCTGATTGCGTGGTGATCGTTGGTTCGGCGAATTCGTCGAATTCCGTTCGTCTGATGGAGGTTGCGCAGGAGGGGCTGAACACGCGTTTCGATGGCGTGCCGAATGGTCCTCACGGAAAGGCCTACCGCGTGGATGATGCGTCCGAGCTTGATCCTGCGTGGTTTGAAGGCGTTGAATCCGTGGGGATTTCGTCGGGAGCATCCGTGCCTGACGAATTGGTGTCAGGCGTTATCGAAGCGCTGGAACAGCGTGGTTTCGATGATGTGACCACCATCGAAACCATTAAGGAGAACATGCATTTCGTGCTCCCCAGTGAGCTTCGTAAGAAACCAGCCTGCTGACCGGCTTCTATTACCGGTGATTACCAGGTGCCGATAGGTGCGGCTATGCCGTCAAGCACCTTGAGCAGATCATTGGGATTGATGCCGATCGAAAAGCCGCGTTTGCCTCCCGACAGTAGTATTTCGCCATATTGCAGCGCGCTTTCGTCGAGCACGGTTTTGTGATGCGTGCGTTGACCGAGTGGTGAGATGCCTCCCACCACATACCCGGATTCGCGCATGGCGACTTTTGGATCGGCCATAGCGGCTTTCTTGGCTCCGACTGCTGCGGCCAGCGCCTTCAGATCCATGTGCCCGCTTACTGGAACCACGCCCACCACACGTTCGGAGCCGGTGTCGGCCATAAGCGTTTTGAATACCTGATGTTCATCGAAGCCCAGTTTGGTGGCGGCCTCAACCCCATAACCGTCATCCATATGGTCGTTCGAATGTGCGTATTCGTATGTTTTGAATGGGATTTCCGCTTGTTCGAGTTGCACTGTTGCCGGCGTGGAGCCGGCGCCCTTCTCATGCTTTTTCTTGCCCATATCGATTCACTCTAAAACGTATTTGTGTCGGTTAGCAAAAGGGCTTTCGCCGTGAGACGAAAGCCCTTGCACCAAGTTCTACTTAGTGAACTGTGCGGATTGCTCCGCTATGGTTCACTCGGAGATCTCAGCGAAGTACAGCAGGGTGCGCACCATGTTGCAGGTGAAGCCGTACTCGTTGTCGTACCAAGAAACGGTACGAGCCATGGTCACGCCGTCAACGGTGTTGACGTCGGTCTGGGTCGGATCGAACACGCCACCGTGGGTGTCGCCGATGATGTCGGAGGACACGATGCCATCCTCGTTGTAGCCGTAGAAGTCGGTGGAGGAGAAGGCAGCCTTGAATGCGGCGTTGATCTCGTCAGCGGTGACTTCCTTGTTCAGGACGGTGGTCAGCTCGGTGACGGAGCCATCCGGAACCTGGATACGCTGGGCGTGGCCCTGCAGCTTGCCGTTCACGGACGGAACGACCTTGCCGATAGCCTTGGCAGCGCCGGTGGAGTGAGGAATGGTGTTGATTGCGGCGGCACGGTTGTTGCGAGCCTTCGGGAAGCGCGGGCCGTCGAGGATCATCTGGGTGCCGGTATAGGCGTGGATGGTGGTCATGAAGCCAGCCTTGATGCCCCAGTTCTCGTCCAGCAGCTTGACCATGGCGGCCATGGAGTTGGTGGTGCAGGAGCCGGCGGACACGATCACGTCGGAAGCCTTCAGGATCTCGTGGTTCACGCCGAAGACGACGGTCGGGGTGGTCTCGTCCTTGGCCGGAGCGGAGATCAGGACCTTCTTGGCGCCAGCGTTGATGTGAGCCTGGGACTTCTCAGCGGAGGTGTAGAAGCCGGTGCACTCGAGCACGAACTCAACGCCATCGTTCTTGACCCACGGGATGTTGTTGGCATCCTTCTCGGCGTAAACCTTGTATTCCTTGCCATCGACCACGATGGAGTCTTCGGTGGAGGTGACCTCAACCGGGGTGCCATCGTCATGACGGAAGGTGCCGTGGGTGCTGTCGTACTTCAGCAGGTAGGCCAGCATGGACGGGGTGGTCAGATCGTTGATTGCAGCGACCTCAATGTCACCGGCCTGGCCGCCACGAGCCTGCAGCTCGAAGATGCGGCGGAAAGCCAGACGACCGATACGACCAAAGCCGTTAATACCAATCTTAACTGTCATGTAATTCTCCCTTTAGGGTAGGCCACGCGTGTGCTGGGCACACAGAAGCCATTGTTTACCAACGTCACCCACTTTAGTGCGTCACCTGTACTTAAGGCAACGCACTCGCGCGTGTGTTTCAGAAAACGTCGTGTTTTTCCGTGAACGCTCACATCATCTTTTCGAGATAAACGTGATAGACGAAAGGTGATTTTCTTCGCTTTGCGATTAGCGGGATTGGCGTTCGTGCTTGGCAAGCGCTGAAGATACTTTGGTGTCCAACGATCCGAGGTCACCCTCAAATGTGTGGTGCCAAGAGACTGCTGGTAGTGGGGCTTCCGAAGGGAAAGTCACCACCAAGGTGCCATGTTCGACGCCGATATGGGCGGCGGCTCCGTTGAGGAATTCGTTACTGACGCCGTTGACACGTGTGCTGGTCATCGTCATGTCATCTATCTCGTATTTCAGTCCACGTTCGCTCACGCCAAGAGAGGTGTCGGAATGGGAGAATACGGAAACCATACGTCCTGGTTCGACGTTGTTCTCGCCGAAATCGAGTGCTCCATCGCAAATCGCGGTCACAATGGAGCCGTTCCCGTGCAGAAAACCTACTGCACCATGCTGAGCCAGCAATGCCATCAGTTGGATATTGGATATGGTGTGATCGATTCGTCCGCCGAGCGCGCCATATATATGGAAAAGCCGCGCATGGTGTGACCAGCCGATTTTTAGTGCCGACAGAAGGTCTGGATCGTCTTTTTCTGGAGGTAGGGCAATGGTGTGTTCACCCTGTGTCGGACGTTCTCCAGTAAGCGAATCGAAATCGCCCACCACCACGTCAGGCGACATATCAAGTGCGCGTGCATGGTCAAGCCCTCCGTCCGCCGCGATAATGAATGCTCCAGACGGAACGATGGGGGTATCGCTGTAGTATTCGCCAGCCGCGAAAATCACGCATGTGTTGGAATTATCTGTCATATGGGGTCAGTGTAATATGGCGTTGGAATGATTAAAGAAGATGTTTCAGAAGGTTTCATTATGCGACACGCTGTGGTCGCGGTGTGTGGTATTATCTACAAGGCTTGAGAAATCAAGAAAGCGGGATATCCCCACCTGGAAGCCTTTCAGGGCCTCGGGTTCAGGCATAAGCCTCTGGTGCCGTATGAAACGGCAGTGGAAGAGCTGTGGTATGGCTCTTTGTTGCGCCCTCGAATTGGGTGTTTTGGCTTGCCGTGAACATGCGAGACTTTGAAAAACTGCCGATCTGGGAGCATTCCGTCGAATGGAACATGAGGATTGGAGTCATCATCAGCGACGAACCACGCATTAACGACGAGATTCGCGTCTCCCAGGTGCGTCTGATCGGCCCGAACGGCGAGCAGGTGGGAGTCATCGCGACTTCCGTCGCATTGAACCTGGCAAAGGAAGCGAACCTCGATCTCGTCGAGGTGGCGCCCAACGCGAAGCCTCCGGTCGCCAAGCTCATCGATTACGGCAAGTACAAGTACAACGAGAAGATCAAGGCTCGTGAGGCGCGCCGCAACCAGAGCACCGCGGAAATCAAGGAAATTCGCTTCCGTCTGAAGATCGACGACCATGACTTCGAGGTCAAGAAGGGCCATGTGGTGCGCTTCCTGAACGGCGGAGACAAGGTCAAGGTCACCATCATGCTGCGTGGCCGCGAGCAGTCGCGACCGATCGGCGGCGTCGAGTTGCTGCAGCGTCTCGCCAGCGAAGTGGAGGAATACGGCACCGTCGAATTCGCTCCGAAGCAGGAAGGCCGCAACATCATCATGACGCTCGCGCCGAAGGGCAAGAAGGTTCACACCCAGTCCGAGCAGCGTCGTCGTGGCGATCAGTCCCGTGCCGAGCGTCAGGCCCGTCAGGCTGCACGTCTGGCGGCCAAGCAGGAAGCCCAAGCTCAGGCGGCGGCCGAAGCCAAGGCTGCAGTGGCATCCGACAAACCGAAGACTTCCGAAACGAAGTAATAAACAAGGAGGGCAGCAATGCCGAAGATGAAAACTAATTCCGCCGCTTCCAAGCGCGTCCGCGTGACCGGTTCCGGCAAGCTGATGCACGCTGGCTCCGCGATGCGCCACAACCTCGAGCACAAGTCCGCTCGTAAGCGTCGCGCACTGAAGGCCGACGGCGTTCTGGCTACTTCCCAGAGCAAGAACATGAAGAAGCTGCTCGGTCGCTGAGTATAGCGAGAGCGAATAAGAAGACTTAATAGAAAGCTGAGGAATCAAATATGGCACGTGTCAAGCGCGCAGTAAACGCCCACAAGAAGCGTCGCGTCGTTCTCGAGAGGGCTTCCGGCTACCGCGGCCAGCGCTCCCGCCTGTACCGTAAGGCCAAGGAGCAGCTGCTTCACTCCTTTACTTACAACTTCCGCGATCGTAAGGCTCGCAAGGGCGACTTCCGCAAGCTGTGGATCCAGCGCATCAATGCTGCTGTCCGCGCTGAGGGCATCACCTACAACCGCTTCATCCAGGGCCTGCACCTCGCTGGCATCGAACTGGATCGTCGCGCTCTCGCCGAGCTGGCCATCTCTGATCCGGAGACCTTCAAGGCCATCGTCGAGCAGGCCAAGGCCGCTCTTCCGGCTGATGTGAATGCTCCGAAGGAAGCCTGAGCTTCTTCGCTGATTCAGCGTGATTGACAGGAACCCTCGCTCCAGCAATGGGCGGGGGTTCCTGCGTTGCATGGCAGGGCTCGTTTGACCTATGGTAAGGGACCGCTCAGTGGTATACGATGAGCCGGATGGGATCTGCTGGAAGGAGGGTGATGGACGATTTCGAACGGACAATTCGGCAATTCCTCGCTCATATCGACGTTGAACGAGGACTGTCGAAGGCGACGGTGTCGGCGTATGGCGCCGATTTGAAGAAGTATCGTCAGTGGCTTGCCGACCAAGGCGTTGGCGGTATCGCGGCCGTGACGACACAGGATGTGGAACGTTATATCGTCTTCCTTGACGAGTCGGGAGAGTCATCTCGAAGCAAGGCACGCCGGTTGGCCAGCATTCATGCGCTTCATCGTTTCGCAGTGAACGAACATATTGTTGTCGATGATGTGTCCGCGCAGGTAAAGGCCCCTAAGGGCGTGAGCACGCTTCCCGATGTGCTGACCGTTGATGAGGTGGCTAGACTGCTGGACTCTATCCCCGTTTCTCAAAACAGAGAGCATGATGGTGTCGTGTCGGAGTTTCTCGATGATCCGGTGATGTTGCGTGACAAGGCATTGCTTGAATTCATGTATGCGACCGGTGCCCGCGTGTCGGAGGCGTGCGGTGCGAATCTCGATGATGTCGATGTGGACGGCAGAATCGCAAGACTTATGGGCAAAGGCTCTAAGCAGCGGCTGGTTCCCGTCGGCAGCTATGCGTGCGAAGCGATCATCCGGTATTTGCATGCGGGGCGTCCTAAGCTGGAATCCAAATCGAAAGGTCCCGTGGAACGGCGTGCCCTATTTCTGAATAAACGAGGAAAAAGATTGTCGCGACAGTCGGTTTGGGAAATCATCAGGGGAGCGGGGGAGCGTGCGCACATCGATAAGCCGCTGCATCCTCACACCTTGCGGCACTCTTTCGCCACGCACCTTATTCAGGGCGGTGCCGATGTGCGTACCGTGCAGGAGCTGCTTGGTCATGCAAGCGTTACCACCACACAGATTTACACGCATATCAGTCCTGAAAACCTGATTGAGACATATCTGATGTCTCATCCGCGCGCCAGATGATGGTGTTGCTGCCGTTTTGAACGGTGACAATGGACTAGCATGGATTACAGTGAAAATTGACACAAGGATGTTGGTAAGGTAAACGGTATGCCTACGGATTTGCTTGGACGTGATTATGAGACGTTTCCCGCTCCGGAGCCGCTGCAGACGCACGGTCCGGCGAGGATCATCGCCATGTGCAACCAGAAGGGTGGCGTCGGCAAGACCACCAGTTCCATCAATATCGCTGGTGCATTGAGCCAGTATGGGCGTCGCGTGCTTATCGTCGATTTCGATCCGCAGGGTGCCGCCACTGTGGGACTGGGCGATCAACGCCAATACCGTGGAAGATACGGTGTACACCGCACTGTTCAATCCTCGCATGGATGTGCATGTATGTGATTCGACATACCGATTTCGAGAATCTCGATATCATGCCGGCCAACATTGATCTGTCCGCCGCTGAAGTGCAGTTGGTCACCGAAGTTGGGCGCGAGCAGGTGCTGGCTGGCGTGTTGCGTCAGGTCAAGGATGAATACGATGTGATCATCGTCGATTGCCAGCCTTCTCTGGGTTTGCTTACGGTGAATGCGCTGACCGCTGCCGATGGCGTGATCATTCCCGTGGCTGCTGAGTTCTTCGCACTGCGAGGCGTGGCCTTGTTGATGCAGTCCATCGAAAAAGTACAATCCCGCATCAATCCGAGTCTGGAAGTGTACGGAGTGCTCGTCACCATGTTCACGCATACCTTGCATTGTGATGAAGTGTTGCAGCGTATTTATGAGGCATTCCAAGGCAAGGTCTTCCATTCAGTCATCTCACGTTCCATCAAACTTCCGGATTCCACGGTTGCGGCTGCGCCTATCACCATTTATGCGCCGAACCATAAGACCGCGAAGGAATATCGTGAGGTTGCCCGAGAGCTGATTGCTCAGGGCATCGTCGCATAAGACGCATAGGGCTCCTTCGTGGGGCCTTTTTCGTTGAAGGGCATACGTGGGTTGAAATTCAAGCGGTGTGGTGAAACACTGCACTTATAGTCATGTTGACTATAAGTGCTACACTGTGATTCCGGAACAATTCAAATCGACAAAAGATCGGAGAGGTGAGGTCGCGATGATCATGGGCAATGTCTCAGAACGGCGCAAACAGCCGCCGCAGGTGGGCGTTTCCGTGGTCATTCTCGCTTTGGGGCCAGCTTCCCACGGAACGCAGGAACATGCTCGAACCAGTGCGGGATCCACCTTGTGGATACCGCTGGTCCGGCGCGTGCGCCAGCCTTTTCTTGGCCAGTGGGCGTTGCCCGGTGGTGGTTTGAGGGCTGACCACTCGCTGGAGCAATCTGCCTACGTTGCGCTGGAATCCACGACATCGTTGCATCCACGGTATCTTGAACAGCTGTATACATTCGGCGATCCGGCGCGCTCACACGGCGGGCTGCCGATGGTATCCATCGTCTATTGGGCGTTGGTCGACGATCTTAACGGGCAACTCGGGCAGAGTATCGACGACAATGTCAAATGGTTTCCTGTGGATGATCTGCCTGAGTTGGCATTTGACCATGGCGACATCGTGGACTACGCCCTCAGCAGACTTCGTGGCAAAATCGAATATCCGCAGATCGTCACCAGATTGGTAGGCGAGAGGTTTACGCTGAGCCAGCTGCATGACGTGTACGAGGCCGTTGCCGGTCAGAGCATCGATCTGGCGAATTTCCGCCGTAAGATGCTCGCATCCGGGCAGCTGGAGGACACCGGTGACAAATTGCGTGTCGGACGCAATCGTCCGGCAACGGTGTATCGCTACACCATGGATGTGCTCCGACAGTCGACATGGAGCGATGCTCGGGATCGCCATGATTTCGATGTGCGGGAAACGCAGGATGATGTGCTTTCCGCGTTGACGACGATCTGACGTCTTTTCGGATTGTTTCCTTTTCAGACGATTCTGTCTGGTTTTCGGCATGCCTTGTAGGCATGGTCGTTTCGTATGAGAGGAAGAAGTATGACATCCGTGCAATCCGCATCGGTTGCTTCGTCGGGTTCGTTGACACGCAATGAGCGTCTTGATCGCCTGCCGTTTAACAAAGCGCATAGGAAACTTCTGGTGGCGTCCGGTATCGGCTGGGCTTTCGACGCCATGGACGTCGGCTTGGTGTCCTTCGTTGTGGCGGCCATCGCGGCTGACCCGCATTTCAATTTGACACCAACCGAGAAAAGCTGGGTGCTGTCCATCGGCTTCGTCGGCATGGCGATCGGTGCTGCGCTGGGTGGTTTTGTAGCCGATCGTGTTGGCCGCAAAACGGTCTTTTCCGCGACGCTGGTGATTTTCGGTTTGGCGAATGGCGGCATGGCACTGTCATGGTCGTTGGCCGCGCTTTTGATCGCTCGTCTGATCATCGGTCTTGGTTTGGGCGCCGAACTGCCAGTGGCTTCCACTCTGGTTTCTGAATTCTCTCCGACCAAACAACGCGGTCGTATGACGGTGCTGTTGGAATCCTTCTGGGCTGTCGGCTGGATTGTCGCCGCCTGCATTGGCTACTTTGTGATTCCGAATACCGGCGATTGGGGTTGGCGCTGGGCTTTGCTCATTGGCGCGTTGCCGCTGCTGTATGCCATTGTGACGCGTGTTCATATTCCGGAATCCGTGCGATTCCTGGAATCCAAGGGGCGTGAGGACGAAGCCGAACAGGCCGTACGCTATTTCGAACAGGCAAGTGGCATCGAGCCAGTGGCTTCCCCGAAGGGCAAACCACTGCCGAAGATCAACACCCGCGAACTGTTCGGCAAAAAGTGCATCGCGCGCACCGCAGCCATTTGGGCCACGTGGTTCTTCGTGAACTTCTCCTACTATGGAGCGTTCACATGGATGCCGTCGCTGCTGGCCGACCAGTTTGGCTCGCTGACCAAGTCGTTCGGCTATACGCTGGCCATCGCCGTCGCGCAGTTGCCGGGATACTTCCGTCGGCCGCAGTGGCTGGTGGAGATCTGGGGCCGCAGGAAGACGCTGAGCGTGTTCCTTGCCGTGTCGGCCGTGGCCGCGTTTGCTTTCTCGCAAGCGGGTTCCGTAGCTGCGGTGTTGGGCTTTGGCATGTTGTTGTCCGCATCCAATCTTGGCGCGTGGGGCGTACTGTATGCGGTGACTCCGGAAATCTATCCGACCCGCCTGCGCGCTGCTGCGTCCGGTGCTGCTGCGGCATGTGGCCGAGTGGCTGCCATCATAGCTCCGCTGCTCATGCCGTGGTTCCTGACGCTGTCCGGTGGCAACAAGGCGGTGGCATTCATCGTTTTCGCGGTCGCCTTCATTCTGGCCTGCGTTGCGGCGTTGTGCTTGCCGGAACGCACTGGTAAGGAACTTGAGGATTAACGAATTATTTTGAGTGGTCCCAAGAGATCATACGTTTGCGGTTGTTGAGATTCGACAACCGCAAACTTTGTATGTGGGCGAAAGCGCTGGGACCGGAACTGTCGTAATGGTTCGCTAGGATTGGCTCGGTTTGTGTGGAGTACGGATTTGTAAGTACCGATAACCAGTATGTACCGAACGGTAACGCAAGAGAACAGCAATACTAAGAGAGGTTTCGATGGCGGTTCGCGGCGATATCCGAAATGTAGCGATTGTGGCACACGTCGATCACGGCAAGACCACGTTGGTCAATGCCATGCTGGCACAGTCCCACGTGTTCAACGAGCGTGAGGAAGTCCCGGACCGTGTGATGGATTCCAACGATCTGGAACGTGAGAAGGGCATCACCATCCTCGCCAAGAACACCGCTGTGCAGTACACCGGTCCGCTGGCCGCCAAGTACGGCCATCCGGAAGGCATCACCCTCAACATCATCGATACTCCTGGTCACGCCGATTTCGGCGGCGAGGTCGAGCGTGGCATCTCCATGGTTGATGGCGTCGTGCTGCTCGTCGACGCATCCGAAGGCCCGCTGCCGCAGACCCGCTTCGTGCTGCGCAAGGCTTTGGAAGCCAAGCTGCCGGTTATCCTGTGCGTGAACAAGACCGATCGTCCGGACGCACGTATCGAAGAGGTCGTTGGAGAATCCTCCGATCTGCTGCTCGGCCTGGCTCAGGACGTTATCGAAGAGGGTATCGATCTCGATGAGGATGCGCTGTTCGACCTGCCGGTCATCTACTGCGCCGCCAAGGCCGGTTACGCTTCCGAAAACCAGCCGGAGAATGGCGGTCTGCCGGATAACGAAGATCTCGAACCGCTGTTCGAAGCCATCATCAAGAACATTCCGGCTCCGGAATACGAGGAAGGCGCGCCTTTGCAGGCACACGTCGCCAACATCGATTCCTCTGATTTCCTGGGTCGACTCGGCTTGGTGCGTATCTACAACGGCACTCTCGAAAAGGGCAAGACCTACGGTCTGTCCCGTGTGGACGGCTCCATCGAGAACTTCCGCGTGTCCGAGCTGCTGCGTACGCAGGGCCTGGAGCGCACCCCGGTCGAATCCGCAGGTCCTGGCGACATCGTCGCCGTCGCCGGCGTGAATGACATCATGATCGGCGAAACCATCGTTGATCCGTCCGATCCGCGCCCGCTGCCGCTGATCCACGTTGATGATCCGGCCATCTCCATGACTTTCGGCATCAACGATTCTCCGCTTGCCGGAACCGAAGGCAAGGACCACAAGCTTACCGCCCGCATGATCAAGGATCGCCTTGACCGCGAACTCATCGGCAACGTGTCCATCAAGGTGCTGCCGACCGAACGCCCGGATGCATG
>ENA-OQNM01000366-OQNM01000366.1-human-gut-metagenome-genome-assembly--contig:-NODE-366-length-17016-cov-3.304636_pt1 | contig 17016 bp, 24 predicted proteins | sample MGYA00242632_ERZ504886 | MGnify/ENA primary metagenome ERZ504886 (study PRJEB26092, sample SAMD00036424) | human gut metagenome | host: Homo sapiens | study: EMG produced TPA metagenomics assembly of... | reverse complement strand
TACAGTGGTGAACACGGTGCCTGCGCCGGTGCTCAGCGAGGCAGTGCTGGCCCGGCTGCGGCCGCAGAGCTTTATCGTAGATCTGGCGTCCCGCCCCGGCGGCACCGACTTCGACGCGGCCCGGCGGCTGGGTCACAGAGCCATCCATGCGCTGAGCCTGCCTGCCGCCTGCGCGCCCGAGACGGCAGGCGAGGCGGTGGCCCAGACAGTGTGCGAGATGATCGGGCAGAGGGAGGAAGCATCATGATAGAAAAGAAACGACGCTGTGCGGCCTTTGCGGTCTGCGGCAGCTTCTGCACACTGGAAGCGGCGCTGGATGCGGCCCGTGCGCTGCGGGGCAGGGGTGGAGCTTCTGCCTGTGATGTAGCTTTGCGGCGGGGCAGGACACCCGCTTTTGGCCGGGCCTCCGGCTGGTCGGCGATCAGCTGGAAGGGCTAGACGGGCCGTCCGGTTCTGGACACCCTGCAGGCGGTGGAGCCTCTCGGCCCACGGCATCTGGCCGACGCCCTCGTGATCGCGCCCTGCACGGGGGCCACACTGGCCCGGCTGGCCGAGGGCCTTTCCGACACGCCGGTGACGCTGGCGGCGAAGAGTCTGCTCCGGGTGGGCTGTCCCGTCGTCATCGCTGTCTCGACAAACGACGGGCTGGGCGCTTCCGGGGAGAACATCGCCCGGCTCTACCAGCGCAAGCACTATTATTTTGTGCCTTACGGGCAGGATGACCCTAACACCAAGCCCCAGAGCCTCAAGGCACGGTTCGAGCTGCTGCCCCAGACGCTGGAAGCGGCGCTGGAAGGGCGGCAATTACAGCCGGTGCTGCAATGTCCGTGTGGATGAAAGGTGTCTTTTCAGGCAGGGGAAAGTGTGGTATACTAAGTTTATCTATGAAGATTTGTGGAGAATGATCGAATGAAAAAATACATCGCTGCACTTTTTACAGCGTTGCTCCTGCTCTGCACGGCGCTGTCTGCCGGGGCAGTGGGCCCGGCCCTGACCACGACGGAGGCTTACTGCATCATTGATGCAGACACCGGCCTCGTGCTGGCACAGCAGAATATGAACGAAGAACTGCACCCGGCGTCCATCACCAAGGTGATGACGCTGGGCCTTGCCTGCCAGAAGGCGCAGGGAAACTGGGATGATATAAAGCTCACCGTGACCCACGAGGATGTTTACTCGCTGGCAGGCACCGATTCCAGTCACATTGCCCTGCGCGAGGGCGAAGAAGTGCCCCTGACCGATGCACTGTATGCCACCATGATCGGCCAGTGCCAACGACGGCGCGAACCTGCTGGCCGAATATGTGGGAGAGGGCACCATCGCGGACGGCGTGGCAAAGATGAATGCGCGGGTAGAAGAGCTGGGCCTTGCGCACACCCACTTTGCAAACCCCCACGGCATCAGCGACGAGGACCACTACACCAGTTGCTACGATATGGCGCAGATCCTGCGCTGGGCACTGGAGCAGCCGGGCTTTGAGCAGGTGTTCACCCGCAATGAGATGTACACCATGGACCCCACCAACATCCAGCCCGTGACCCGCTACTTTTCCCAGCAGGACAAAATGCGCATCGGCTCCAGCCGGTACTACATCTCGTCCATTCTGGGTTCCAAGCTCGGTTATACCAACACGGCCCGCTACAGCTACGCCTGTCTGGCGGAGCAGAACGGCATCCGGCTCATCTGCGTGACCATGCAGAGCGAGCTGAGCACTGATAAATACAACGATATGCGCACCCTGCTGGATTATGCGTTCAGCACCTTTACCGGCTACACCGACCTGCCCGCGCAGGGCATCACAGCACCGTTAAGCGTGGTGGGCGGCGGCGGGAGCCTTGGCACCGTGACCGTCTCCGACCCCGGCGTGCGGCTGCTGCTGGCCAACGGCCTGACTGCCGACGATGTGGAGGTGACACTGGAACTGCCGGAAAGCTATGTCCTTGGCTCCGACCCGGAGGTGTACGCTGTGTACACCGTCCACGGCGGCGAAAAGCAGGAGAGCACCAGCGTGAAGGTTCCGGCAAAGATCTCCGGCATGGCCGACCTGCTGGCTCAGAGCACCGGGGCACAGCTGGCTTCCTCCGGGGACGTGGCCCCCGGCCGCAGTGCCTGGATGCTGGCCGGCATCTCCCTGGGCTGCACGGCCGCCGCGGCCGTGGTCACCGTGCTGGTGATGCGGCTGGTGAACCGCATCCGGCGCAAAAAACGCCGCCGCTCCCGCCCGGGGCCGCGGCACGGCAACTAAGCGTAAAAGCCTGCCCGACCGCAGACTTTTCCAGATAAACAAAATGCTTCACAAAAGAGAGGTACAAAAATATGGGCAAGTTTACTTTCACACAGACCGAGATCCCCGGCGTGGTGGTCATTGAGCCGCAGGTATTCGGCGATGACCGCGGCTACTTCATGGAGACCTACCAGAAGGACCAGTTTGCCGAGGCCGGCATCGACAAGGAGTTCGTGCAGGACAACCAGAGCCGTTCCACCCGGGGCGTGCTGCGGGGCCTGCACTTCCAGAAGGACCACACCCAGGGCAAGCTGGTGCGCGTGACCAAGGGCGAAGTGTACGACGTGGCCGTGGACTGCCGCCCCCACAGCGCCACCTTTGGCAAGTGGGTGGGCGTGACCCTGTCCGAGGACAATAAGAAGATGTTCTATATCCCGGAGGGATTTGCCCACGGTTTCCTGGTGCTGAGCGATGTGGCAGAATTCTGCTATAAGTGCACCGATGTGTACGACCCCACCAGCGAGGGCGGCATCCCCTACGACGACCCCACCGTGAACGTGCAGTGGCCGGACTGCGGCTGCGAGCACAAGACCAGCGCAAAGGACAAGCTGCACGAGCCCTTTGCCGCCCAGAAGTTTGAATTCTTTGAAAAGTGGTGATCGCCCGTGGCAAAATGGAAGGCAATGTGGAACGGCTTCTGGCGCTACCGCTATCTGCTGTGGAACCTGGTCAGCCGTGACTTCAAGCTCAAATACCGCCGCAGTGTTCTGGGCGTGGTGTGGAGCGTGCTCAACCCGCTGCTGATGTGTCTGGTGTACTGGGCCGTGTTCAGCAGTCTGATGGACATGCGGGGCAGCGGCATCGACAACTTTGCCGTCTTTCTGATGTGCGGCCAGCTGCTGTTCAACTTTTTCAACGAGGCCACCTCCACCAGCATGAGCAGCGTGCTCAGTGCCGCTCCGCTGCTGAAAAAGGTGTATATCCCCAAGTATATCTTCCCCCTGGAAAAGTGCTGCTTTGCCATGGTGAACTGCGTGTTCAGCTTTGTGGCCCTGCTGCTGGTCATGATCTTTACCGGCGCACCCTTCCACTTCACCCTGATCGAGGCAGTGTACCCGCTGGTGACCCTGTTCTTCTTCAGCCTGGGCGTGGGTCTGTTTCTGGCGGCAGCCACGGTGTTCTTCCGGGACATCATGCACATCTGGAGCGTGTTCATCACGGCGCTGCTGTATTTCTCCGCCATCTTCTACGACCCCACCCAGATGACCTTTTCCATCGGCGGCTTCAACATGCAGCAGATCATCAAGCTGAACCCCATGTACTGGTACATCACGGGCTTCCGCCGTACCGTGATGTGGGGCATCCCGCTGGACTTCAACATGTTTGCGGTGTGCGGCATCTGTGCCCTCATCTCTATGTGGTTGGGCGTGAGCGTGTTCCGCAAAACGCAGGACCGCTTCGTGCTGCATATTTAAGGAGGAAGAACAATGGAACCCATCATCAAAGTAGACAATGTTTCCATGTGCTTCAACCTCTCCAAGGAAAAGCATGAGAGCCTGAAGGAATATTTTCTGGCCATGGTGCAGGGCCGGCTGCAGTACGACGAGTTCTACGCCCTCAAGGACGTGAGCCTGGACATCATGCCCGGCGATTTTTACGGCCTTGTGGGCCTGAACGGTTCGGGCAAGTCTACCCTGCTCAAGACCATTGCGGGCGTGTACAAGCCCAGCAAGGGCAAGGTGACCGTCAACGGCACCATCGCGCCCCTCATCGAGCTGGGCGCGGGTTTTGATATGGACCTGACCGCCCGGGAGAACATCTACCTCAACGGCACGGTGCTGGGCTTCTCGCCCAAGTATCTGGACGAAAAGTTTGACGAGATCGTGGAGTTCAGCGAGCTGCAGAATTTCCTCGATGTGCCGCTGAAGAACTACTCCTCCGGCATGGTGGCCCGCATCGGCTTTGCCATTGCCACCATCACCAAGCCCGATATCCTCATCGCAGACGAGGTGCTGTCGGTGGGCGATTTCCTGTTCCAGCAGAAATGCGAAAAGCGCATGAAGGAGCTGATGGCGGGCGGCACCACGGTCATTCTGGTGTCCCACTCCATTGAGCAGATCGAGCGCATGTGCAGCAAGGTGGCATGGCTGAGCCACGGCCACCTGAAGATGAACGGCGACACCGAAACAGTCTGTGCGGCCTACAAGGCCACCCAGCGCGGCGAGGCATGAGTATGAACCTGCGACTGAAACGTGCCAGAGAGCTGGCAGGATATGCCGTGCAGCTGACCAGGGACGAGGGGCTGCCCACCATGCTCAAGCGGGGCGCGGGCTTTGTCAAACGCCGCTGTTTTGGCAAGCGCGCCCGCTACCTGCCCGCCAAAAAGGTGCTGGAAGCCCAGCGCGCAGAGATGGCCGGAAAGACGGCCGACACCTGCGGTCTGCCCACCATTTCCATCCTGACTCCGCTGTATAATACCCCGGAAAAATACCTGCGGGAATTTCTGGATTCCTTTGTGAACCAGACCGCGCCCAACGGGCAGCTCTGCCTGGCCGATGCCTCCGACGCGCAGCACGGTGATGTGCAGCGCATCGTGGAGGAATATCAGGCAAAGAATCAACGCATCGTATACAAAAAGATCGAAAACAAGGGCATTGCGGCCAACACCAACGCCGCTGCGCAGCTGGCGACAGGGGAGTATCTGGCGCTGGCCGACCACGACGACATTCTGGCACCCCACGCCCTGTACACCATGGGTCAGGCAATCCTGCAGCTGCGGCAGCGTGGCGAGCCGGACGGCTTTTTGTACAGCGACGAAGCCCTGTTCAGCAAGAGCATCCGGCGGCCCATCGCGGCCCACTTCAAGCCGGACTACGCCCCGGACTACCTGCTGTGCTGCAACTACATCTGCCATCTGGCGGTGTTACAAAAAAGCCCTGTGGGACGAGCTTGGCGGTGAACGCCCGGAGTGCGATGGCAGTCAGGACCACGACCTGTTCCTGCGGCTGCTGGAACGTACCGGCGGTGCGGCCCATGTGCCGCAGGTGCTGTACTACTGGCGGGTGCACGCGGGGTCTACCTCCGGCGGTACGGAGGCCAAGCCCTATGTGGCGGCGGCGGCCAAAAAGGCACTGGCAGATCATCTGGCCCGCACCGGCCGCACCGGTACCGTGGAGGATGGGCTGTTTCCCAGCACTTATCGGGTGAAGTGGGACATCGTGGGCGACCCGAAGGTGAGCATCCTGATCCCCAACAAGGACCACATTGACGATCTGGAAAAGTGCCTGCACAGCCTCTGGGCTAAGACCAGCTGGGACAACTTTGAGGTCATTGTCATCGAGAACAACTCCACCGACCCGGAAACGTTTGCCTACTATCAGAAAGCACAGCAGTGCTACGATGGTCTGCAGGTAGTCACCTAACCCGAAAAAGGGGTTCAACTTTTCCGGCATCAACAATTTTGGCCGGAAGTATGCCACCGGCGACTACCTGCTGCTGCTGAACAACGACGTGGAGGTACGCAACGCCGACTGGCTCACTGAGCTGCTGCGGCAGTGCGCCCACCCCGGCGGAGCAGCCATCTGCGGTGCAGAACTGTTCTACCCGGACGAGACGCTGCAGCATGCGGGCGTCATCACGGGGTTGGGCGGCTACGCGGGCCACAGCCACAAGTACAAAAAGGCCGGCGGCAGCGGCTACATGTTCCGTGCCGCCACCGTGCAGGATCTTTCGGCGGTGACCGGTGCCTGCCTGCTGGTGAAAACCAGTGTGTGGGATGAGATGGGCGGCCTGGACGAGGCCTTTGCGGTGGCCTTCAACGACGTGGACTTCTGTCTGCGGGTGCGGGAGGCCGGGTATCGCATCGTCTGGACACCCTATGCACAGCTGACCCACTACGAGAGCAAGAGCCGCGGCGGCGACGAGAAGGACCCGGTGAAGGCCCGGCGTTTTGCATCGGAGCAGCAGCGCCTGTATGACGTGCACGGGAAGGCCAACATTCTGGATGACCCTTATTACAACCCCAACCTGACCCGCGACCGGGAGGATTTTTCCGAGAGCGATGACCTGCGCAGCCTGAAAGAGGGCCGCGTGAGCGTGCGGTGGAGGTAAACCATGAACATCAAGGGACATTTTGAGACCATTACCCGGCACAAGCTGCTGGTGATGAAGTACTGCTTTGCCTGCGGGCTCTACGAGCAGGGCCTTGCCCACGACCTGAGCAAGTACAGCCCCACCGAGTTCATCCCGGGCTGTATCTACTATCAGGGCGACCACAGCCCCAACGAAGCCGAGCGCGCCGACCGGGGCTATTCGTCTGCATGGCTGCACCACAAGGGCCGCAACAAGCACCATCTGGAATACTGGATCGACTATGCCAGCAACAAGACCGGGCTGGGCGGCATGAAGATGCCCCTGCGCTATGTTTGTGAGATGGTGTGCGACCGGGTGGCGGCCAGCCAGATCTATCTGGGCGACCAGTACACCGATGCCTCCCCTTGGGAATACTACGAGCGCAGCAAGAACCACTACCTGATGCACCCGGAGACCCGCGCCCTGCTGGAAAAGCTGCTGAAGATGGTGCGCGACCTCGGGCAGGACCGCACCTTTGCGTACATGAAGTTCCTGCTGGGCTGCCAGAAGGATTACTGAGCGTCATATCTGAATAAAAAACTACCGCCGATGGTTCCATCGGCGGTATTTTTCTTTGGGATGCTCCGCAGAAACACAAACCCCCCGCCCGGCGGCACAGGCCGTTCAGGCTGGGGGGACGAAGCGTGCGGGTCTACGAGCACGCAGTTACTCTTCGTTGTCGTAGATGTGGATATAGCGCGGGGCGTTTTTGTCCTGCCACAGCAGCAGGGCGGCGGTGAGCGCCACAGCGAGGGTGGTAAACACGGCAAGCAGAGCCTTGAGAACTTTCATGGTCAGGAACCTCCTTGGTCGATCTTGTGCGGAGCACAGCAAGTGCTCCACCGGATAAGCAACTCTAGTATAGCATAATCCGCAGGGAAAGGCAAACGGCAGTACAAAGGAAAAAATACGGTGGTTAGAAAAAACTAACCACAAAAAAACGAGCAAGAAAGTTCAGGAAATCACATCATTTTTGCGGGGTTGTCGTTGACTTCCGACGCCAAAATGATACAATGGGTATGTTAAGCAGCTGCTGTCCCTGTACCAGTGCGCCTGCATGGGCGTGGGGGCGGCAATTCAAGCAGAATGGGGGATTTAATTCCATGTTGAACAAGCTGAAACGTGCGGCGCTTGGCGCGCATACGCCGCATGACAAAGCAACTGCTGCAAGCAAACCTGTTCCGATGCCTCTGCCCGCGCAGGTACGCATCCTGATGAGCCAGCACATTGGCGCACCCGCCAAGGCTCTGGTCAAAAAGGGCGATGAAGTGTTCGTCGGCACCAAGATCGGTGAGGCGGGCGGCTTTGTTTCTGCCAACATCCACTCCAGTGTTTCCGGCACCGTGGCCGCAGTGGAGCCTTTCCGTCTGTCCAATGGCCGCACCTGTGATTCTGTGGTCATCAAGACCGATGGCAAGCAGACCGTTGACCCGGCCGTCCAGCCGCCGGTGGTGACCGATAAGGCCAGCTTTATGGCAGCCGTGCGCGAGTGCGGCCTGGTAGGTTTGGGCGGCGCAGGCTTCCCGACCGACGTCAAGCTGCAGCCCAAGCAGCAGGTGGATACCCTGCTGATCAACGCTTCCGAGTGTGAAGTGTGGCTGACCAGCGACACGCAGGAGATGCTGAACTGCAGCGATGACATCATCCGCGGCATCAAGGCCGTGCTGCAGTACACCGGCATCCCGAAGTGCATCATCGGCATTGAGAACAACAAGCCCGAGTGCATCGACCTGCTGTGCAAAAAGACCCAGGGCGACAGCACCATTGAGGTCAAGCCCCTGCCCAGTGTCTACGGCACCGGCGCAGAGCTGATCCTCATTGAAAAGTGCCTGGGCCGCGAAGTGCCCCACGGCGGTCTGCCCGCCGACGCCGGCGCCATCGTGATGAACGTGACCAGTGTGTCCACCCTGGGCAAGTATCTGGCCACCGGCATGCCGGTGGTGGAGCGCACCATCACCGTGGACGGCGATGCCTGCGCAAAGCCCCAGAACGTTGTGGTGCCTGTGGGCACTTCCTATCAGGACATCATCGACTTTGCCGGTGTCAAGGGCACCCTGGGCAAGGTGGTGGCCGGCGGTGCCATGATGGGCCCCGCTGTGGAGAACCTGAGCTACCCCACCACCAAGACGACCTCCGGTCTGATCCTGCTGAGCGAGGTTGCTGCCCAGCCCGCTCCGGTCAATCCCTGCATCCGCTGCGGCCGCTGCGTGGAGTACTGCCCCATGGGCCTGGAGCCCGTGGAGGTGAACCAGGCTTATGCTGCCCGTGACGTGCAGGAGCTGGGCAAGCTGCATGCAGACTACTGCTTCAACTGCGGCAGCTGCTCCTTCGTCTGCCCGGCCAAGCGCCCGGTGACCCAGATGATGAGCCTGGCAAAGGCATTCTACCTTGGTGAAATCAAAAAAGGAGGCAATAAGTAATGGATACGAAGCTTATTGTTTCGGCTTCCCCGCATGTGCGCAGCGAAGAGACCACGCAGAGCCTGATGGCCAACGTGATCGTGGCCCTGTGCCCCTGCGTGGTGGCCTCTGCCATCATTTTTGGCGTGCGTGCGCTGCTGGTCACGGCAGTGTCCGTCATTGCCAGCGTGGCCTTTGAGTGGCTATACTGCAAGCTGCTCAAGAAGCCCAACCCCATCAGTGATCTGTCCGCTGTGGTCACCGGCATCATCCTGGCCATGAACGTGCCCGTGGGCATGCCCATCGGCCAGCTGATCATCGGTGATCTGGTGGCCATCGTCATCGTCAAGCAGCTGTTCGGCGGCATCGGCATGAACTTTGCCAACCCCGCTCTGGTGGGCCGTATTGTGCTGTTCGTCAGCTTTGCAAGCTCCATGAACAAGTGGGTGTTCCCGGATGCAGCCGTGGACCAGCTGTCCAGCGCTACCCCGCTGGCTGTGGCCGACAAGTCCAAGCTGAGCCTGCTGGATCTGTTCATGGGCATCCATGGCGGTGTGCTGGGTGAGACCTGCGCTCTGGCCATCGTGCTGGGTCTGATTTACCTGGTGGCCACCAAGACCATCAGCATCGCCATCCCTGCTTCTTATGTGGGCAGCATGTTCGTGTTCTACCTGATCGCTACCCGCGATCTGCACGCTGCGCTGGCAGCCGTGCTGAGCGGCGGCCTGCTGTTTGGTGCCGTGTTCATGGCCACCGACTACGTCACCAGCCCCTTCACCCTGAAGGGCAAACTGGTGTACGGTGTGGCACTGGGCATCGTGACCTTTGCCATCCGTTACTGGGGCAGCTACACCGAGGGCGTGTCCTTCGCACTGCTGTTCATGAACCTGTGGGTCCCGTACATCAATGACCTGACCCGTCAGACCCCGTATGGCTACGTCAAGCCTGCGAAGAAAGCGAAGGAGGGTGCTGACAAATGAGTAAGACCTCGAATTCCAACTGGGAGACTACCGTCAAGCCCATCGTCGTGCTGAGCGTGATCTCTCTGGTCGTCAGCCTGCTGCTGGCTCTGGTGAACTCCATGACCGCCCCGGTCATTGCCGAGAACACCAAGCGCACCACGCTGGCTGCTTACGTCGGCGTGCTGCCTTCTGTCTCGGACGCTACTGAGCTGGAGGAAGTGACCGGCTACACCACCGCCAATGTCACCGGCGTGGTCAAGGCTCCGGACGGCAGCCTGGCCATCAAGGCCGAGGAGTCCGGCTTTGACGGCGGCATCGTCACCGTCATCGTCGGCATGGATGCCAACGGCACCGAGACCGGCATCTGGGTGGACGCTTCTACCCAGACCAAGGGCATCGGCAGTGCCGTGGCCGAAGACGATTTCCTGAAGCAGTTTGACGGCCTGGATTGCACCCAGAACGTTGTGATGGGTGAGAACGGCGTGGACGGCAAGACCGGCGCAACCTTCTCCTCCAAGGCTCTGTTTGCCGCCATCAACGACTGCGTCAACTGCTACAACGAGCTGGCATAAAGGAGGTTGGTAAGAAATGGCACAAGAAAAGAAGTCCAAGGTAAGCATCCTTACCAACGGCATCATCAAAGAGAACCCCGTTCTGCGTCTGGTTCTGGGTACCTGCTCCACGCTGGCTGTCACCACCGCCGTGTCCAGTGCTCTGGGCATGGGCGCTGCGTTCACCTTCGTGCTGGTGTGCGCCAACATCATGATCTCCCTGCTGCGCAAGGTGATCCCCGGCAAGGTGCATCTGCCCTGCTACATCGTCATCATTGCAGGCTTCGTGACCATCGTGCAGATGTTCATGCAGGCCTACATGGAGAGCCTGTACAACGCACTGGGCGTGTTCCTGCCCCTGATCGTTGTCAACTGCATCATTCTGGGCCGTGCCGAGATGCTCGCCTGCAAGAACAGCGTGGTGGACAGTGCACTGGACGGCATCGGCATGGGCATCGGCTACACCCTGACGGTCGTGCTGATGGCTACCATCCGTGAGATCCTGGGCAGCGGCACCTGGCTGGGCTTCAAGATCCTGACCGGACAGCGTTGCCAAAATCGGCATCATGACCCAGGCTCCCGGCGCCTTCTTCTGCTTCGGCCTGCTGATGGCCGGCTGTGTGTGGCTGGAAGGCAAGCTGGACGCCCGCATCGAGCGCAAGAGCTGCTGTGACATTGACAACCTGAAGAAGGAGGCGGAATAAGATGCTTGTCAAACTCGCTGCTATCTTCTTCAGCATGATCCTTGTCAACAACTACGTGCTGGTGAAGTTCTATGGTATCTGCCCGTTCCTGGGCGTTTCCAAAAAGCTGGACTCCTCCGTTGGTATGTCCGGCGCTGTTATCTTCGTCATGTTCATGGCCACGGCCGTGACCTTCCCCATCCAGATCTTCGTTCTGGATCCGGCTAAGCTGGGCTATCTGCAGACCATCGTGTTCATTCTGGTCATCGCCGTGCTGGTGCAGTTCATCGAGATCTTCCTCAAGAAGTATGTCGTTGCCCTGTACAACTCGCTGGGCGTTTACCTGCCCCTGATCACCACCAACTGTTGCGTGCTGGCTGTCACCATCCTGGTCGTGGATGACTACGGTGCAGATGTGGCAGCTCTGGGCTTTGGCGCTGCCTACATTGAGGCTCTGGTCTGCTCCATCGGCGCAGGCGTCGGCTTCATGCTGGCCATGGTCATGTTCAGCGGTGTGCGCAAGCGCGTGGAAGCCTGCGATCCCCCGGAACCCTTCAAGGGCCTGCCCATCACCCTGATCGCAGCAGCAATCACCAGCCTGTCCTTCATGGGCTTCGGCGGCATCGTCGAAAACCTGTTCAATGTCACGCTGTAAGGGAGGAACAGGAAAATGAGTATTGTATCTGCTGTTGTTCTGTGTACCCTCGTGGGCGCAGTCGGTGCCATCATCCTGGTGGCAGCGTCCAAGTTTATGGCGGTCGAGGAAGACCCCCGCATTGAGGAAGTTGCCGGCTGCCTGGCCGGTGCAAACTGCGGCGGCTGCGGCTACGCAGGCTGTGCCGACTACGCAAAGGCTGTCGTTATGGACGGCGTGCCTTGCGACAAGTGCGCTCCCGGCGGCCCCAAGGCTGCTGCTGCCATCGCCAAGATCATGGGCGGTGAGGCAAGCGCTGTGGAGAAGAAGGCTGTGGTCCAGTGCCAGGGCAATACCGAGCACTGCAAGCCCAGCTATGACTACAAGGGCATCCAGACCTGTGCCGCTGCTGCGGCCCTGTACGGCGGCCCCAAGACCTGTTCCTTCGCCTGCATCGGCCTGGGCGACTGCACCAAGGTGTGCAAGTTCGACGCCATCCACATCGTGGACGGTGTGGCCAAGGTGGACAAGGACAAGTGCACCGGCTGCGGTGCCTGCGCCAATACCTGCCCCAAGAAGGTCATCATGATCGACGCTGCCGGCCCGCGTAAGCCGGTGGTCATGTGCTCCAACCAGGACAAGGGTGCGGTGGCCAACAAGGTCTGCACCACCTCCTGCATTGCCTGCGGCATGTGCGAGCGCACCTGTAAGTTCGACGCCATCCATGTGGTGGATGGTGTGGCCCGTGTGGACTATGACAAGTGCAAGGGCTGCGGCATGTGCGCCCAGAAGTGCCCCAAGAAGATCATTCTCTTCCCCCTGAAGGACGATCCGTATCCCCCGAAGCCCGTGGTGAAGCCTGCTGCCCCGGCAGCGGCCAAGCCCGCCGCTCCTGCCGCTCCCGCTGAAAAACCCGAGACCAAGGCAGAGTAAAAATCGCATCGAGCAAACCCTGAAAGAAGGGATGGACAAGCGTCCATCCCTTCTTTTTGTGTTTTTGGGGTAAAATCCGGTTGCGCTGGGGCAGAATTGTGGTTTAATGGAGAAAAAGACCCTTGCGGGAGAAATCGAGGAACATCATGGAACAACAGAGCACACGTCTGCGCAATGCGGGCTTTGCGACCTTCTTTTTCAGCGGCATCTGCTCCATCCATGCGGGGATGGTGGTCAGCCTGCTGCAGGAGCGCTATGGGTTTGCCTATGGAATGACCGGCAGCCTGCTGTCGCTGCTGAGCATCGGCAACCTGCTGGCTGGATTCCTGATCGGTGTGCTGCCGGCGGCGTCCGGCGGTGCCATCCTGATGTCGTGGGTCGTGGGCATCGTGTCGGAAAAAGCAGGCCTTGCCGCTGGGATGGCCTCCAACATCGTGCCCTGCGTGGGGCTGGTGCTGTTCACCCTGCTGGTGGCACGCCTGCCGGAAGAATAAGGGCAGAAGGCGATAAAACGGAACTTGTGAGGGACAGGAGTTATGGCAAAGCATGAATTTGGAATAATGCAAACAGCTCCACAAAAGGGGCAAAGATACGATGTATATGCCCCTCAAAAGTATAATTGTATAACAGTTGATGATGGTTGCTTGGAAAATGTTGTTACAGACTTTAATGATATTGATTTCTATTGGCATTCTCTTGATGCTCCAGGCAAGGGAATTGCTTATTACGGAATCACCCTTATTCCGCCTATCTCAATGCAAGCATTCATTTCTGCGATTAAAAATGTCCCTGAATTATCTGAACTGAAAGCGCTTGTGCAAAAAGCTTATGCCGAAAATAAATGGATAATCCATTTTGGACTGTAAAATTCCAGTTTGTGGAATTATTAAACGACCGACCAGTTTCGCGCCAGCACCGCTGCCCGGCAGAAGCCGATGCAGTTTCCCGTTACGACTCCCTCCCGTGAAAAAAAGCAAACTGGCAAAGCCCGCAGGCTTTGCCAGTTTTGCAATTATAAACCTTACTTTTCGATTCCTCTGGCCTTTGCGCTGAACTCGCACCCGCAGTAGTCCTGCCGGTACAGGCCATATTCCTCCGAAAGCTGCAGACTGCGCAGATAGCCGTTGTGCTTTTTGAAGTCCGAGGGCAGGTGCTTCACGCCGAACTCCGCTTCCAGCTCCTGCCCGATGGCGTTGATGCGTTTGGCGTCCTTGTGGGGGCTGATGGAGAGGGTGGTGGTGAACCAGTCGAAGCCGTGCTCGGCGGCATACTGGGCCGCACGGCGCATCCGCAGCCGATAGCAGACCGTGCAGCGGCCGCCGCGCTCCGGCTCGGCTTCCAGCCCCTGCACGGCGGTGTAGAACTGCTGTGGGTCGTAGGTGTCCTCCACCACGGTCACCCCCAGCGGGTGGGCGGCGGCCACAAACTTTTTCAGCTCCTCGCCCCGGCGGTGGTATTCCTCCGCCGGCCAGGTGTTGGGGTTGTAGTACAGCACCGTGATGTCAAAATATTGGCACAGCTGCTCCAGCACCGCGCTGGAGCAGGGGCCGCAGCAGGCGTGCAGCAGCAGCCGGGGCCGGGCGTCGCCCAGAGTTTTCAACACGGCGTCCATCTGCTGTGCAAAATTCAATTGAGTTGCCATTGATATCATCCTTTGTTATAATGTTTCTGCTGACATTATACCATATTTTGCATTGAAATACAGGAGGTTCCCCATGACTCAGGAAAAGATCGCCCGCATCAATGAGCTGGCAAAAAAGAGCAAGACCACCGGCCTGACCGATGCCGAAAAGGCCGAGCAGCAGACCCTGCGGCAGGAGTATCTGGCCGATGTCAAGGCCAGCCTGCGCGCCCAGCTGGACCGCACGTCCATCCAGGAGCCGGACGGCACCATCCACAAGGTGACCCGCCGCACGGACGCAAAAAAGCCCCGCAGCTGAGCGGACCGCTTCCGGACCCGAATTTTGGAGGAAAATGCAGCCGAAAGGTGCGTTTTCCTCTTTTTTTGCGCGGCAGACTGTGTTATACTATACTAGTATTGGTGCGTGCTGAATACGCGCGCCGTCGTATTTTCCCAAGGTGGCGTATCCCGGGCAAGGTGCACGGAAAAGGCTGTCTTTTGAAAAAAGGATAAAGAGGTCATTTATTATGCTTACTGCAATTACGGGTATCAACTGGGGCGATGAGGGCAAGGGCCGCATGGTCGACCTGATCAGCCAGGAGTATGACATCGTTGCACGTTATCAGGGCGGCAACAACGCTGGCCATACGGTCAAGAACGAGCGCGGCAAGTTCGTGCTGAACCTGCTGCCCTCCGGCATCCTGCGCCCGAACGTCGTCTGCGTCATGGGCAACGGTATGGTCATCGACCCGCATCATCTGGACGGCGAGATCAACAAGCTGCGCGAGCAGGGCATTGAGATCACCCCCAAGAACCTGAAGATCTCCGACCGTGCGACCATCACCATCGCCCTACCATGTGAACCAGGACGGCCTGGAAGACGGCCCGTCTGGCCAAGACCGGCGCACAGTTTGGCTCCACCAAGCGTGGCATCGCCTACGCTTACGGCGACAAGTACATGAAAAAGACCCTGCGCATGGGCGACCTGCTGCACCTGGACGACGCTGTAAAGAAGCGTCTGGTGACCATGGTGGACTCCAAGAACCTGGTGATGGTGGGCAGCTACAACGCCGACCCCATCAGCGTGGACGAGATGTGGGCATGGCTGGAGAAGTATGCCGCCATCTTCAAGGATTACATCTGCGATGTGGGCCAGTACCTGGCCGATGCAGACGCCGCCGGCAAGAAGGTGCTGTTTGAGGCACAGCTGGGCGCTCTGCGCGACATCGACTTCGGCATCTACCCCTACACCACTTCTTCCAACGTCATCGGTGCTTATGCTCCCATCGGCGCAGGCATCCCGGGCCACAAGCTGCACAACTCCATCGGCGTCATGAAGGCTTACTCCTCCTGCGTGGGTGACGGCCCCTTTACCGCCGAGCTGGCCATGACCGAGGAAGAGAAGCACGCTCTGCGTGAGGCAGGCCACGAGTATGGCGCTGCCACCGGCCGTCCCCGCCGCGTGGGCCCCATCGACCTGGTGGCAAGCCGCTACGGCGTATTCTGCCAGGGCTGCGACGAGGTCGCCCTGACCCTGCTGGATGTGCTGGACTACATGGACAAGATCCCCATGGTCACTGCTTACAAGCTGAGCGACGGCACCACGACCACCCGCTTCCCCATGGGCGAGGCACTGGACACTGCACAGCCCGTGGTGGAGTACCTGCCCGGCTGGCACTGCGACATCACCGCAGCCCGCAAGTGGGAGGACCTGCCCAAGGAGGCGCAGGCTTACGTCGAGTACCTGGAAAAGGCCGTGGGCTGCAAGATCACCTACATCTCCGTGGGTGCCGAGCGTGAGGCTTACGTCCACCATGTCTGATCCCGGACACCCTGCGCGAATCCAACACAGAAAAGGAAGCGTCACAGATGTTTGATATCATTACCGACAGCGCATGCGACCTGACGCTGGACACTGCCAAACAGCTCCAAATCGAGGTCGTGCCCTTCTATGTCTCGCTGGACGGCGAGCACTACCGCAAAGAAGGCAAGGAGATCGCCGTGCGGGACTTCTACCAGTTCATGGTGGACAACCCCTCTGCCTACCCCAAGACCAGCCTTGCTTCCATTGAGGACTTTGAGCAGGCATTCCGTGCCCATGCTGCTGCTGGCCGGGATGTGCTGTGTCTGGTGTTCACCAGCAAGATGAGCGGCTGTGTGGGCAGCGCCCGCAATGCCCGGGATCTGGTGCTGGAAGATTTCCCCGATGCCCGCATTGAGGTCATTGACAGCGCGGCGGCTACCGTTACCGAGTCCACCATGGTGGAAAACGCCGTGGCCATGCGGGACGCAGGCTGCACGCTGGACGAGACCGTGACATGGCTGGAAGCAGAGAAAGCTACCAACCAGATCTTCTTCACGGTAGGCAATCTGGACTATCTCATCAAGGGCGGCCGCATTGGCAAGGTGACGGGCCGTGCAGCCAACATGCTGGGCATCAAGCCGATGATCCTGTTCCAAGGATGGCGAGATCTTTTCCGGCGGCGTGGCCCGCGGCCGACAGAAGAGCTTTGAAAAAGCGCTGGAACAGCTGATGAACTATCTGGATGCCCACGGCGGCACCCCGGACGACTACCGCATCACCGTAGGCTACGGCTACGACGAAGAGGAAGGCAAGCGCCTGTGGATGCAGACCCGCGCGGCCCTGCGTGCAAAGTACCCCGGCGCTCAGTGCGAAGTGGGCCTGCTGCAGATCGGCTGCACCATTGCGGTGCACACCGGCCCCTATGCACTGGGCATGGGCGTGATGCGCCGCTGGAAAAAGCAGGGCTGAGATCACATTATATGAATTTTTGAACTCCAGAAAATCTATGGATTTTTTAGGGGTTCTTTTTTTAGAGCAATGCTTCCCATACAGAGCGTATTCGAGTGGAACAGA